>Ga0307515_10004181_pt1 | contig 30038 bp, 35 predicted proteins | sample 17_EM_MG_FD_194513 | JGI IMG/M metagenome (GOLD analysis project Ga0307515, IMG submission 194513) | Populus trichocarpa ectomycorrhiza microbial communities from riparian zone in the Pacific Northwest, United States - 17_EM | ecosystem: Host-associated > Plants > Roots > Unclassified | place... | reverse complement strand
ACGAGGGAAACCTTACATACATCTGGAAGCTCATCCCCGGAGACTATGACGACCACACCGGTAGGATCGAGGCCGCGACGACCGGCACGCCCAGACATTTGTGTGTACTCCCCAGGCAAGAGTTCGCGGAAAGTACGGCCGTCGTGCTTGCGGGTGTGCGAGAAAACGACACATCGAGCGGGCATGTTGACGCCCTGAGAACCGATGAGCGGTGGTCGTTTTGATCATGAGGAGCTCACTTACCATGGCAAATGTCTCTGTGGCAAACAAGATTTTGACAAGCCCTCTTGCAAAGAGAATTTCGACGACCTCTTTGACAAGCGGTAACAACCCTCCGTGGTGCACTCCAATCCCCCGTCCTAGCAGATCCCTCATCCTCGCAATCTGAGGAAGAGCCCGATCCTCAGGCTTCAACCGCCCAAGTGCCTTCTCAATAAGAACGTGCACTTCGCTCTTCTCCCCACTCACGCACAAATCAAAATTCGTAAGCGTGCCCGCGTACTCCTCACAGCGCTTCTTGGAAAATGTGAATACGACGACTGGGAGTAGTTCCTTCTTCTTGAGGTGATTAAGCAGATGGACATAGAGGTTCTTGTCCGCCGTGTGGAAAGTCCGAGCGCCGCCCGCTGGGCCTGTGCGGACGGATCCTCCACGAGCGGGGGGAGGAGCACCACGACCGCCGCCCCTGTTTGGCCCGCCGCCTCTCTGGCCACGTTGGGGAGCCGCCGCACGACCAAGACGCTGAACTGGTGCGAGGCCTGCCGCCTCGCGTTCCTTGTCTTGTTTGCGTCTCAGCGCCTCGCCCGCGTCTTTGTATCTGCGCGGCGAAGAACAAAGTGGTTGAGTGTTACGGGGATGGACAGTGAGAACAGAGGGTGATCTCACTCACCCTTGACTGAGGAATTGGCCCTTCGAGTCGACGATCTTGAATGTGTCCCTGCCGGCATACATGTAGTGCTCAAGGGGCACTGGTCGCTTGGGTGTCGAGATAACGTAGATATCTTTCTTCTTCGTGCGCCTGTTGATGGGGTTCCGTCAAAATCGTCACGGTAAGAGGAAGGTGAGCAGTCTTGCGGTCTTACCCAACCCAGTCTGCAAACTCCTTCGTATTCGGCACAGTCGCTGAGAGCAAGATGATGTTGACATGGTCAGGGAGCATAATGATCACTTCCTCCCAGACAACGCCTCGCTAGGTAAGCAGACCTATTAGCCTCTGTTTTCGCGCGCCAGAAGCGCATCACCACTCACCTCGGCATCATTGACGTAGTGCACTTCATCAAAGATGACAAACTCGACATCTCGGATGAGATCTGCGCCTTTGTAAAGCATACTCCTCAAAATCTCCGTGGTCATGATCAAACACGGGGCCTCCGGGTTAATCTGTACATCGCCTGTCAGGATACCAACAGTGGGGGAAGTGAGTGAGGTGCTAGGGAAGGTTGATTTGAAGTCGCGGAATTTCTGGTTCGAGAGGGCTTTGATAGGTGATGTGTAGATTGCACTGAGATGGGTCAGGAATGTGCCATAAAGATATTTGCGGCTTACCGAGTCATATGCTTCATTGCCAGGGCGATAGCGTATTCTGCGACAACAGTCTTACCCGCAGAAGTATGTGCTGCAACAAATACGGAGTCTCCCATTTCTAGGTGATATACCGCTTCCTTTTGGAACGTATCTAGTTCGAATGGGTACTAGTATCCATTTAGTGCAAATAGGTGTATTCGGAGTAATATGCTCACTTTGTGTGCCATATCCGGCACGAGCTGTTTAAAATTACGCATGGGCTTGTTGACATCGACTACGTGCGCCCAATCCCGCTTTTGAACCTTGATTTTGGTTCGCGTCGGTCGAGAGGAGACTTGTGGGAGAAGGTTGGCACGCTATGGAGTCCTTAGTATATGGATCACAATGCGCTATCTGACGGGTATGTACCGATGATGGTAGCAAGTCATCAATTTCAGTATCAGGACCAGATAACGGTGCTAATGAGGGGAGCGTTCCGCTGGGCCCCTACAATGTGCGTAAGCGAGGAGATTAGAGCACATGAACGGATCTTACTGGGTGAAGTTGGGTCACTGGGTCATCTCCGTCCTCCTCCATCCGCTCTAAATCATCGACGTCATTCTCTTCTCCAGGTAATCGAAGTCCTCTTGTGAACCCCGGTGGGACAGTGCGCAACCCGTACGACTTTCCACTGGCAACAGCCTCGTCGTCTATATCTCCAAGAGCTTCTTCCAGGCCTCCCGGCCAAAATGGTACGTGACCAGATTTTCCGCGAACAAAGTTCTTGGATGGAGCCGGGGCTCGTTGCATAGAGGTCGAGTGAAGAGCCGATTCGGGAGGTGGATTGACCGTCTACAAGTAATTTAGAATCATTTATACCAGACATATTTTCAAAGAATTTCTATGTCTGTCGGCCGTGGGCCTCCAACGACCAGGAGGCTGCTCTCGAGGATTGGAAGCGTCATCATACATACTTCAACATAGCCTACAACCTTTCCTTGCAAACCGACCCGCTGAAAGGTGAGGCTCGTTGGTGCCGGGCTGGGTTTGAGAGTCAAAAGTTCAGGAATTTGGAGAGCATGGTCCCAGTGACTCTTTGAAGAATCAATAGGCGAGCCAAAACTAGTGATAGCCCATACACTTGGTAAGTGCCCAGCCAGTGGTCAGGCAGGCGCGTCTTTGGGAGAAGTAAGGATTCCTCGATCTCGTTGAATAGCGCCTCTTGCGATGGCAGTCCACGCAGGCACAGCCTTTCGAGCAGTTGCTCGGCGCTGAGACCACCCTCACCCTCTAAAGACGCCAGGATCTCTGGGCTGACCATTGCAGTTGGGTCCAAGATCGATTGGGTTTGTGTTTGCAGTACTCCCATAGATGCCACTGAAGCTGGAATTACTATAACACGACAAGAGAAGTTCCACTGGAGGAAACAAACCTCTAGTTATACACTGATATGATGCTTGTTGCGGTTAGTTTGTAATTCGATTGTATCGGAGAATTCAGTTGCGGCGAAGGTTAATACACAGCAATCATGGTAGTATACCCAACGTCGTTGGGTTCAGACGTCCATATGGTTTCACGTTTAAAATTGTCACTCATCAAAATGCGCGGATATTCGAGCCTTGCTGGGATTAATATAACCTATCTATCCGAACGTGAAAACACTAGTAATTGCGTGAAATACGGGACTTTACATCGGCTCTGACGGTTCTGGCCCCTTCTCATCGATGCGTGATCCAGCCGCATCGCCATAAATCGGGTGGCAGCCGCTTCCCTAATTGTTTCGACCAGCTTTAATTTGTCTACCACTCCAATACTAGTTTTCTTTTGCTCTATTTCTTGGTCCCTAGTGCCCTTCTGCATCTGCGCCTCTTATTAGGTCCATTCACTCTCACATACGCGCTCCTCTTGACGTGACGCTCATATCCAGAGAGATATCAGTCCTCATGTTCGCGCTCTGTCTTTGACGGGAGAGCCGGCCGACCAGGTTCTTGGGTGAAACACTAATATTTTCAAGAGCGAAAGTGGTCATTGACGGGCCTTGCGTCAATAATAGACCGTCGTAGACGGTAGATCGGAGATTTAGAAAGAATCGAGATATGAGGCTGCAAAAGCTATTAGCAATTGACGGAGGGTCATGTGAGAGGAGTTGCCCATACGTTGATTCAAGAGCCCATTCCAGGTAAGAGGATGTGTCCAGCAACGAGGGATCCAAGAATATCCATACAACCGCCGCTGATGCCCGTAGCGCAACCTGCGGGAAAGTTCGTAATCCAGGAGGTGTTTGTGAAGGTCACGTACAATAGCAGCAAAATACCTAAGGATATTATCCATCAAAAATTGTGGCAAAGTGTTTAATAAATGGACCCACAATATTCCATCACGGAACAAGGTGTATAACTGAACAATGTATGCAGGATCAGCACTCAGCAGGGTGTAGGGAGAGACATTGACGTACGAGAGACGAGTATGACCCGGAAATGGCACTACAATACGCACGGGTTGTCGTAAGGACGACGAGGAGGAGATCAAATACCAGCGGGACTGCCCAAATAAAGATTCCTGCGACTTTGTAGCCTGCCTGTGTCGGTAGACATAGATTGCTAACAGGAGAGTAATACCCGTTATCTATTCAGGGGTAACTTAACATGGTAAACATAATTCCGAGACTTGGACTCACGAAATATGTAGATAGCACCGAAAATGGTTAGGGCTGACCGCATTGTGTGAAATAGCCCAAAGGAAATCCACATGGTTACCACAACCCATCTGGAATTATAATATAATGCCTGTACACGAAGACATACAAGTACTATGTCAAGGGTTAGCTTAGGCTTATCACCTGAGACCTTGAAAATTCACCCGTTCCTGCTGTTTTGGTGGCTATATGCGCTGCGACACTCGATGCGGCGAAGATACTGCATCTGAGGTACGTGACCATTAGTGGTTCATTTATCAGAGAGCGGGGTGAACGGACAGCTGGGTCCGGTGAGTATATAAGTACGTGGGAAACCTCCTGCAACAAAATGAGATACTCACACTGTTCGAGAGTGGCGGCCGAAACCCCACAAGGACTAATCATTAATTATGAGCGTCCAACGTCTTTCGTGACTATTCGTAGAGTGGGATACTGACAATAATTCGCAAACACCATGGATGCGAGTATGGTGTAGCGGTTGGTATAATATAGGAGCTTTGGGAGACAGAGAGCTCCTGGCCAGACCAGTTTGGCCTTCAATTGAAGACGTCAAGTGGAATCAAAAGATATATTTTGACCACGAACTTCTTGTTGCATGGTGATAATAATATCATATAGGAGAATTACAAGGCCCATGCCAGCAACATAGCGCGTAATGATACCATTCTGCGCTTCTGTTGTGGGATCGAGGAGTGATTGATAGTTCGTATCACCCATCCTCTCTGTTTTCAGTTGGAAGAGACGTGAGTGGCGTGGTAAGGTTGTCCGTGAAGACGGGAGCACTGAACCTACAGCGCGACTCGAGGTTGGCAACTGGAAGCAGCAAGAATGTGGCCAGAGGTCGTGAGGTTGAGTATATATACCAAGGGCTTCGATACTGGGATCTCAATTCATCCACTCCTTGCATGTCAGATTCCCAAAATCCAGTGAAAGAGGTAATGATATAAAAGAAAAGGCCGGTGCGTGCGCAATGTTACGCGCTCTGCATTCGAGAATGAGGCACGCATGATTGGAGTGGATTTGAAATTCTGAGGTGACTTTAAGGTTGGGCGTTAATTCGCTCTCACCCCACTGTCCGTCCTTTGTTCTCAACGTGCGACTTTCAGCTTGGTTCTCTAGCTCACAATGTGATACGACTGTATGGCTATCTCTTCCAATTGTCAAGCACTGCCCTCTTCCCACTGATCCTACTTACGCAAGATTTCTGGTATTATCAAATCCGCTTAAGAAATCAATAGTTAGGTTGATGAGCCACCCCACTCCTCGTGCACCAATCTGGACAATCCGGAAGGTCACTCGATGATTAGAAAGGCGTCAAAGGACAACAACTCCGCGACGGTTAACGCGATGGACAGGCGTTGAAACGGTTTGAGAGGGGACTAAGGGAGCTCGAAGTTGTGATCTTTCGAGATGGGTGCATTGTTTATTGTAATCCCTGTCGGACCGACGAAATCTTGTGGGACACAAAGGGACATGCAAGGGGACAAGTTTGTGCGGTGGGAATTACAAGAATTAAGCAAGGTTGTGAATATGGGCAGGGATTACTCACTTTGTGTTGTTTGAAATCCATTGGTGGATGCGCGTTAACATATGTGGATAGGTTAATTCGCCAAGAATAGCGGACAGGCAATCAGTCTTTGCAGCGCCCTTAAAGGTAGCAGTAGACCATCATTAGAGACAAGTAGACCAAAACTATAGTGTGATGTGATTTCTTGCCAAGTCAGTGGTATCGCGGCGAACATTCATTGCGAAAGGCCTTGAAATAATGGTGCCTTCCAGTCCCACATAGCGATTAATCATGCCATAGAAGATATTTGGATATTAGGGCTATTCCAGGTCCAAACGGAACAGAGACCACATCCAAGGTTTTGATCATAGAAAACTTGAACCCAACCCTGTCTGGTGGCTGAACCAAAGTGACACTACTAGCACAGGAAACCCACACTAGTCAACGACTCGATTATGACCTACAGTACAGCCAACCGACGATGAGCGAGGCATCCGAAGTCGCACTCCCAGCGTCGCTGCCATTTCCGGTGAAGATAACCAAGCTCCTAGTTCGAGCAGGAGACACTCTTACACGGTCAACACCATTATTATACTATTCTTTCAAATACAAAGTTCCCGGAGAGGACACGACCGAGATACGATACGGTACTTGGGAATCCCACTTGGAAGGCACCGTCGAGCTCTGGAGCGTTGACCCTGGTGATGTTATCGAAAAGGATTATGGCTCTGTTCTTCTTGTCGACGAGCCATGTAAGCATGGACTGCAGATCGCAGGACTGTGTGCTAATTGTGGGAAGGATATGACCAAGTGGGTGTATATCTTTATATGTACAGAGCACAGTGGTAACATGTTTGACAGCGTGGATTATATGTCCGTGACCGACGCATCGCGCGCAACCCTCCAAATGGACCACGGTGGAGGTGGACCCCTTTTGTCACAAGAAGAGGCATCAAGAATCGAACGAAAAACGTCAGAATACCTCCTCTCCCGCCGCAAACTCATTCTTACCGTCGATCTGGACCAAACAATCCTCCATACAACTATGGACCGAACTGTCGGAGAGTGGTTGGCTGACAAGAAACGGGTAGGGCCACCAAAGGGAGGGAAGCAAGAAGTGAATCCAAACTGGGCGGCCCTCGAAGACGTCGCAAGTTTTCAACTTGCCGACGATCAACACGGTGCTAGTGCTATCCGACCGGAGTCGCCCTTTTACTACGTCAAGCCGAGGTATGTACTCAGCCAACACACATAAATGTACTGTATATGCTAAATTCTTGCCTTTCAGACCTGGCCTCACCAGATTCATGGATAAGATATCCGACCTGTTCGAGATGCACGTCTACACAATGGGTATACGATGCTATGCGAATGCAATTTGCAAAGCCCTTGACCCCAGCGGGAAATGGTTTGGAGACTGTGTCCTCCACAAGGAACGAGAGCGGCAGTAGGTTGACCTGCACAGTACGAGACGTCCTTGCATCTAACACGTTCACGTGTAGGTGAACGACTCAAGTCCTTAAAACGACTCTTTCCTTCTGATCAGAGTATGGTCGTGATAATCGACGACAGAGCGGATATTTGGAATTGGAGTCCCCATCTGGTGAAAGTGATTACCTGTGCGACATTTTGTTCTCGGTTGTGTTGTTTACGACTTACCCGCCCTTTAGATGAATTCTTCGTTGGAACAGAGGACATCAACTCTGCCACCCTCCCGAAACAACAATCTAGCATTCCAATTATGCCAGTGGTTGTCCCTCCTGAGCCTGAAACTTCAACATCTCCTTCTGTTACACCCTCTCAAAACACGCTCGAGAAGATGGGGGCATTAATTAAGCCCGACCGCTGCAGAAGAGAAACGGCGGGAGGAAGAACAGAAGATGAAAAGGCTCAATGCGGATGAGGTCGAAGAGCTACTGGAGGGACAGCCATTAGCCAAGGCACAAGAGGAGCTACATGCACAAGCGGAGGAGGAAAGGAAGCAAGAATGTGAAGCAGAAGAAAAAGCAAAAGCAGAAGCAGCGGATCAAAAGTCGACCACTCCTCCCGGCACACCACCCTCCCTCAACGCAACCGCCCCTCCAGATTGCAATGGGGAAATGAAAGAAGTGGCCATGCGAACACCGACGCCCAATACAGAATCGCCCCAGCACCACACTCACCGTGCAATCCTGCATAACAATGATAACGAACTTGAATGTATCCAGCGAATCCTTGAAGATGTCCACAGTTCCTTCTTCTCTGCTTATGATGCCCGCTCGTGTGCAACCGCGAGCTCGAAGCACAAGAGCAAGAGCAAGAGCAAGAGCAAAGCGGTGGAAGTAGACGGGTCGGATGTGTCAGTTGTTATCCCACGACGCATGAGGAGGACGTTTGAAGCGAAGGGTGTCGGCATATCAGTTGTCAGCGTCAAATGGTTTTCTGTCTCTGTGGCGCGGTGGGAGAAGGTGGATGAGAAGGCACATCCTGTTGTTGAGGAGAGCAGAGATAAGGATCGACGATCAGACGCACCGAAGCCGAGTGAGAAATGCTCCTCTGCAAGCCGGTTATGATTCTGAATGACGAGGAGGCAGCAACTCCGACGTCACCAGTAAACAAGCGAGGGAAGGAAGTCGAGGAGGACGATAATATGCTCATTGGAGATGTTGAGCTTGAGGAGTTCTACTGGGCTGCCGCAGATGCGGAAGTTGACGCGGAAGATAGCGAGGATGGCGACGGGGACGGGGACGAGGACAATCTGATGGACTCAACAGATGAAAGGTGACTAATTCGACTTCTTCCTCATTCTACATTTTGTACTGATAGCCCTTCCAGGTCTGAGCAAGCGGCCGAACTTGCCTCGTCTCCATCAGGATCTCTTGCTGTTAAACGAAAATGTAGCAGCGCTTCGGTCCGGTCTGTTTCTGCTTCCGCCTCATTTTCACCGATTCCGACCCGCATACTCGATCCCGAGGCGCCACATAAGAAACGACTAAAAACGGTGCACGAGTACCGGCCGTCCGGATTGAGGGAGGTCGTCGACGAAGGCTCCATTGAACCTACATCGAGTCTCTAAGATGAGATAGGCCAGTCCCAAGAGACGGTTTCATCAGTGATGACAGAGAGTGGACACACAGGTGTGCCTACAACACAGGAGGATGTCGGCACAACGTCAAATTCAAGTGAGGGCAGTACTGAAAAGAAAACGAGGAGGACAAAGAAGACGAAGACGACGAGGAAGACATTTTGGCTGACTTGTTTGCTCAGGATGCTAAGGGTGAGGGTGACGATTCGGACTCTGATAGCAGCGAGGAGGGTAATGGGTGACCCGAAGTCTCTGCGGCTGCTGTCGTGCTTCGTCTCGTATCCGAATTGTCAATATTTCGTTGATGTTACTGGCGCTTGCTTTCACTTTGCACACCGTTTTTCCCAATCCTAATTTGCATGTATCAATAGTTGGTTTATCTGGTTTCAAGAGGGTTTGACTTCAGCCAAGATGGAGACTGACTACGAGTACCACTTTATCTTTCACTCAGCCGCCAGACGCTCAGGCAGACCGTCAAACGCGTATTAAACACGTATCCTCGAGGGATCCGGCCCGTGGCGCCGCGAAGACAACGCGAGGCTACATGCACCACCACCTTCACTCTCCCATCCGAATCCGGTTGCAAGACCGATTTATGCGATCCTTGCCACCTACTCCGTACCCAGTTTCAGAACTCTACCTCGTCCCGCCCTCTTCTGTCCTACCCAGCCCTCGCCGAAAATCGGAGAATCGAATGCCCGACTGGACCATTTGCCCCCCGTCTACACCCGTATTTTCTTGACACCAGGCACCCCTGGATGTGATAAAAAACCAAGCTGTAAACCCTGAAGCACCTTTCGAGGTTTGTCCTTTTTCCTCCTCTCGGCTAGCTGGCCTCCTCGATGCCTTACCAACAGGCCTCGCATCCGGTTAAGGGGGTATTTACCTTTGCCTATCTGTAACGGCTCATCTGTGTCGTCTACTCTCCTTTCCTTGGCACCTCCACTCTGGCCCCGATCACGCATTGAGATCCGAGACGAGGTTGGCGTTGCTGCGCACCTTGGTACGTCCAGTTGGTCGTAACGAGACTAGTAAGCTATAGTTCACTGATTCACCAGCAGGTAGTGACCTTTCCAGGCCCGGCCGAGCGTCTTGGGTATGTTCCTAAATTTCGACTTTTCGAGAAAGCCAGTTCGGGGAAGAGTGAAAATGATATACCACGCAGGACCAATGATAATGGATAGGAGTCGGCGAAACGGATGGGACGCGTGTCATTCCTTCACTTTGCTCCACCTTTACCCTCCGTGTTGTCACCCTACTCGTCCTGGGCGTCTTTGGGGCTAGCCTCATAGAAGAGGTGACCCGGACTGCAGTGGTGAACTCTATCTGGAATGGTTCATCAGTCAGGCAGGAAGCGAAGGTAGTGGCGTTCTTACTTGGGATCCACCAGAACCACCCGATCACAAATGCGCTTTGATACAAAACGAAATCGCCGGAGCGTTTCATCGTGCTGATATATTGCGATACGGTGTTCTGGATGGGTTGTTAACTCAGTCATCCCGATAGACAAGATGGACGTACAGCTTGCCCTCTGCTTTTATTACCCTTCCCGAGGTAATCAACTGAGTCAGGCCACAAGGTAGCCATAACCCAGTTTACCTCGGCCTTGGTGAATGGGCGGCCAATAATGTTGGCTGCGGCCTTGAGCTTGCCCTTGAGGGTCTTTGGTTCTTCTGGCGGGGCAAGACCCCGCAAGACCCCACCTTGAGGAACTGGCGTTAAGGTGAAGGAGTTCGCGTTGACCCCGTGCCGGGGTCTGGGGAGGTGCGGAGGGTGAGAAGGTGCGATTGGTCGTGTGGAGCCTTGCGTTATATTCGCGGGGAATGGGGTGTGTTGCCCCATGATGGGACGGGGGCTAGCGTCGCTCTCTATAGGAGTGCCATTAGCGCCACGAATATATGACTTTCGACTATCTTACCTTCGGTGAGCAAGAATGCTTCCAGCCCGGGAAGGGAGGTAGCGGACGATTGAGTAATGGGGTTAATCGAGCGTACCCCTTGTCTTCCCAACCATCCAGGATGTCTTGAACCCACATCTGCTCCCCTCTATTAAGCGAAAATGCGGAAAGCATATCGATTTGTTCGAGGGCAGAAAGGGAAGAAGACATCGTGCTGTGGTCCAATTCGGGAGAAGAGTGGTTTTTGCCAACTACGCACGCTACGCTCTTATGAAGGCGAAATGGGGCAATATGGCACAACTGGTCAATCCAACCTGACCGGTAGTGGAACCGGAGAACCGGACACGTCACTCATGCAGTTTGAATCGTACGAGCTTCAAATTGATGACATCCGGCAAGCGCTTCGCGCCTCGTGTTGCATATGGCTCGCGTGAAGGACAAAGAGATTTCGGGCAAACCGAGCTTTCTGAAATATGGCTGCCTGGTTCAATGGCTGCTCTCTTAGGAGATTCCTGTGGTCGTATAGCCCAGGGTCACTTAGATATACAGGCATTTGGCACGAGTGTAAAGAACCGAAAATTCTCATCGACCAGGGCTCCTGTGGTTCTTGTGGTTCTTGTGGTTCTTGTGTTAGGTGTTGAAACCGTGAACGGTTACCCGTTGAATTGCACAATCTCTTGGATAGCGGTTCATGTCAGTGTGTTCAACGAGACGCGATGTGGATAGACCTCGCCGCAAACTCCGTGCATGTGAAAGAATCTGAGGAATCCGGACGTATCATATGGCCATGTGGCTGCCATACTGGGGGTCGGGTTCTAGGTTCCCGAACGAAAGAACATGTTGGACGCCGGGTTTGAGTCCGACACTCCCTAACAGTGTTAAACTACCTTTTCGGGGTGAAGGTGAAGAGGAGGACCATTACCCCTGCATCCCCGCTCTTGGGCAGTCTGAATGCCATAGGATCCGAAAGAAGCGCCGGCTTGATGGCGCAGGGCTGATGGAAACTGTTGTGGCCGGATCGAATACCGTCTGCTTCGCCCCAATGATTTTGAAATGCCTAACATTTTCCTTACGTTAAAATTCTGGAAATAGTCAACTTGGCTCTTACAGGCGGCGCAATTGGATCAAGTTATTCCCTACCATTAGCTGAGGCTCCACCTTTGGGATTATAGGGAAGGGATGGCGCCCAAACTTACGTGAGCCCCGCATTATATTGGAGAGGCAGGGGACTTAGTTCAGTGACTTAGCCTAACGACTTAGGGTACTGATCCCTCTAGTCACTGATGGTGTATGTCGACCGACCTTCGGGACTTATGTCATGAACCTAATGGGCCATCTGGTGGACAGCCTTTAGTGCATCCCCGGCTATCCATCTTTGGTTGTATACTCAGTTATAGTTGTCTCGTAAGAAAGGCAGAGATTGGGGACACCGGGAATCAGGGTGAATGGCCTATGGTTAGGAAGAGTGAGCGCGCCATATCAGTGCCACAGCACGCAGTGCCATGTTGGGCAAGGATCTTCTAGAGTATTGTATACCTCTCCACTTGAAGGGCCGCTCTGCTGAAAAGGGCGTATGGTTGATAAAATTGATCGCCCTATTGAATGAAATACCCCTGTATACTACCCGGTTCTATATAGAAACTGGTATATTTAATACCCACCTGGGCTTTCATATGGGTCCCCTCGATTTGTTAGTAGATGGGATTGGAAATACGCATGTTTGGAGAAAGGATGAAGCATTTAACACAAGCTACGAATCGACGTCCATCCCTTGGTCGCCACCTGTTGCCTTCTTCCCGCCGCTCTGTGCTTCTGCCAAATCTTTGCGTTCCCAAACCTGAAGTACCGTCTCGCCAAGGAAAATCATTTCCTTCCTGATGTCCTCCACAATGAGGTCCTGTATGCCAATCCACCGCTCTTCTCCTTCAATGCCTGTTTGCTCGGCATTGGATGACGAGGGTAGTGGTGGCGCTCGTAAAACGACTTTCCATGCTGTATCCGTTTTATCTCGGGTGATGCTTGCAACGCTTTCGTGCGTCACGTTTGCCAATAGGTTGTATGTTGTTGGTACTGGGGAAGGTCCTCTGGGCAGCTCGACGACTGAGAAAGGATGTCAGCGAATTATCCCAGATTGGCAGTAAATTAACGCACAGTCTTTCATTTCCAGACCCTTCAGTGGGAAGTTGACAATAGTGGGGTTCTTCTCCTCGACAAAGTTGTTCTTTGTGAACCGCTTGTAGTGGAGGATTAGGTATGGCGGCAATCGCTGACACTTGAACCGTTTCAGTTGCCCAGCGAACTCTTGAGAGGTAACCCCGTCGTACTTTGCAAGTACCGAGTAGATGTTAACTTGTGGGATGATGTTCTTGCCTTCAACTGAGTCTTGGAAGAGTGGAGGTGGTGGTAAATCAAGGGCAAGGAACAGAAACGGAGACCGCATGCTCTTAATATCTGTGCGATTCCGTTAACATAGTAAACCACGGCAGACTCAGGGTATACCTCGATCGATGTCAAACGTTGGTCGCACAGTCTCGATATTCCCGGACAGGGCGTCCTTAGTGATTACCTGCTGTGCATCCAGCCTCAGTTCTCCCTGGAATGTCGAATAAATGACACTCGCGTTCCGCTTCTTCGTACCGCCAAAGTCCTTGTGCAAAGTGTTCAATATCCACCCAAGGAACTCAGTGGGATCGCCCTGTTTGGTGATCTGGAACCGCCCTGAACTCACACGCACGACCTCTTGCAGGAACTCGTGCGGACTGACTTGAGACTTGAACAATCGCTGGTTCCAGAGTTTCTTTGCGAGAGTGGCAAAACGCTTCAACAGCTCAGACTCTTTCCCTGATGGGGGATATGAGGAAAGGAGGAGATGGTCGCGAAGCGGTGGTACGTGTAATAGTAGTTGGAGGACAACGTTAAGGTAGTCGTTGGCTTTGATGTTGTTGAGGCCAACGTAGCCTGGTGTATACAGAATCGAATTCAAATCGAACGACTGCTGAGGTTCCGATAGGGCGCGAACGGATGCTGGTGTGAATTTTGGCGCCAGCACGCGAGAAATGTCCTCCAGCGATGGGTCAGAGACTGGATAGCCATCTGGGAGAACATATACCTACAACATAGTAGCATATCAGTAGCAGACGGCAAGAGTACGACAGAACGCCCACCTGTGCCGATTCGAGGTTAATGAAGACGTGATGATCGTCGGAGATGGAATGCGCGTACGCGGGTGACTTTTTGCTTCGTCCTTGAAAGTATTTTCCGCATACAAGACAGCCGTAGACGTTGAGATTTGATAGTGAAACGGAGCAGACTTTTTCAAAATCGAAATCTAGCGCCGCGCGATTGACGGTGTCTAGGTACAGGTCGGCGACTCGTTCAGGAGCGACTCTCTCCCGTGCAACGATATCTACTGCGTCCTCCTCTGGTTCTTCGTTCACTTCCGGGTGAGAAGGTTCCTGGTCCAAGGACAATTCATTGCTTGTTGGTCCGCTATCCTTGCCAGGATATTCCATCTTTACGTCCGCTACAGGAAGTGTTTCAGTAGGTGGCTCCATGGGAGGTGGTGGGAGGTCTGGGAGGTCTGGCGGAGGTGCCACCGGTTCGGGAGGATTTTGTATTTCGGGCTCTGGCTTGCCACGCCGCGCGCGTTTTGCCGGTTTCGAAGGAGCAGCGACCTCTCCATCTGGAACAGCGGCAGGCTTCCGCTTGCCTCGAGTTCGTGCAGACATTGCGGTTTCGGAGGGGGCTGAGTTGGGGTGGTCTGTTTTGTTTTTCTAATTGAATTCTGTCACACCCAGGACCTTTCCTCAAGGCGCTAGACTGAGCCAGGCCTCCCTGTTCGATTGCTCTGGGGAGCAAGCATATGGATGGGCGTACTGGTGGAGGGGCGCGAACGTTTGAGCAAGGAACTGGTGTGGGATTTCCTTCTAGGTTTGTTGTATCGATTCAGAATCGAATATTCTCTCTTCTCAACTTCCTTCATAATTGTTTTCCGCAAGGCCTTTATTATTGCGGGCATTCCGCTTGCAATGGAGCTGTAGACAAAACGTTGTGTTGCTTCGCCTTGAAACTCTCGAGATTGAGGCAAGCCTGGGAAGTGGTCGCGGGTTAATTGTTCCCAGTAAGTTAAGTGCTTCAATTATATTATGCCTCAGAGGCGTGTTCTAGGAGAAGGGTGATGTGTGGAGTTGAGGTAATAAGCACCCGACATTTCTTTGGTCTCGTCATTATACATCATTCAAATACTCGGCGTACGATTGCGTCTACTAGCTTGGCACCTGTTGCATCGCCCCTCGACGTTCCTCTCAATCGAATGCCCTTTACTACCCTGCTCTTCCACAGTTTTGGCTTGCATACTCCCAGATAACTAAGCACAAACATTCAACCTCCCGCCGTCAGTTCACTCTATCTCTTGGACTTTATATTTGTGAGCGAGTTGAAGGACCACCTCCGTATTGCTTTGAACCGTTGGCCCTCTGTGGGGGGTGTCCAGAAATCGGTCTATCATGTAAATCATCTCTCCTCTTAAGTAGACATCTTCAACAATTTTATGGCAGGTTACAGGTCCATATAATTGGTCCGTAAAGTCGACTATGTTCTCCTGTGCTCGGGTACATCATATACCATGCCTGATCCTCCGGTTCCCTTTATTTGGAAAGAGGCGACGGATACAAGTTGTGCAATAGACTGAGAAGGTGTACGTGCTGGGGGTGAAGTATAGTAGTGATTCGCCAAACAAATAGAATCCGTAGCATACATAACGAACCATGATAATATGAACCTAGTAACCGAGGAACCTTACAGCAACACATGACAATATGAGAAGAAGAAGGGACTGCAATTAAACTCGCACGGGCAAGGAGCAACCAATATAACAGCAAGCCTCACTTGGACACAACCACGTCCTAGACTCCCCGGCCTATGTCGAGACCAGGGCATCTTACATAACGTGTGCTGGAGATATGTACATATTGGGACGTAACTTGGGAGCGAGTATCCTCGAAGTTTGGCTTTGGAGCCACTGTTCTTACTGATAATATAAAGAGATAATAAGACGGATTTACGAACTCTTGACTGTAAGGTGAAATGAAGATGAAATGAATGGGGGACCAATTTGGTATTCGGACTGATCTCTCTATGGAAGTTAAATACCATATTCGGTACTGTGCAGGATGTAGGTAAGAGAAGAGAAGTCCGAATCGGCGAACACATGAGAGGATGGATAACATGAATAATGTCCGGTAGGTGAAAACTAGCGGAAGTAGAAGGTTCTATGGAGAAATTAGGGAGAGGAGGGTAATGTGAGAGTCCACGGAAGGGAGCAGTACGGTTCTGATTAATTTCCGTCGTATCGCACTCAACCACAGGTGGCTCAAAGCGCCTACTCACGCCACAAGCAAGCGGTATCCAACTCGCCTCGATCTCCATCGCTCTACCATTTTTGGGACTACACTTTTCTCATCGTCTCCCTGATCGCCTCGCCTCCCTTCATATTCTGACTGTTCCCTTCCGTGCACTCTCGCTTACCTTCCTCTCCCTACCTTCTCCATAGAAGCCTTTCCACTCGTGCTTATAGTACCACCTACCAGACATTGTTTATTTTACCCTTCCTATCACGTTTATATACGCCGATCCGGATTTCTCTTCTTCTACTTATACCCTGCGCAGCAATGAACTGTGGTATCTAACTCGGATGTACAAGCCCATAGAGAGGTCAGTCCGAATGACCCCCGTTCATTTCTCTTGATTCACCATACCGTCAAGAATTCGTAAATCCGGCTCATTAATTCTTATATTCTAAGCAAGGATAGGAGCTCGAAAGTCGAACTTTCGAAGATAATCGCTCTCAAGCTACGTCCTAATTGTATATTCAGACTAAACCGCCGGATCTTGCTTGCTTATTGCAAACAAAGTTCTCGAACTGCTTACTAAATGCTAAGCCAGATCAAACCGATTCCAACCTACCACTTCCATTTCCAATCACCTCCCTTCGATCTCCTTGTATCGATAACTTATTCAACGGTCTCACACATACTCTTACTCCATCAGCACCTGCGCAGTCCATGTCGAATAACCAAGGTCACGACGTGCCTCCACACCTTGGCACTCCAGCCCCAGAAGCTCCGCCCGCCATTGACCCAAATCTGCAACAAGTCATAGCCGCCTTATTTCAGGCCATAGCAAGTAGGCCGCACCACTACCACAGCCACCAGCATCACGCGAGCGACGAGAGCGCGACACCGCCTCTCGCCAACGATCGAGTCAAGGCTGCTGATCCCTACGACGGGCCCGGGACGGACCTATCGAAGATACGGGCATTCATCTCTCAGTGCAGTGCAGATTGATTGCAAATAATCGGACCGTAACAATACGCAAGGGCGATAATGGTCGTTGGGCCTCGTACGTTTGTCTCGTGAGGTGAACTCCCCGTTCTATGCAGTGACGTAGCAACCCACCGCAGCTGTAAGCAGCAGCAGCCGACCTCTATTGCTCGTACTTAACAGGGTATTTATTATACAGTCGGAGTAGTTGGTACTCACCATATATTCGATGTTAACCCACCATGTTCCTCAGCTCGGAGCGCAGCCTCGTACCTCAATCACAACCCACGCTGTCATATGACTCACACGACCACACGTCAACTGCACTTCACCGAACAAATAGCCCAGCGACGACCTCAGTAGCCGCAGATCGGGTAGCCGCAGAAAGACCAGGTGGGTGATAGCCAGTCGGGGATGAGATGAGGTGAATTTCTGACGTAGTCAAACTACCACATCCAGGCAAAGGTATCTACCTCAGCACGATACATTTGGATTACAAAAGGGACCCCCCATGCAATGTAGCAAACTACAAGTACCGAGTGAAAAGCTAGTAAATTAAGAGAAGCTATGGTCGTGCAGTGTTAAAAATTTGAGTCCAAGATGTTCCAAATACAAACTCATCAAATCGAAGAGAAACCGACCGAACAGGAGATGTGAGAGGTATTGTGAGAAGAGCAGGCGAATGGAGGCCTACGCGATAGTCATGGGGTACCCAATAGAGTAACCCACCCCCCGAGTCTCTGACCCAGCCATCTTGGTTTGGCCGTTCAGCCTCGATGGATGAGTTAAATCGGGGAGTGATTTGTGGAAATGACTCCCGTAAGTGAATAGCTCTATCAATGGATCCAGAAATGATATGTTGCGCATCGGGAGAGTATGCAATGGACTTCACAGAGCGAGTACGCCCCTCTAGGGGCTTGCCGGCTGCAAAGCCAGTCTCAGCATTCCAAATTCGAATTGTCTTGTCACTAGATCCAGAGACTACGCGCCGTCCATCGGGAGAGTAAGCAACGGATGACACATTGTCAGTGTGCCCCATCAGAGGCTTACCGACTGCGGAGCCAGTCTCGGCATGCCAGATTCGAATTGTGTTGTCAGATGATCCAGAGGTGATCCACCGCCCATCGGGAGAGTATGCAACTGATGACACCCCGTCGGTGTGCCCCATCAGAGGCTTACCGACTGCAGAGCCAGTCTCGGCATTCCAGATTCGAATGGTGTTGTCATATGATCCAGAGGTGATCCACCGCCCATCGGGAGAGTATGCAACTGACCGTACCCCGCGTGTGTGCCCCTGCAGAGGCTCGCCGACTGCAGAGCCAGTCTCGGCATTCCAGATTCGAATGGTGTTGTCATATGATCCAGAGGTGATCCACCGCCCATCGGGAGAGTATGCAACTGATGACACCCCGTCAGTGTGCCCCATCAGAGGCTTACCGACTGCAGAGCCAGTCTCGGCATTCCAGATTCGAATGGTGTTGTCATATGATCCAGAGGTGATCCACCGCCCATCGGAAGAGTATGCAACTGACCGTACCCCGCGTGTGTGCCCCTGCAGAGGCTCGCCGACTGCAGAGCCAGTCTCAGCATTCCAGATTCGAATTGTCTTGTCATGTGATCCAGAGATGATGTGTCGCCCATTGGGAGAGTAAGCAACTGACCACACACTGTCAGTGTGCCCCTCCAGAGGTTCGCCGACTGCTGACCCAGTCTCGGCATTCCAGATTCGAATTGTCTTGTCATGTGATCCAGAGGTAATGCACCGCCCATCGGGAGAGAATGCAACCGACCACACCCAGTCAGTGTACCCCTGCAGAGGCTCGCCGACTGCAGAGCCAGTCTCGGCATTCCAGATTCGAATTGTCTTGTCATATGATCCAGAGGTGATGTGCCGCCCATCGGGAGAGTAAGCAACTGACCACACACTGTCAGTGTGCCCCTCCAGAGGTTCGCCGACTGCTGACCCAGTCTCGGCATTCCAGATTCGAATTGTCTTGTCATGTGATCCAGAGGCGATGCGCCGCCCATCGGGAGAGTAAGCAACTGACCGCACCAAGTCAGTGTGCCCCTTCAGAGGCTCGCCGACAACAGAGCCAGCCTCGGCATTCCAGATTCGAATTGTCTTGTCAAACGATCCAGAGATGATATGCCGTCCATCGGGAGAGTAAGCAACTGACGACACCCCGCCAGTGTGCCCCATCAGAGGCTTACCGACCGCAGAGCCAGTCTCAGCATTCCAGATTCGAATTGTGTTGTCATATGATCCGGAGACGATGTGACGCTCATTGGGAGAGCAAGCAACAGACCACACCCCGGCAGTGTGCCCATCCAGGGGCTTGCCGACTGCAACGCCAGTCTCAGCATTCCAAATTCGAATTGTGTCGTCAGATGATCCAGAGATAATGTGCCGCCCATCGGGAGAGTAAGCAACTGACAACACGATTTTAGTGTGCCAACTCAGAGGCTTGCCGATTGCCGACCCAGTCTCGGCATTCCAGATCCGAATTGTCTTGTCAAACGATCCAGAGATGATCTTCCGCCCATCGGGAGAGTAAGCAACTGACGACACCCCGTCAGTGTGCCCTTTTAGAGGCTTGCCGACTGCACTGCCAGTCTGGGCATCCCATATCTGGACCGTCCTATCATGCGATCCGGTGACTATGTAGCACCCATTGGGAGAATAACTCGTGCAAGTCACACCACCCTTGTGTCCAACCCATTCTAATGGCGTCGTTGGCCATGACAACAATTTTCCTCCTTGCATCTGAATGCATTTGGTGAAATATGTGCTGAAGATCGTTGATGAAGGCGACTCTGAGGGTAGGAATGGTGCCATGGAAATGTAGATGTGCGGAGTGCTCATAGAGATGGGAGTGCGGAAGACGATCATTAAATGACAAACATCCTGAATTCTTTCCAAAAGTTTCTCATCCGTATCCTGGAGCAAGTTAGAATCGCTTTGAAATCCCCATCATAGCAAGCCAGGGCTGTCCTCACCTTGACCAGTTTCGATGTCAGTTCTCGAAGGTTTGGAACACCAATTCGCAACATTCCCATAATGCTCAATACTTCAATCCAAAATAGGGTATACGGCCCTTCAAAGAATTCCCTCAGCTTTTCCCACACGCGGCGCTCGCCAGTGTCGGGAGTATAGCTAAGATGATTTGACCAATACAGAGAACTATACTGCAAAGCGTCGGAAATATTTTCCTTAATCCGCCATGCGAGTCCTTTCACATCGGCATTCGCAAGCCGGGAATCCTCGAGCCCGCAGATGTTGAAACAGAGCTGTTCGACCATCGTCTCAAGGCAAGCGATACCCAGGTCTACATTTGTTTCTCGGAGGTTGACCTGATACTCGCCCTGACAGCCATCGCTCACAAAGAAGTCCGAAATGGACACATGCCGGACACGAATCCCTCCACCGGCGCCTTCGTCTCGATAGAGCATAGGACTGAGATCTTCCACCCACATCTTCACCACGTCAGGTCTCACTCCTGCCAGCTCTGCAATCGCCTCTTCGCACAGTGGACGGTACGGCGCCGTTGTAAGAAGCACTCCAATCACCCGCCGAAATTCGGCATTGCGTTGCACTCTCCGTGCTCTGGCGATATTAGAGTAAAGTCTGTATAGGGACGTTGAACCAGGAATGCTTGAGTCTTGCAAGGTCGCCCGCAACAGCTTAGTGGGCTCATAGCAATGCTCAAGTGCAAGTGCAAGAGTCTCGATGAAGATGAACAGACCCCCTGCTCGGGAGACAACTCTATCCAATAGCAATCGTTCCGGCCAAGGAGATTGAAGGCACCGGCTAGATGCCACCCTATTGAATCGGTATTCGGCGAAGAGTTGTAGGTCGGAGGTGGTCTCTTTATCTGCAGTCAACTCATATCGCAAATGCAAGCGTTGGGTGGGACTATCAAAGAAAAGTCCGATATCGACTTCTTGCCTGCTGGTGATGATGACCTTGAGCCACGGAGCGTGTACGGTCGCGTCTGTCAGGGCCTTCAGGACGCCTTGCCGACTCTGAGTGCTGCCACACTCATCAAGTGCGTCAATGACGAAGACAAGAGTCTTTTTGGGGGGGCGAGGAACTCTAGAAATAAAGCCAAGGAAGGAAGTGGGCCGCATTGACTCTGGTGTTGCGTTTGGGTTGTGACGAAGATATTCTGCGACAATGCTTCGAAAAGGGGGGAAGAGTATCGCGAGTGTACGGATGAGAGTCGGAAAGATATTTTGGGGCTCTCCCAATTCCTGGTCATCCCTCTGGCAGAAAAATGCTCCGGCGAGCTGCTCTTTCCCGTGAAGGCTCGCGCAGATCGAATGTGCTAACGACGTTTTGCCAACACCAGGTAAGCCGTAGATCCAGAATGTATTTCTCCCGTCTGTCTTCTCTGATCCATTGGTCGCCCAAGCTATGATTTGTTCGAGGGGGGATTTCCGGGTGCCTTCCATACAGCAGAGATCCCGGTCATAGCCAGTCTTTACACCTTTGAGACGACTAAACAAAAGGTGCCACTCTACACGGAACTGTTGAGAGTGTACTATCGGGAGATTGAGAGAATGAGTGCTCACCAGTCTCCTTGATCCGGCGGAGAGCTTCAACATCCACTACACGGTTGAAGTCTTCGACGACCCTCGTCAATTGTTTGTCCGTTTCTTCGATTGTCTTTTGGTAGGCCGCCCCGCCCACCGCTCTCTCTGCGATTATCAGCACGCCAAAGCCATCAAATGACGGCCCACCATGTTTGACATAGTTGCATCAAACTCTGGCGACCTTGTGCATCGCCTCATACATTCGCGGGATGATCTCCTCCAAGAGATCCGTCTCCTCGCAAACTATTTGGTCTGCGACAATGTCCGCGAAAGACAAAATGCGTTTCAACCGGTCCAGAAGACCAATTGGTATCTGGCCGTACTCGGTTTGTATCTTCAAAAGCTAAATGGTCAAGAGTTACATCTGCTGCTGATAGGCCCGTAGCGTGCACGAACCTCAAACGTAGCCTTGGCAACCACGAAGGCAGCCTTCACGATTGGATTCAACTACAAGGTGTCAATCTTCTGCTAGTTTCTACGTGGAAAAACGGACCTCTGCGAATACAGTGCCATATTGAAGATCATTCTCCACAGCCTTTTCGGTCGATGCGCCCATCCGTGGAGAGTATCCCTTTAACAATTCTTCGAGTGTATGGAGCGAAGAGCGCAGAGAGTCTGTCTATGCGAAGGTTATTAGCTGGCGGGGATGGGCAGTTGCAAGGAGACGAACAGTAATGTTCGCAAAGAATTGTAATTCTAGAGACCAACGATGCTGTCGATGCTTTCCAACGACAATAATGTCCTCTGTGCTTCGTGATCAGATTCGAGCGGACTAGTTGGTGATGATAACTTACTCAGTACCATGAATTCGTGCCTATTAGAGCCCCAATAATCATTGAGAAGCGCTTGAATGTCGATCAGCTCGCTCGCCAGTAGGTTCTTGGCCCAAATTAAATGGCCGCTCTTCATTTGGATCTCGATGCGCATCTCTGATGTCGGAGAAACATATCTACACACGGAAATCCATCAATAAGTGTTCATTGTGAAGAAACAAGGGACACACGGGCGTTGGGCTGGTGTCCAGGTCCGATTGTCCTGCGTCTGCAATTCGAACTCCTCATTCTCTATAAACAATCTAACTGCATAGTCCCGATTTGGGATGCTTTGGAGTGCAATCCCTGTATGTTGCCCGAACTCAGCGGTGTGAACCAAAATTGAAGTGAAGCGCCGCACTTTCTAGGTGGAGACTTAGATTGTCATCAGTACCATCGTAATGCGGCGCGGTATGGCCATTGCTCACATGTTTTCTATCCTGGGTCGTTGGGTGGCCATGTTTGATCACTTTGAGGGAACTGTTGAGAGGTCCGGGAGGAAAAGGAAAGGAGGCGGACGAGAGCACGTGGGAATGAGCCTTGCGCGTGACACGGCCTGTAAGTTATATATCTCACAGAAGCTATATTAGCCGCAGTTATTATAACACCTACCCAACACGCTTCAAGCCGGAATTGTCGGGAATTGGTAATTCCAGATGTTTCAGGTTACGCGCTCCGGTGCCTGGTTACTGGATGGACGGTTATATTAGAGCCTCAGGATGGGACTTGTATCCTTACGTGTTTGTAGCGGGCCCCAACAAACACGATTATTTGTGTCCGAGTTAACGACCTCGCGGAAATTCTAACAGGAATTTCACACTCTGTGATTGATAAATAAAACCACATATCGCATTGGTTCGCATCACGAACGCTTGTCTCCGCTCCTCCCTCACATTTTCACTCTTGTCGTCGCCCTTGCTGCCGCCGCCGCTGCTCCCGTCGCGTCCGTTGTAACCTGGACTTACTTCACCGCCATGCCCTTGCGTTCGTATTGTCGCCTTCCTTTCATACATGCACTCCACAAGAACTGGTCTTAGAACTCAAGGGTCTAGATATCACATGGTACAGTACATACTGACGAACTAAAATTTTGATGTCTAATCGATTAGACGTGAGGATAAATCTTGCGCGGGAATAGGGGCAGTGACCAACCCTCAAAATAGTCAATAATCAACCCTATTCTCTCCTCTGGGTGTCCAAACTTCCGCAAAGGAGCCAACAGTAGACCCTCCGTCCGAGGGAAATATATGGCAGACGCGTCAGGTCTTTGAAAAGCCCGCGTTAAGGGCGCAATGTGCATCAAAATACACATTCTTGCATTCTCGCCACGCGCTTGGGTCGGAGCAAACGCGTCAAAACGAATGTGGCGGTTAAGTTGAGATGATTGCGCTGCCGGATCGGTAGTTAACCCACTACCGGATCAGTCGTAATATTGTAACATGATATATTTCCTGTCTCGTGTAGTATAAATGCGTATTCTAGTCTATATATAAAAATATTTGGATCGCGCTATTAAAGGTAAGATCAGACCTCAGCCGATCTTGGTCTCTGCTTGACACCCTGCTTGACACCCTGCTAGATACCCTCTTCGAACTCAGATAGCCCTATACGCGACGTGCCCAGGCTTAGCTAGAACCCCGAACGTGACAGCAGTAAGGGTGGGCCAAAGGATCCATGAGTTAGAGAAGATGAGGGCCATAAAGCGGAAATAAAAGAGCACACTAACATTAAGACATGAAATCGGTTAAGATGGGAACACAGCACCCAAGCGCGAGCAAACAGATTTTGTTGGGAGGGCCTTGATGCTCGGTTGAGGGTAATGGATCAGTCAAACAGAACCTATCAAGTATACCAGGCTTCTTTTGAACAGCGGAATAATTTTGGCCCCTATTGGGTGTGTTAGGCAAGCATTGAAAGTCGGCTGAAATTCGGGAGCGAAGAACAGCCAGTCCACCCATTCCATTTAATGCTATATCGCAACAATAAGAATTTGGTGGTACACTTGATGCTGTGAACACGCAAACATCAAAGTTCGTTTTTGCTTTTGCAAAGCTGAAAAGGTCTTGGACCCGTATAATGTTTGCGCGTCGGGTTCTTGCGCTCCCACTAGTGCCACGAACCCCTCCAACAACTCGCACGATATTTCAAGTTCCGTTTAATCCTGTCGAATCAGCCCAGGCACCCGTCGAGCTCGACCCTTCATACCTTCGTCTCTGGGAAGATGTCGACAGCAGTATTAGACGGCACAAGGAGAAGAAGACTGTGATTCTTAACGATGCAGAAATACTCGATGTAGAGCCCGCAAGCGCAGCACCGGGGCGTATCGCGGCTGAGTTGGAAGGAGCCAACGAAGACGGCGCTGAGCTCTCTGAGGGCTTTACGGATATCCAATGGAAACGTAAATCCCGCGAAGCCCGTATTGGAAGCGTTAAGGCCGGTCAATACTCGCTACCTTTCGAGCTACAACGCTCGATGGAAAAACTGATCGGTAGGATCGTCTTTTTCTTGAATGTAACGACCTACAAGCGCTAAGAAAGACCTTTACTTCTAGCTGAGAATAAAGAGCAAGTGCGTTCAGATGCCAAACGACTGCTGCTTCAGCCTTCGACCAGTACCAGTTGGGGAAACCAGTGGACGACTGAAACACCCAAATATAAACGGGCATGGGAGGAACGCGTTATGGGACCACGCGAAGGTCTTGCATATGCCGCGATTGCTCTGCCACCCCATATTGTCGCAATAAAATCTGTACTACAACAACTGCGAGTTAGGATGCCACACGACTGGACCGTCAAGAATGTCATCAACTTTGGGAGTCAAACCGGAGCTGGTTTCTGGTATGTCCCATATAGCCAGGGATTCGATTAGATTTCCCAACCCATCACCCAGGGCGACTCTTACATTCTTTGGTGATGCACCGACGGGCTGGGAAGGACAAGAGACCGCTCCTTCCGACACGAGTCTCTCTCGCTACATCGCGTTAGAGAACCGAACTGGACTTCAGCGACTGGGCAAGACAATCATGAGTGGTTAGTGGAACTATATTTCTTATTCTGAATGCTCTATTGATTCTAAGTCAAGGTATTGCTACTGGCAACTGCACTGTGACCCATAGAGACTTCTGGTCCGGTGTAGATGAGTCAATTGCGTCGGACCTAATGTCCGAGTCGAAGCAAACCATTGCGTTGTGCGCTTTCACGATATCCCAACTCAGCTCCGCTGCAGCCCGAAAGAGAATGGTTCAGGAAATCTGGGGAACGGGGGCAGATGTAATGGTAAGACCGTCAGTTTGAACTCGTCTCTCACTGGGCCTCACAACAAGACATAGATAATCATTGATCATGGGACTCAAGAAGGCTTTCGCGCCGTAGTGGATGCACGAGAATACCTCTTGGGAATAGGCTCCAAGCAGGGTGGATCGCATGTCGTGGCACCAGTGAACCACACTCTCCCATCTTCACTGGGGTGCCACTCTAACATTTAACCCCAGTGCCCGCATGATAGGACCTGTCCGCTGCGCCTCACCTCAGATGTTTGCGCCTTCCCACAACGTTTCACTCGACCAGCCTTTCTCCACAAGACCAAACATGCGAAACGAGACTTTGAGGATGTGACCTACTCCTACGTTGTAATCCGAAGGGGAGAGCGGCCTTTCAAACCGCTTTCGTCCACTGGTCCACCTTTGGCCGAAATGAAGGGGCCGGAGGAAACGGCGCCGACGGGTTACACTGATCATATTGATGGTGAACCAGGTGAACCAGTGTCGAAATCGACGCGATTAGAGTATTCCATGGAGGGTGAACGACAGGAGTCTCAGAAGGCCGATCACGAGGAACTCGAACGTCTGAAGCAGGAGTCTTACCACTGGCGAAGGATCATCTACAACCCCATGAAGGGCAGTGGGCATATTACTATGGACACTTGCACGCCAAAAGGTGAGTGTGTCGGCAGCCGTCCACTCTTTACTAAGAAGAGTGCCTCCTCTGTCAGGCGATATAGCGCGAATAGTGATTCCGAAGTCGCAAGGCAAGCAGGAGTACTACGATGCGCGCAAGTCGATCTGGGGTGATCTGTTCCCGCACGACCCTAAGAATGGTGAAGTGATTCGCCAGCGGGGTATCAGGCGCCTCAAGGAGACCAGCACACCCGAAGGGACGAGCACACCCGAGGGTGAGAAGGAAGAGATTGCGATGGGATCGTTCCTGCGTGCGATGGGTGTTGAAGGAACGAAGCGGAAGGGAGGGAAAGAGCGGGTGAGCAAATCGGAGCGTAGGGAGGCTCATCGACGGAGGAAGGAGTGGAGGAAGAATGAGGGTAGGTGGTAGTGCTAGCTTGTCTCGATCCGCGACCACCGACTCGGCCCTGTCCATTTGTCTCGTTTGTCTTGTCCAGTCTCTCGGCCTCTCGATAGCCTTTCGCTCGACCTTCCACTTCGTCTCACCTCTCGTTGTACGCCCCAAACTCGTGAGATCCACCACTTTTTTTACCCATGTGTCCTTTATTTTCGGCTCCACCCGGACAGCCCATTGGCATGCACGAACACGCTTGGACTGTGTCGTGACCCCCTGTCGAGTCGAGGTCGGATGAGGGCCCCAGAGCGGACGAAATACTTAATGCGAGCAGCCCGCCTCTCGGATTTCTTTCGGCTTGGCCTCGTCCCCCCTTTCCGACCCAGCCTAAAACGAGCCAGCGAGCCAACGAGCCAACGAGGACGCACTAAACGAGGAACTACTTCCTTCTTACATGCATCCTACAACCACCGGCCGCGCGATCAGAGCGTTGTTGCGGCCTCGTCTGTCCACGCATTTCCGTCACCTCAATTTCTGAATAAATCTCAAGAGTGGAGGCTGGAGAACCAAAGTTCAATTTATTGCCGTGATATTCTCCATACACCGCAGCCAGCCTCCGGCTTGTCCCGTCCTCACCAGCATTAAAACTCGAAAAAAATCCTATGCGTCCTTCGATCGTATGATAACGCCCCGATGCGTATATTAACCACCATGTTTTACATACCTGCCCCCTTTGAGAAATTTTCAGCACCTAGATCGGTGAAGACGCGAATTCACCTCTTCTTGGCTCGAGATGGACTCTTATCAAGAATCCACTTCACTTCCAGTATCAATTCAGGTTCATCTCAAGTCGCTTTTAGGGCTCGACGGAGTCGCGATAATTTGTGGGGCTTGATGTGGTCACGATGGCATGGAGAATTCAGCCGAGTACGTACAAGATATGGATAGGGTCGGATAGGCCCCACTTGCGTGAGAATTGTGAATAGTATACGCCCATGGCTGCGGTCGGATTGTTCCGCAAGAAGGGTCGCTTCCAAGGCTCGTGACTCCCTGAACATACTATTTAACAGCCGCAACGCTCTTCCGGGGTCCGTTTCCTCCGCCCGTCCACAGCCCAACCTGAACGTGCATCCGATCATCGTCCGTCAACCTTTCCCCCGCTGGTTTTGATGTATAATCGCGCAGCCTACCTAGAGACAGTGCACTCTCAACAGGGCTCGAATTTCTTTAGCGACTTATTTGGACTCGATGGTGCAAACAGGTAAGCAGGCCTACCACCTTGGACGAGATCACGGTATTCTCATGGACATATTTAGCTCCGTGTACCAGGAGCCTGGTTTGACTGCTGTGCCATCGCTTGTATCACCGTTTGTCCACAATTATCCGCCACTCGCGCCCTATTATCAACAGTCGTCCCAAAACACGCTCCAGGCCCCACTTCACAACAATAACCATCTTACACAATCGGTATTTATCATTCTACAACCCCTTTCCAGACCCAAGTTGGAGCCCCTTGCGATGCGAACATTCCTGACACTCTCTAACCGAGCCCACGATATCAAAGCAGGGAAACGACTCACTCAAATCGTCATCCCAAACAACCACGTTTAGCAGTCGTCCACCTCCGGCCTCGTCCATCGGGCCTTCGACAATCAATTACAACGCCACCTCCCTCCCTTCTAATGAGCTATACGACATCCCGCTTTGGTATAGTGGCACGACGCATGATTTTCAAGGTAGAGTTGGTCCTTATCTTGAGGGTGCTGACTACCCCCCAAAATGGCCCATACCCACTTTCACTGCCACAGCCACATCGATGGGACAATCGATGGTTCAATCCACTACGGACTCCCATCACCTATCCTCACACGTTGTGCCGCCCTCATTTCCACTTGCTCCTCCTGACCCTTCCACTGCATACATGTACTCTGCTTCTCCGACCACTATGCAACCTCCACTCTATCCCACCCCGGTTACGCATCCACTTCCACAAAGTGGTCTCTTATCCGCTAGTGAAAAATCGTCAACAACGTTGGCCAACCACCCGCATGCCTGCTTTCGACCTAGTCAATGGAACCCCCCGCAAACCCACGTGCCGTCACCTCCTTCCACAAATCGTTCCAAGGATTTGCAGCTACGATTACAGGAATCACGGAGGGAGAGACTTGCTCAACGTACCACCACCTTCGCAGGCGATCGTCGACCGACATCTCCCAGACTAGTTCGTTATCGGCGCCCACAAAAGAAGCAACCTGCTGTCGAGTTTGAGCCAGATATCAAAAAACTTCAGCACCGATGCAGGATAGCAGGGGCGGACGAGCAGGCTGTTCTTCTCATAGAGAGAGTCTTCGTGAATGAGGTGAAACTCTCGGCTCTTACGAGGAAGCTCTCGTCCAAGGAAATTGCGAGTCACCAATTTGGGAGCGAATCGGGACAAGTTTATGTAGCTTTCCTCCGTGCCGAGCGAGATGCCCGGTATACATGCCGACTCTGCCCTACTAATACTGATATGTCTTGGAAGCACAAGAGGGACGTACTGCGCCACCTTCGACGAGACCATTTTGGGTTGGCAGAAAAATGTCGCGACTGGTACGTGTCGTCTCGGTGGCTAGCAGAGGTTGTCATACATACTCACTTTCTCCTTCTTAGTGGTAAGCTCGCTTATACAACTGGTGAGATGAGTAGCCATCGCTGTTGTAAGGACAAGTAAACCATAGCGCTCAATTCTTCTTTGACTCGGCCATATGAACAACATGGAATGTATATGCCTTAAGACACAAGTATACTGTACTCGATTATGCAAGATGTTTCTGGCACCCGCAACGGTGTCGCAATAGTCTTTTATCCGATCACAATATCATGAGGGGTACCATTAAGGGACGTGAATGTATCCTCTTTCTATATTTCTTCATCAATTTGCGTTGTTCGAAGTCTTCTTGCGAGCAGCGATTCCACCCGTCGGGGATTTCCTATTAGTTCCTGATTTGTCATGATTCTAGCGCAAGGTACTAGCAGCTTGTATCGTCTTAAGTCTAGCATACCACAAGACATCCCTGGTTCGTGCACTCGTAATTCACTCTAGTGGAGATATAGATCAAGTGATCCACTTGTTGACGCAGGCGAGTTCAATAGATTGGTTGGGCCTTTCAGGTGAAATTGAACCATGCAGTAGTAACTATATATAATCGGTTGCATTTGGTACTCATATTTATGGCTGCGGCCTGTACCCGACGATCAGTACAGTTCTAGCTAGGACCGCGGCAGTGGAAGCGCAACATGAATCGGTGGGTATGCCAGGGGAACCCCATTACGAGAAGATACGAATGAGTAGTGTTGTCCCTGTGGGACCATGACGCAG
>Ga0307515_10004180_pt1 | contig 30043 bp, 10 predicted proteins | sample 17_EM_MG_FD_194513 | JGI IMG/M metagenome (GOLD analysis project Ga0307515, IMG submission 194513) | Populus trichocarpa ectomycorrhiza microbial communities from riparian zone in the Pacific Northwest, United States - 17_EM | ecosystem: Host-associated > Plants > Roots > Unclassified | place... | reverse complement strand
AGAAACTTTCAGGAGATTCATCTTGATAAGCTTTAAGAAGGTATTACGAGGTGTCTGATGGCATGGTTGTTTTGCAAAATTTTAAAATTTTTTTAAAATTATTTTATGTTTTTATATATTTTTATATTATTTTGATATATTGATATTAAAAATAAATTGTTTTAAAAATATTTTAATATATTTTTAAATAAAAAAACATGACACGTGTCACTATCACATACACCCCTTTTAATGATCATGTACTTCTTTTATTTTTATTTTTAAAAAAATGCCCCTACAGTTCCCTATATTTCAAGTTCCTCGCTTCCTCCTTGTCGTTAGTCTCTTTTTTTCCAGTCTTGCTAACTAGCCATTAACTAAAAATCTAAAATTCAGTTATAATATTTCAAATCAAACCTGAAATAAATAATTTTATTATTACAGTGATTTAATCTACAGTAACTTTTTAGATTTTTGAAAACAATTATAATAAGGATATTATTATTTAATATTTTAGCTATAATCGTTTGATTCACTCACGTTATTGTATAAATCGATGGATTGTATTTTAGTTTTGATTTCGTTATCATCGATAGTAAAGTCAATGTTTCTGATGCAAATAGAACTGGGAAATCCATGTTTATGGATGTTAAATAGCTGGATTTATACACTGGCAGAGAGTGGATCAAAATCATTTAATAGTTTTTATTCCTTAGTTTTACCGGATGATTTTACTTTATTTTCTTACTAATGTTTTAGGTTTTCAATGTAGATATTGTGTTCATAGCAGTCCTACAATATTTTTCAATCTGTTTTTTTTTTTTTAATTATTGATATTAGTATTGGTATTGGTATTGGTATTGTGGTGCGATGATGTTATTTTTTAAATTATTTTATTTTTTAAAATTATTTTTTTATTAATTTGATATGATAATATTAAAAATAAAAATTATTAAATTAAAAATATTATTTTAATATATTTTTAAAAAATTACAAAATCGAGCTTCCAATAAATATAATATTAAATATTGAAATTAAAAAAAAATTAAATTCATGAGACTAGTATATAATCTAATATAAAAAATACAAAGTATAATTTCTGAAATAATTTAATATTAAAAAATAAAACTTGAAAAAAAAATAGCTTCTTAAACGGTGAAATTAAAATTAAAAAAAAAAGTAGAAAAGAAAAGCGAAAACAGAAAAAAAAAAAAATATAAAACACTATTAGAATAATATTTTATGGTTGTAGCTATAATGTTAATGCATTCTTCAATCTACATTAGTTGATAATTCATGGGTATCCTTGTTGTTCTTTTTTATTATTATTTTTTATTAATATACTTGTCACTGTTGTTTGTTAGTATTGTTGTACTAGATGTGGCTTGTGGGTGGGCTGAATTCTGAATTTTTTTCAACATAAAAAAATAATTGAGTGTTGTCAGCTTGTTTTAAAGAACTATAAAAAATACATGGCTAAAGTCACGGAGTCCAATAAGTTAATCTTATTTAATTACATGATAAAAAATAATAATAATAAACAAGTGTTTTTTTTTAAATAATCATGATGATATGAACAAAAAAATAAAAAATAATTATGAAACACAATCCTCAACAATCTAAATGTAAGATAAAATTAAAAAAAAAATTAACAAAAAGGACAAAAAAAAAAGGACTCGGGCAAGTCCACCAAATCCTGCGAGTTGGATTATGCGAACAAGATAACCAAATCGAAAGCAAAACAGAAAAATTTACAAAACTCAATTATCAAACTAACTCAATGTTGAAGGACAAAAACGAAAAATATTCAATTTTTTTTAAAAAAAACTTGAGCCAACTCAAATTACCCCGTCAAACTCGCTATCTAAATCATGAGACCATGATAACCTGAAAAGAAAAACAAATAAAATAATTGAGATTAATTTCCAATAAATCAAATATTTAAGGTTGTGGTTGAAAAAGGAAGGTAGTGTTAAAAAAAGAATATATAAAAAAAAATCAATGTCAACCTAAATTAACATTAAACTCGTGATTTAGGTTGTGTGATCGGGATAACCATGTCAAAAAAATAACATTTTAAACTCATGACTCGAATTATGTGATCGGGATAACCATGTAAAAAAATCATGAAATCCAATTCTAAATCAACTCAATATCAGATAATAAAATTGAAAAAAATAAAACAAACATAAAGCTCAAATTAAAAATCAAAATAGAAATCAAATCTGAAACCAAGCAAGATGACATGACATCTTTATTTTTTTTTAGTAGATTAGCACGAACCTAAAGAGGGAGGGCAAAAGAGAGATGAGAAGAGAAAAAAAGAAAAAGAAAACAAGGGCCAACTCATACATGGATCACACCACCTCTTTGTGCGTCGCTTCCAATACTACCAAGGAGACCAATGTTTGAACATCGTAGAAAGCTGCATGTGCCGCCATAACACAATGACTAGCTTCCACACACACCAACAAAGTTTTACTGCTTGTATACCCTTGCTCAATGTATTTGTTTTAATTTTGATATCTTAAATCTTAATTGTTTCACATTAATATAATTTTATTATATTTTTTTAAATCAAAGATCAACCGAGTTTAGGAATTTTCCAATGACAAAAAAAAGACATGAGCTCTTCCCTTGATCACACAAATTAGTCATTGATTTTATATTAAAAAAAAAACTAAACATTTGTTTAAGCTTCAAATTCGATCTTCAAAGAAGGTCTAATTCTTTTAAACTAATAAAATTGAATTTTATTTCTCTAAACTGAGAATCAACTGAATGACAGAATATTTCTCTAACAACATGAGATCCTATAAGTAAGAATAGAAAAAACAAATTTTCAAGACTAATCACAAATCAATGCAACATTAAAGAACCAAATAATAACAAAACAAATTAAGGGATCAAAAAAATAAAATCTTAAAGACTAAAAGAAAGAGAATTACTATTTTAATCCACATTAATTTATCTGAGAGGGCACAATGAACCACTAACCCCTCTTAGTTTTTCTGATTATAATAATAATAATATTTGAAATCCAACATAATTCTGTTCTTCAATCTACATTTTCAAGGGAGCTAGCTGGAGCTGGAATGTAAATTTGCATGGTAGAGAGTTGAAACTCTGGCATCCATAGAAAACGCAAGCCATCTGAGCAAAGAGCTGAGATCAATAAATGTTGATACTGGTTCCTAGGATTTGGGTTTTTCATTTGTATCCTGTTGCCAAGAGTATTAAATTGCAAGAGGAGGAATTTGTAAAAACTAGTGCAATTCAATATCCTGTAGCAAGGCATCTGTAACACAGATAGTCAAATCCAAAAACAAACTTTGAACACAATCCGGCAATAATATTCAACAACATGAAAACTCAAAGCAGTCCTGGCAACTTGAAAAGATAGCAATGCAAGAAAACATGATGTGCTTTGTTTAAGATTGCTCTTCTGGCTTTTCCTCCTCCACAGCAGCTCCTTCCTCTGGGTTTGACCCGGCCAGTTCAGGAGGTGTGGAATTTGATCTCTTGTGTGCAGCTGATGCAAGGACATGGCTGTAGGTTCCCTTTTCCATGAAGAGCTGAGCGAAGTGGACCTTGCAGTAGAGGACTCCATCAAGAGCAGCATAAGATGAATGTGTGAGTGGACATCCACCATGAGCACACCTGAAGCATGTCTTGTGGTAACATTCTCCCTCCATGGTAACCTATGTCATCAATGGTTATAGCACATCTGTACTTATTCCAGATTATCATAGGCATGCCTATTAAATAACAGAGACTTGAAAACATTTCTCAGATAGATCCATCTATAATAGATAAGATGTACCTAAGAATATGTTGGTCATTTATCTGATAAATGTAGGGGTATAAATAGCACACAGGTCTTTAGGACCTAATGGATTTATTTAAGTTCAGAGCTGAAAACAAACCTTCTCCAATGGGTACACTGTTTTGCCGCAAGCGGAGCATTTGTCTTGGGTTCCACAGAACACTGAAGATAGTTTGCTGGGGATCCTAGACTGTAAAAATACACAGAAATTATAGTGTTATTACAAGTCATGGAAGAAAAGGATAAAATCTGAAAACTATCATTCATCAGGATGGTTTCCAAATGCCACCATAAATCAGCTGACGGGACATCCAAACACAGCCTAAGCACTTAAAATGGAGATTATGAATATTCTACCAGGTCATGAGTCCTCTCGGGCTTCCCTGCAAGAAAATGTCGTCAAATTGTTAATGTATATGGGAAAAAATTAATCAAACAATGGCATCTCATCGAAACAGTACTATAAGAGAATTGAATAAAGGACACATAGAAAAAAAGATATCACCTTTCTGAAAATTCTTGCTGAAATCTCCACCCTCCTTGAAAAGTTGCTCAAAATGAGTCTTGCAGTAGAGGACTCCATCCATGGATGAGTAGTTGCTCATCTGCCATGCGCAGAATTATTTTCAATTGTGGAATATCATTTGTCACAACTCCGAAGCCAAAAAAAAAAAACAATGAAAGGCAACTAATTACTAATCCGTGAATTGGAAACTCCACCAATGTTGAATGTTGGCTTGCTTTTTTCCAAACCCAGTTGATCAATCTAGCTTGTAACACATGAACATTAATATAATATGTTTTAGCCTTGAAGGGGAACCCTTATTGCACAATTTTTTTAGATAAATATAAATTCCCATTTAAATAACACTAAGATTATAAAGAAAAAACTATAAAAAGAAGAACAGGAACGAGAAGCAGAGCATAAAGGAAGGGAGAGGAAAACATACCACAAGAGTTCCTTTGCAGTGGCTGCATTTGAAGCAGGATTTATGATAAGGCACCCCTTCAAGAGACATCATATCAACAAAATAAACAGTCTTATCACAAGCCTTGCACTTATCCAGGGTTCCCGTGAATGCCATTGTTCTTTCTTTTTATTCCTCTTTCCTTGTATCCTTCAAAATGATCCTGGAACTCGGGAAATATTTTTGTGTTCAAGTTGTCTGAGAATCTAAGAGGTGTCCGAACAATGAAAAGCACCCTGGGGTTGTTCTTCGTTCCCTCCTCAGACACATGGAAATTAAACAAAGAAGTCTCTCTCTTGTCAAAACAAAACTAATTTATACCAAGTTCGTCACAAATTCTTGGCTTCTCTTGCAATGGAGAAAATTGCTTTGGATCGACCTGTGTAAAGCGGACACGTGATTGGAGATCCCAAACATCTATGAGATAAAAATGTTAATTATCTAATTGTGGATGTAAACCTGTTGGATTGGAGTAAAAAAAGGTTTGGTGCTCTGACTTTTTCTGGAGAAGAATTGTAAGGGGGGCAAAATGGGGGGAAACAAAAATTTAATCATGAAAATGAAAAACCAACTGTTATTGCGATTTGACATGATGGCTGTTGATTTATTTTTCAAGTAAGGATGAAGATGGAATTTTAAGGTGTGTTATTTGTTTTTTAAAATAATTTTTTATCAAAAATATATTACAATAATATATTTTTAAAATTTTTAAAATTATTTTCAATATAAAAACAATAAAAAAATATTTTTAAACAAAAATAAATTTTTTAAATTTTAAAAAACACAATTACGAACACGTTACCCCCAGCTACCTCTAAGATATACTATCAGTTGTCTGAAAAGGTACACACCAAACCAGACCAGACTGTTTAAATGATGGTGTGCTCATTATGCGAAATAGCAATAACAAATTCAAGCTTATCGGAAGTTGCTGCTTCGGATTGTTCTCTTCACTTCAGATGTAAGGAATTATTTTATTTTATTTTTTTAATTTTCAATTTCAAAGAACCAGTAATTAGGTTGAGGTTTTAAATATATATATATATACATACACAGCGCGCCAGCAATAAAACCACCCACAGATCATCGGAAACAAAAATATTCATGTCAGTAACATGCAATGCCAACAGCAAACTAAGCGAAACAAGAATTACAAATTGATATACAGACATTAAATGCAGGCAAAAAGTACCGGATTCTTACAATTTCCATGATACACGGATTCTCAGTTGACGATCCTTCACCGGAAAACGATAACATTTTCACTTCAAACCCTTAAATTCTAGAAGTTTTTTTTAACACAAATGCACATTCATTGAGCATATTTACAGTGATGAATGACGATACCATCAATACCTAATTTATCAGAAGAAACCTCATGAGCCACAGCAACAGAAGCACTTCGACGCATCCGTACTGAACAAAACAAGAAAACGAAAATAATTAAATCAAACATTAAGCACGCGTAATTATGATTCAATCTATCCTAATTAATCCTTGCTTGCGCCCATATTAGTAATAATATTATTGTTATATTATATGTACCGAAATGTAAATGCTTTGGGGTGTTTGATATTGAATTTCAATTTTTTTTTGTTAAAATTAATTTTTTTATGTTTTAAATTAATTTTTTAGTATTTTTTATCGTTTTAAAGTGTTAATATCAAAGTAAAATTTTAAAATAAAAAATATTTTAATATATTTTTAAGAGAAAAATACTTTAAAAAAATCGATACCACACTCCTGAACATTCTCTTAATATAAAAGCTTATTTAATGTTTGTGTGCTTGATATTATGGTATAAAGTGCTTTTAATTTAAAAATATATTAAAATATTTATTTTAAATTTTTACAATAGAACATCTAAATAATAAAAAAATATTAAAAATATTAATTTGAAATTTTTTTAATTTTATTCTAAGGATATATCAGTTAATTTACAGTGTATTTTTTTCAATGAAAATACAAAAGCATCCCTTAAATAAAAGTTCTTTTTTTTTAAGAATAATGATGTAAATTTACTGTATGATTAAAACTAAAATACTAGTCATGTCTCGAATTAATTTCAGTACACTAAAATTATCACTATTTTACCCTTAAACATTCTGCTAAGAGTTATTTTTTTAAATGCAAGGAAGAAAAAAATACCATTCCCGTACACGGTAAACTATATTTAGGTGTAAAGTATTTTCTCTTTCTCTTTTAGTTTCTTTTTAATAATTTATAATATAGTTATAATTATTGAATAATAAATCAGGCTAATCACTACCGATAGACGGGACCACTAGTTTTTGCAAAGGCGCGTATATGATTGGAAGTGTAATTATGAATGTTTTTTAAAGTTTTTATTTTTTGAAAATATATTAAAATAATATTTTTTTATTTTTTAAAAATTATTTCTGATACTAATATATTAAAATGATTTAAAAATATTAAAAATATATTAATTTTATTTTTTTAAAATGTAAAAACAAGATTTAGAATTTAATAATACTATCCATTGATGTGTCCCGATGATGGCAGTAGTTATCCACTTCATGTGATGACTTGTCCACCTTCTAGATTTTGCTTCCAGGCATTTAATCCAACCAGCGCGTGATTTAAAAACAGTCCAATCAGTGCGTGATATTAAAAACAGTCCAATCACCACTTTTTATCCATTTTCTCTCTTTTTCTTGCAAAACCCTGTTAATAATCTTCTTCTTTCTCCTCTTTACTTGGATTAAAAATTCACAACCAGTAACCGGCTGCACATTCTTTCTGTCTTGTCCAAAATGGCCACCACCTTATCTATATCAGCTGGAAATTGTGGCAAAGAGAGGCCATGTATTGAACTTGGTTCAAATGCTTCCATTGTCAAGGATGTTTTTGGTGAAAATTTGATCAGAAGTTGTAAATTTAGAAGGGGAAATGGATATAGGTGTAAAGGGGTTCGTGTCATTGCACGAACTAAGAAATGGAAGAAGCATGAATACCCCTGGCCTGATAATATTGATCCAAATATTACTAGTGGGCACTTGAGTTACTTGTCTCATTTCAAGCCTTTAACTGAGAAACCAAAACCAGTGACACTTCCTTTCGAGAAGCCATTGATTGATCTTGAAAAGAGAATTATTGAGGTCAGTTAGTTGTTTTTCTTTGTTATTATTAGTGTAATTCTATTGATAAGGCAATAATTTCCCTTGAGCCCTTTTATTATTTATTTGCTGTATAGCTCATTGTGTTTCTTGCAGGTACGTAGAATGGCTGATGAAACTGGCCTGGATTTCAGTGATCAAATTTTGGCTTTAGAAAACAAGTATCAGCAGGTAAATTTTGCTATAACCTATAACCATTTCAGTTTTTGCAGTCGAATCAAAATTTAGCATCAGTTAGCATTTTTGCGTTGAGCATTTGGATTAACTAGATATCCACAGGGATCCTTGACTTCATTAACTCTTGCCCCCTGCAACACATAATTCCTGCAACTTACATGGCATAATTCTTTGATAGAAGCATTGATTCTTGCAACTTATATGGCATAATTCTCTTTATAATGTCTGCAAGTATCTGAACTAGTGAATTGTTGAAAGAGGCCAGCATAGATAACCAACTCTAACATTGTTAGATAGGTATTATGTTAGTCTTATCTGTTATTTCTATTTGATATTCATGTTAATTGCGTCTATTCGTTCTCTCCACTTAAATTTCAGGCACTGAAAGATTTATACACGCACTTGACACCCATTCAGCGCCTGTCTATTGCTAGGCATCCCAACAGACCAACAGTTCTTGATAATATTTTCAATATCACTGAGAAGGTATGGCATTTCTTTAGTATTTAGACTAATTTATGAAGTGTAGTTTCTGATTTTTCTTTCGTCATTGTTTAGTGGGTGGAACTCCATGGAGATCGTGCAGGTTATGATGATCCAGCTATTGTGACTGGTATTGGAACCATTGATGGTAAAAGCTACATGTTCATAGGCCATCAAAAAGGTAGGAACACAAAGGAGAATATCGCTCGCAACTTTGCAATGCCAACTCCTCATGGGTATGTTCAAGAATGTTACAATAAATGAATAAAAGAAGCTATCAAATTGCAAGACATTTTAATTTTGCACAATTTTAGAAAATTCTGGCCAAGATAAAAATATCATATTGTTCTTGCAAGTCGCAAAGAATACTGAAATTGTCATCAGGAGCCTTGCATCTCTTGCATGTTTTTCTGGTGAGGACTAGATTTATGCTTAAAGCATTGACATAAACAGCTATCGGAAGGCCTTGCGCATGATGAAATATGCTGATCACCATGGTTTCCCCATAATCACTTTTGTTGACACTCCTGGGGCCTTTGCTGATCTCAAATCTGAGGAACTTGGTCAGGTGTGTGCACACCTTTCCCTTACCTTGGAAGTAGCCTAGCATTCATGCGTCCATGCCATTATCATGAATGGATTGTTCTCTTCTGACTCAGGGTGAAGCAATAGCCCATAATCTGAGGACTATGTTTGGCCTGAAAGTGCCTATTGTATCAATTGTAACCGGTGAAGGTGGTTCTGGTGGAGCTCTTGCAATTGCTTGTTGTAATAAAATGCTTATGCTTGAGAACTCTGCTTTCTATGTTGCAAGGTGATAGTAGTTCTTTCTTCTTCTTCTTCTTCTTCTTTTTTCCTTATCTTTCTCTTTTCGAAATTGTACTATTTGTTAGTTGCAATCTAGGAAACCTTTAGAGTTCTCATTAGGGTTCCAAATTATAGAGGATAAACTCTCTATTCCTCGTTAATGAACTTATCAAGCTGCAAATAGGAAGACTGCTCTGCTTAAAGTATCCTGCTTCTGTTTAGGTACCTTCTTGGGATGTAAACTGATATTTCAAAGTGTTGAAACTAGAAATTTAGAATGTTACAATTGCAATTGTAATGTTACTATTTGGTTTGTAACTAGAGTGTTACAATTGCACATATGAGAGCTTCATCATTTCACCTCTCACCATTAGCTTCGATTATGGAGTCTCCTATATTCACAATGAATTCTCCTTTCACTGTTATTTTCGTTGTGGCTTTTAAACTCCTGGAAAAACCTGCATACTACTCGTAGAAATACACATCATAATGAGCTCCAGCATCTGACTAGGCAAAAAAATCTCAAACAAGGTGTCCCGAATGAAACCCCACCGGATCCGAGGCCTTCTCGATATCAACCGTCAATGACCATGAATCCCCGCTTCCCTTTTCGATTTTCATTTTTAGAGTCAAAGATTCATTTGCATAGTCAAATTCTCAATGATTCCTTGATGTTTGAGTTGTTGCATCATTTCTGTGGTATTGTTTCTTTGATCAGTCCTGAAGCATGTGCTGCCATATTGTGGAAGTCTTCTCAAGCAGCTCCTAAGGTACTTTAATTGTTTAATCATTAGATTTATATGATGATTTGGCCATTTAATTAATCACGATATGGTTAACTTTTCTAGGCAGCTGAGAAACTGAAGATCACAGCCCAAGAACATTACAGGCTGAAAATTGCTGATGGCATAATTCCTGTATGCAATCTGGTCCCATAACAATTTCTTCCTTTCTTTCAGCACCAATGGATAATGATGGCATATATTCAACTCAGCAACTTTCTTCAGTTCAGCTTTTCATTGCTGATGTCGTTGCTATCATTTACAGGAGCCTCTTGGGGGTGCCCATGTGGATCCTGCATGGACTTCCCAACAAATTAAGCTTGCAATCATCCAAACCATGGAGGTAAGTGATATCCTACAAGGACATCTGCAACCCTTTTTGTAAGCAAACATCGTTTCAAAATTTTGCAGATCTATTCACTCAGGAGAAACATATTTTGTCCATTTACTGTTCCCTTATTAAAACTCTATATGTTGCTACTGAAGTCATTCTCGGATTGCAACTTCTTGTCTTTTTGCCATTAGATAGAGCCCTGGGCAACTATATCTATATAGAAGTATTGTGCTTTAAAAATTTGCTATTTCAATTTCTTTCATGCCAGTAAAGAAGGATGTTTCCCCCTTTTTTTTGGTTATTTCTCCTTTATGATTTTGCACTACTTTTGTTACTTATTTGCTTTGTTGGTTTTCTAGTCATCCCCACTACTTAAAGCAATGCTAACATGTATGTAGGAACTAACAAAAATGGATAAGGAAGAGTTGCTCCACCACCGGAAGCTCAAGTATCGGTATATTGGAGGCTTCCAAGAAGGCGTGCCAGTGGAACCAGAGAGAAAGCGCAACATGAAACTATCCGAGGTTAACAAGCCAATGACAGATGATATCGAGCTGGAGCTTGAAAACTTGAAGAAGAAGATTCTCGAATCCAATAGTGCTACGGATCCAATTTCAAGCCAAGCAATTGAGAAGCTCAAGCAAGACCTGGACCAGGAGATTACCAATGCTTTTATTTCAATGGGCTTACAAGAGAAGCTCGAATCAGTCAAATTGGAGTTATCTAAAGCCTCAGACGACCAACCTAATAAGCCCCCCAATCGCCACTTGAAGGAGAAGGTCGACCAAATCATGCAAGAATTCCAGCATAATTTGGCACGACCGGGAGCCTATCTTGGATTGAAGCAGAAGCTTGAAAAGTTAAACATGGTTGGCAAGCTCATTGAGCTAAAAGAGAAAAGTGAGAAACTGAAAACAGAGATAAACCAAAAGGTCCCAGATGAGTTAAAAGCAAAGATGAAACTTTTGAAGGATGCTCAAGAAAAGTTGTCAAAAGGCGAAGCAATAGACAAAGATTTGGTGGAACAAACAGAGAGGGCTAAGCAAGAGCTGATTGAGTTTCTAAAGTCAGTTGGGTTGGAGATTGTAGGGGTAACTAAAAGAAACGTAGGCCCTCCACCTCCTTCATTGCAAGAGAAAATAACAAAGGTGAACAAAGAGATAGCTGAAGAAATTGAAAGAGTGATAAATGTTGCAGGTCTTGGTGACAAAGTTGAGGAGCTGAAATCAGAAATAGCAAGAGGGTCGAGTTCCGAAAAAGTAGAAAAAATGCAAGCAGAGATCAGGAAGGAAATCCTTGCTGCTTTGGATGCCATGACATGCAAAGAAAAGTTAGAGAACCTGAGAGTGGAGTTGGCATCCACCTCAGGAAAAGCTGAAGACAAGGTTGTGGCCGAAAACGGCAGATTGTGAAATACATCTACTTTATATATCATTTGGTATAATAGTTTTGGATCCTGCATCTAGAGACATAAGGGTGTATTCGAGCAACTATTTTCAGCATTTTCCTTTTTCTTTCCTGGGCTGCTTGACATCAGTTGAACTCCATGATGGGACAAGATATAAAGTCTCTGCATTGTATTCCTGTAATCCTGGTGAATGATTTTATCTTGTTATGTTTGACGAAGGTGATGGAGGAAAGTTGTGGTTCCATAGAGCAAATACCATGGAGCTCTTTGTTTTCGCAGTAGAAACTGCGATTTTTTTTTAAATTATTATTTTTATTTATTTCCAGTTCTGTCATGTCATGAAGGAGCAGATATAAGCTTATCAGATATGACAAGATTGGCACAGCTGATTGATTTCCTTTTCCTTCTTGATAGACAAGTGGATTTGTTGGTGTACCTACAAGATTTGTCTACTTCCTGATTCTTTACCTTTTCATGCTTGCCTTCCCCCTTAAGTTGAATTGCCTTTGCTCTCGCTCAATTCTATAGTTTCACTCTCTTCTTTGATCTTATCCGGCCCTACAAATGCTTGCAAAAAGCACTCTATCATATGATTTGATTTTCCGTTTTCTTCCTTTTGTTTACTTGCTTTTGAAGCTGCCTTTGTTTTTTTTCTTGACCCACACAAGCACCTACGGACTCTTTCTTCTTTGATGATTTCTAATTTTTTAATTTTTAATGATTTCAATTTTTTTTTTTTTAGTTTAACGTGGGTGTCGTGCACCTCGACTAATCCCACGGGCCCTGAAATTAACGACCATGTAAGCCTCCAGTGGCTATCATATGAGCAACCACAAGGCTCGAACCTGAGACCACAGAGGGAGCAAACCTCTTAGTCCCAAGCTTTTGAATTATAGGTGTTTTGATCCACGTTCATTTTATTATATGGTGTTTGAAAGTGTGACAGCGGTTGCTTTTCAAAGTGTCTTTTATTTTAAAATAATATTTTTTTATTTTTAAAAAATTATTTTTGATATTAACACATTAAAATAATTTAAAAATATAAAAAATATATTAATTTAAAACAAAAATAAAATAATTTTTTTAAAAAAGATTTCAAAAGCATTTTTCAATCATAATGCGAAACACTGCCTTAATCTCTTTTCTACAAATAAATTAATAAAATACAACTAAAAACATTAAAAATTATATAAAAAAAACCTATTATGATAAAAATATTGCTACTATACTATTCTATGGCTTTTAATTTTATGATTTTTAGCGTTTTTTTACCTGGAAAAAAAAGAAAAGACTAGCTTGTCATATTTTATTGTCGATCTAATAGCAAGGACAGGGCGTCGCTCAAATTATCGTACGATATAAAGGATAAAATCAGGGGGGAAAAACTAATTGAGGGACTGTCAACAGTAAAAGACATGGTTCTGGGGGTATCCGTATAGCTTAGCCTTCAAGGAGATGCTTGAAAAAACATTTTTTTTTAAAGTATTTTTTTAAATGTATTAAAATAATATATATTTTTTAATTTTTTAAAATTTATTTTTAATATTAATACATTAAAATGATATAAAATAAAAAAATTATTTTTTTAAAAAATAACAAAATTATAGTTAAACTGCTACACCAAACAATATATAAGGAGGTGTTTGAAATTTTAATGGAAATATGTTTTTTAAAATAATTTTTAGTATAAAAATATATTAAAATAATTTTTTTATATTTTTAATATTAAAATATTAATTTAATATTTTTTCAAATTAAAAACATTTAAAAAAAAACTACCAAACAACCCGAATATAAACATAAAGCTATATTGCACCCAACTCCTCGATGTCTTGGTAATTCTTAACGGTATTAAAATGTTTGAAATACTACTTACACCTCGAAACTTGTTTGTTTTATCCACTATGGTCCCTTTGAAATTTGAATCCTTTGGATCCGACGACAGAGAATGGAACAGAGAAATTAGAATCGGAACTTTATTTTCAGAAATAAAGATTTTTAACTTTAAATAAATTTAATTGAAATAAAACAATAACTAATAGAAGCATTATAAAGAGGAAAGCACTTAGATAATTACCGAGAAAACCACAATTCCTTTTTTTTTCTCTAATAATAAAATAACAGCTCATTAAGTATCAAACATTTATACAATTATCAAATTAAAATAAAAACACAGTTTTTCACTATATTATATGCCAAATTGTTTTTTTTTCAAGTGAAGATTTGAAGATATAAAACATATTATGAACGCAACATGAGTAGCACTATACCCATTACTAAACTTAATTAGACTGTGATTATGTTCGACTAATTACAGTAAATTTAAAATTCTTTTTAATTACAATCTAATTTAATTAATAAAAAAAATAAAATTAGACTCGTCATCCTCTCTAGCCACCTCTTGATTCTCGCATCATCTTAAGCATTTACACGTTCAAGCTTTACAGCAAAAAAAGAAAAAGAAAAAAGAGAGCACTAAAGTTTCATAAAATAAAATAAAATGGTTATAATTTGTAAATAAGCAACAATAGCGACATCTTTGGCGTGTCCATGAAAAAATATTTCAATAAAGGTCGGTGGTGTTACTCAGTAATTTAAACAAGGGAGGGCAACAAATGCAAATAACAAAACAATATCCTGAAGCCCTAGAAACGGTTTCCTCCTCATTTTTTGGCCTTTCCATCGAAACACAGACACAGCAAGCGCCATGAATCTTCCTCTTTACCTCCTCTTTCCGTAGCCTTCAAAAACGAAATCATTCAATTTCTATATCTGCAACTTCTAAAATCACTCCATCCTCTCATTTTCTCCTCAGATCCGTACCATTTGACCCCTCAATTACCACCCGAATTTACGATCTCATCCAAACGGAAAACCACCTCTGCACTCCCCTACAGAACCAGCGCTCTCCTTTGGAATAACCTCCTGTTTTGCGCTAATTTACGATTTACCCCATTATGGAACACTAGATTTTCGTGTCTCTCTCTCTCTCTCTCTCTCTCTCTGTTTAAATTTTCAATTTCAACTCACAAAAGAAGTCTTTAGTCTTTAATTCTTTGAACCAAAACGCCACTGTTTGAAATCTCATTGATTCCTGTAAGTATTTTAATCTACCGTTGTAACCCTGAACCCTAGGCTTAAGATCGTTCTTGTTTCTAGTTTTTTGTACAAATTCCGGGGTCTGAATCGGTGATTTAGTTGCTTAGTTAGGGTTAGGCTTCTTTTTTTTTGTGATGAACAACAACAATAGAGGAAGGTATCCGCCAGGGATCGGCGCCGGTAGAGGCGGAGGTATGAGTGCGAACCCTAATTTTCAATCCAGGGTGCCGCAACAGCAGTACGTGCAGAGACATTTTGGGCAGAATCATCACCAACAACAATATAATCAACATCAACAGAATCACAATCAGCAACAGCAACAGCAACAGCAACAGCAACAACATCAGCAGCAGCAGTGGTTGAGGAGGAGTCAGCTAGCTGCTGCCGATTCGAGCGTTGACGAGGTCGAAAAGACTGTTCAGTCTGAGGCCGTTGACTCGAGGTTAGCTTTTATTCATATGGATAAATTCTTTTTTAAATGGTTTATGTTATTTTGCCCAAATAAATATTTATATGTCGCATGAGTGTTTGCTAGTGTTGGAAAAGAGCCCCGTAGATGTTATTTCTGTAGTATTTTAAGTATGCTGTGAGGGAAGGATCTGAACGCAGAGATTGCTTGCTATAATTATAAGTGATCAGAAAATGATGGTGAAAAACCTTGGACTGGAAGCGAGCTTCACTTCTCACCCTGCCCTGCGTACATTGTGCTGCTCTATGCTTTGTTTATAGTGCAATCCTTGTGTTTTTGCAAGCTTCCAATGATTGTTGTAGACTAAAGTCTTATGGTCTCCTGTTTTTTGTTTCTTCTTTCTAGTTCACAAGATTGGAAGGCAAAGCTAAAGATACCACCAGCTGACACACGATACCAAACTGAGGTAGGGTTTTTTAATCAGATATTTACATGCACATTTCTGAACTTAAAACAAGGATTATGTAACCTTAGACTGTCTTGTCTTTGCTCTGCACATGTAAAAGAGCATTCATCTGACTTCATTATTGTATGGTGATGTTGGAAATGGTTCATTTTTATAGTCTGGTGGATCCTTTGTTTTCTTTCACAGATATAATGTCAAAAGAACTGTGGAAGTACTGTCTCATTAATGAGCTGGTGAACATCATGTGTATCCGCGGACTTTTATAAAAGGAAAAATATCTATGAATCCCGTTTCACTGTTTAAACATCTGTCTTGCAGGATGTGACAGCCACAAAAGGGAATGATTTTGAGGATTATTTTCTGAAGCGTGAGTTGCTTATGGGAATATATGAGAAGGGTTTTGAAAGACCATCTCCTATTCAGGAAGAGAGCATACCAATTGCTCTTACTGGCAGTGATATTCTAGCTAGAGCTAAAAATGGGACAGGGAAAACAGCGGCATTTTGCATTCCTGCCTTGGAAAAGATTGACCAAGATAACAATTTTATTCAAGGTCCGTCTTCAGTCAATTAACTTCTTCATTTGCTATTTATGTGCATGTTTATCATATAAGACCATTGAGATGCATTAGTTGCATGATTGGACTATGATTGTTTTACATCATATAATCAGCTTTATTGTCTTTTGCATTGTGACATTTTCTGATTGCCACCAATTTAATTAGTCTTATGTCCGATTATGGAAAGGTGAATGTATGCATATGGTTTGTTGCTTGCAGATGTGATAATGACTGCAGGTGGCTAGTTTGGCATTTAGGAACATGTTATCTGTAGAGTTTATGAAGTGATAATGAAATGAGAAGATAGGAATATAAGCACTATAATGGTGGGTGATGATTTGAGTTCAGCTGACCTTTTTTTGTACAACCTAAATCAGTGTTGTCAAAGGCAAAAGGCGCTAAAAAGCGCCAAGCCTGGAAAATGCTCGAGGCGCTAGACGCACACCTGAATGAACCAAGGTGCTCAACCTGTATGATATAAAACATTACATGTATAATATTATATATGATATCTTAGTAGAAATTTCGGCAACATAACAGAAGAGAGAGAAGGAATAACATGGAGAGAGAAAAAAAAAGTGAGGAAGAGAGAAATTAAGAAACAAAAAGATGAGATGACAGAAGAAAAAAAGTTAAGGAGGAATACCTTTGTTGTTCTTCAATCTTCACTCTTCTTTCTCTTCTTCTCAGGTGGTGTTTAATGTTTGTTTCTGTTCTTCTTGTTTCAACTTCCACATCTGTTTCACTTCTTTAACTTTCATGTTGGTTTCGTTTCTTCTTTTTTTATCCTAATCTATGTTTTTTACAAAACTACCCTTAAGTTTTTTCTTGTATAAAACCAGAAAAGGAGAGACAAAAAACATATATCTTTTTTTTTTCAAAAAACAAAAAAAACAGAAATCAAAGAGATGCCTTTTCAAACCAATCCTCAGTGTCGGTGTTGGTGTCAGACGATTTTCATCAGAAGACGCCTTCATTGCCTGCATCTCATGCACTAGGCTGGCGCCTCTTCAAACTCCATCGCCTCAGGCTAAGAAAGGCGCCTTGGCCTTGCCTCGGGTGCCTAAGTGAGCGCCCGGGCGCCTTGTGACAACACTGACCTTTATATTAATTTGTTCAAGCAATATGAAACATGAGCTTATTATTTGTAAACAATTCACAAGTAGGAGTCTTTCTTATTACTTGATTTTATTTGAAGCTATGAAATTGTAATCTGCTTCCAGATTAGCATTTATGGAAATTGCATTTGACTTAACGAAAGCATTTGCATGCAGTTGTGATTCTTGTGCCAACACGTGAGTTGGCTCTTCAGACATCACAGGTTTGCAAGGAGCTTGGGAAGCATTTGAAAATTCAAGTGATGGCCACCACTGGCGGTACTAGTTTAAAAGATGACATTATGCGTTTATATCAACCAGTCCATTTACTTGTTGGGACTCCAGGAAGAATACTAGATCTTGCAAAAAAGGGCGTGTGCATTTTGAAAGATTGTTCAATGCTTGTTTTGGATGAGGTAAACTTTAATGCAACTAGAGTCTCCAGTAATATAACTTGACTCGATAGTTTTGTGATAATTTGAGTTGACTTCCATTTCGTATTAACTTTTAAGAGTTGTTGAAATAGGTACACTGATGTGTACAGGAGATTGGTTTAGGCTTCTGAAAGAACATGTGCTTTGTTTAGGTCCTGAACATAAGGTTGAGAGAACCAAATCTGAGTCTTTTGTCCCTCCGCATAGATATCTTGGCTGTTGTAGAGAGGAGAAGAATGATGTGTTGTTTCGAGAGTTCTGGGAAATAAATGCTTTGAAACATGAATGTAAAAAACACCCTTTGTTACTTTTATAATTTTTGAAAATGACAAGGAACAAAAAAATCTGGGCCAATGCTATGTTATATATATATATATAATTTTTAAATTATCCGTTGTCATATACTTTCTCACTCATATCGCAGGTATGTTAGCAGTTTAATGATGTTTATGTGTTCCACTTGAAAGGTGCTATCAGTCCTTTAATTTCACTTTTTCTTGTAGTTTTTTAGGAGGAAAATTTCCCTGTTTTCCAGGTCAAAGGTCAATGCTGCCAGCCCAGCTACATTCACTGAACTTCAATTCTACTAATTGCTTTTTTTTTAGTTTCTTACCTGATATGAAATAACGTGCTTATGTAAATATTATCAGCGCTATGCTTGAGTTAACTTTTTGATGTACAAGCATCTGAATGTTACTTGTTTTTTGTTCCTCAGGCCGATAAGCTTTTGTCTCCAGAGTTTCAACCTTCAATAGAGCAGCTTATTCGTTTTCTTCCTTCAAGTCGTCAGATTTTGATGTTTTCAGCTACATTTCCTGTTACTGTTAAGGACTTCAAAGATAGATATCTAGAGAAGCCTTATGTTATCAATCTTATGGATGAACTTACTCTCAAGGGTATTACACAATATTATGCTTTCGTTGAAGAACGACAGAAAGTCCATTGCTTGAACACTCTTTTCTCTAAGGTTTGATATCAGCTAAACAGCTATTTTGTATTTTTTTTTTTTGTGAACATGATGTCATTGTGGTCTATATGCAGCTGCAAATAAACCAATCAATCATCTTTTGCAACTCAGTGAATCGGGTAGAATTACTGGCCAAAAAGATCACAGAACTTGGCTATTCCTGTTTCTATATCCATGCAAAGATGTTGCAAGACCATCGTAACAGAGTATTTCATGACTTCCGCAATGGTGCATGCAGGAATCTTGTCTGCACCGGTGTGTTACCTGTGTTCTCTGAAATTATGAGTATTCTTGTCTTTTTGTCAGTTGATTTAGTTTGCTTTTTTAAATTTCATCAGCTTGTATGACCTTTTTGTACATAATAATAATGATGATGATCCACTACATTAGATGAAGCTTTAGTTTGTCTCTCCACGTTGGTAAGACTGGATCCGTGCTCAATTAAAGTTACAGACATAGCCCTTAAATAGTTGGAAGATATGAAGTTTGTTAAATAGGCAACATTGCCACAGTAATGATCAACTCTAATGTAGAGTTATGTTGTGGGCAATGTTATCTTCTAGAAAAAATTTATTTCCTAGAATAGGAGAAAATAGTCAGCAAATTGAGATGATGTGAGTAATTAAGGAATAAAACTTGTGTAGTTAGGGAAAAAGTGGCAACCAAGGGAAGTGACCTGACCTAACTGCTTATTCCTTAATTGTAAATGTGGATTTTTTAGTTGTGTATCTTGGAGAGCTGTAACTTTCAAACATAATAACAGAGCAAGTTTTCTATTCTTGGGAGATTTTTGTTTGTTGTTGAAGTAGTCATAAATTGTGCTTTATATACATTGAATGATGTTCTGATGATATCCGATGCTTGTTGCAGATCTTTTCACCAGGGGTATAGACATCCAAGCGGTGAATGTTGTTATAAACTTCGACTTTCCCAAGAACTCAGAAACATACCTTCACAGGGTATGTTGGATGCTATATTTTTCAATCAACACTGTATTAGACATTTGTATATTCTTTCGGACCTTTGTTTCATATACAGGTTTCCAAGCAATACTAAATTAATTTTATTTTATTATCTTTATGTTTGTTTCAAACACAGGTTGGTCGATCAGGAAGGTTCGGACACCTTGGTTTGGCTGTGAATTTGATCACGTACGAGGACCGCTTTAACTTGTATGCATTTCTTCCTCTGCCCTCTATTGGAACTTTGCATCTATTATTAAGGAGTTTACTAACATATCTAATTTCTAATTGTTTTTCCACAGGTATAGGATTGAGCAGGAACTTGGAACTGAAATTAAACAAATTCCTCCACATATTGATCAGGCAATCTATTGCCAATAACCTGTGGTAGATGCCTCTCATTGCACTCAACAATGGTGTGTGGTGTCAGTGATTAGCAACGGTGAGTGCCATCACCAATGTATGTTTTCACCAAATCTCTTCTCTTATTGATTCTTTGATGTTTGCTTTAAAGAAAGAAGAAAAGGAGGAAGATTTGATATCTTAGATTGACTTGAAATAATAAACTAGATACCAATTACCAAAGTTATGCTTTTCTGTCAGAACAGAAAGCAATATTTCTCTGGAATATGGATTAGTCAATGCGTGAGGGAATAGTCACTCCTTGATTTGTTATTTGATTAGACTTGGTTAGTATAGAATTTCATAAGAGTATTGAACCGCCTCCTTTTTTACGTGATAATAACAAACTGGATCTCTGGATTACAGGATATTATTAGTTCTCATGATGGTTTTTTTTTTTGGGGGGGGGTGGGGGGACTCCCTCCAGAGATCTGCGACACCTGACCTGATTTAACTCTGATGATGTTACAGGTTTCAAGCTGTCCATTCAAAGATGATATAGCTCTGCATCTGAGGGAAACTTCTAAGAACTAAATATTATTGGTGGAAGACTTAATGATTGCTGTATGCATATAATCCTGGAATGCTTTAGTTGGTTTCTGGATGGAGTTTTAACGGATTGTGAAATCCCAGATACATAGATGCTGGGTTCAGTTCTGGTGTTGCGTTTTGATTTCCTTGACAGACTGGTTTCATATTCTCTGCTCTTGGTTTTCTTACTGTTGAAATGAAGGCTGTAATGCATGGAGATGGATCAGTTCCTTCTCGCTTGCACCTCCTGTTCCATGAATAAAGTCATTAACTTAGAAAATTTCATGGCTCTCCCTCCCTCCCTCTCTTCACTAGGATAAAAGTTTTTTGTTTTTCCCCCCTCTTGGGGTCCTTTTGATTGTCTTAGGGTGTCGGTGGTGTGGTGGGGAGAAGGTTTAAATGATTTCTCGATGTGATTAAAGTTTGATTCACGGCCTACAATTCCTGGATAAAAATATGTTCTATCCATTGCCAAATTCGACCATAGCTTGCTGCTAGATTTGTCTGTTCGTCTTTTCTTCAAGTAGCAAGACAGCATTTACGGTTATGATTTGTTGTTAGAATATCTTTTTGCCATATCTTGCAATGGAATCATAACCCCAAAGACTATTCCCCTGCCCATGCTCTCCTATTTGTGCGTCACTTCAAAACTCCGATGTTTTCGCATTCAAGTACCACAAGCAGAATCATTTGGCCCGAGTTCACGTTTCCTGTTGCTCTGAATAATTGCCGCCAGGAGACGCCGGAAGTATTCTACTACGGATACTTGTGGGGGATGAGAGTGGCGGTGATTTTGGTTCAGTCAAAAGATGTGAAAAACTCACGAGCCTGGATAAAAATAAAAAAATTTCAAACTGAGTACTGTGAGTGTGTGTATTTAATGTTCCTTCATTTATGATGAAAGAAGAAACATATGGGCAATTGAGATCTGTTTCTACTTCATTGGCAGGTTGCGTATAGAGGGCCCACGGTTTATTAAATGCAAGAACTTGCGTGGTGTACGAGCATTCTGTTGATAGCCGACACCATAAATGAAAGATTGATCACTTCACACGAAACCTTCTCACTCATCTTCATGGTGAAGATAGGGAACTGCTACTCTTGTTTCTTCTGTGATTTGTTGGGCACCGCAGAAGAATTTCTTAAACCAGGAAAGGAGAGGGTCTTAGATTTTATTCTTTAAATTTTGTGTTTTCAAAGAAGTGATAATATAATTTAGAATTTACAAGTTAAAATAAAAAAATAACTAAATTTTATAACAAACTCTTAATTTAAATCAAAAGTTTTTCCTGACTAGATATATTTGTAACTTCTCTTTGAATAACCAGTTAAATACTAACTTAAATCTAAGTCATGTCAACATAGTTTGAGAATGTGATGAAAGTTGTTTTGTAAAGTATTTTATTATTTAAAAATATATAAAAATAATATTTTAAATTTTAAAATTTTAAAAATAATTTCTAATATCAATACATTAAAATAATTTAAAAATATAAAAACAATTAAATTTTAATCAACCTCCTCCATTTAGATAGTACTCCCGCGGCAAAATACAAGTGTAATTCGTGTGCAGTAATAGACTCCAAACTGCTGCTTCAGGAAAACATCCAGGCTCTGCAATACAGCAGTAGTTATCTATCATTATGTATACGCTTAAATATAGACTCTGTTTGAACCACAAAAAAATATTGATTTTTCAGAAAATTTATCCTTAATTACCATGCACGTTAAGAAGGAATTAGATTTTTATATTTTAATCCAGATTACAAGCCGAAATAGTAACTAGAAATATGTGTCCTGAGAGTTATAAACGTCGAGTTTCATTACATCATGAAAGGCAGCTCATCTACGCTTCCAAGTTCCTTGCATCTTTCTTTATATATATATATATATAGAGAGAGAGAGAGAGAGAGAGAGAGAGAAATCTCGATCCACACCCTTCATAGTTCATACGCAGAATAAATTCTGGATATGTGGTCAGCTCAGAATGACTCAGTTGAAACACGATTCACGGACCTTGCTAATGGCTCATAAAGAAAGGGAAAGGGGTATTTTTTGGTCTTTTACTTAATGATCGTTTTATTTGAAATAATTAACGGGATTGAAGTTTTATTTTAATTTCATTTTTATTCTATTTTTTTATTAAATTTTATCTTTATTATTTTAATTGTTATTTATGTTATCCGAGTCTTTTCGATTTAATCCATAATCGTTTGGTTAATATTTGTTTAATTTTAAATATTTTTTTAAATTAAAATTTTGTTTTAATTTCATACTCATTCTTTTAATTACTATTTATATAATATGTGATCATTTTAGAATTGATTTTTTTTTTTTTATGATTTCACCCTTGTCATTTTTTTCTAATTCTTTTGATTTCTTTTTGCTTTGCCGAATTTTTTAGGTTAATATTTCTTTTTACTCGATTTTATCTTTTAATATTAAATTGGTTTGGATTTGAGCTTTTTAATTAAATCCATATTTGAGATTTCATGAGTTGTGGGTTTTTAAGAAAGTTAATCTAGCTTTAGGAGCTTCGCTTGGGGTAGCTTTGACTTTTTATTTTATCATTTTTTTAAGATAGTGTTTTTTCAATTTAATCCTTCAATATTTATTTAATTGAACATTGGGCTTTGTTTTTTTTCTTTCTACATCATTTTTTTTTTGTTTTTTGATATTTTTAATTGGGTTATCTTAAATTTTTTTATTTGTTGTTCTTTGTTAAGTTAATTTATTTAAAAAGAATTTTACTTTTAAATTAAATAAAATTGATTGATTTAATATAGGCAATCTCCACTTCATTGTGTTTTGTTCGGTTTGCCTTTGTTGGACATTGCTCTAGTGATCCATGCGTCTTCTTTCAATGTCGTCATATAACTTTTTGTAGTGGGATTCGAAACGTCTCAGCAAACTCTTTTGGTCATGGACGATATCTACAGTGGAATGACAATGGGTTTCTCAAGGTCTTTTCTTTCTTCTCTTTACATGTATGCTATATTTGGCTCTTTTTTTGTAGTTGATTGTTGCCAGATTTTTTTTTACATTTTGTTTGTTGTCATTGCCTGCAATTTAGATCAAATTATTAAATTACTTGATCTCATTGGATGCAACCAAGTTAATGGCTTGAGTAATGTGTTTTTCATACTCTTTTTAAAAATACTATAATTGCTTGAGCATTCTATTTTAACATTAAAAAAATTAGACGTAGCGCGAGTCACTAATCTAGTCAATAAGTTATTGTTGTATGTAACGATCATCGTACCTTACAGAGAAAATCTAAAATGTCTGATTAGGATCGCGGTTGAAACCATATTTGAGTGCATTTAAAAAATATGATTGATTTGAAAAAAATATTAAATTAATTTTTTAGTATTTTATTTATTTTAATATACTAATATTAAAAATAAAAAAATTATTCTAATCTAATTACAAGTGAAAAACAATTTTCAAAAAAATATCTGATAATAAAAGCTATTGCACTGGCAACACAGCTCTTACTAAGCATCAGATAGTACAGTGCTATAAATACCCTGCTTGTCTTTTATCCATGCTGAAGTTTATAATGCTGATTTAAATGCTTCGGGTCTTTGACAGTTTGCTGTGTCGCATTAAGATTTCATATCACTTGATTTGACGTGAAAGAGAGGAGAATAAAAGCAAGAAGACTTCAAAGCGCCATTTGAACAATCTTAGAACGATGCAGCGTCCACTGTAACAGCAAGAAGAGAGAAGAACATCTATCCATGGATCTAAATGGGTGTATAGATCCATGAACATGCCTGAGCCCAAGCATTCATGCATGTGAGAGCATATGCGATTGCAAATTTGTGGAAGAAGCGCAGCAGCAGCTGTCAGTCTTACCAGGGAGTCATCAACCTCAAACAGCAAGACCCTCTGCAGTTCCTTTGACTTGTGGCCGACTGTATTTATTGCAGTTGAATTGAGGAAAATTTTAGAGAACTTCTAGGAGGGAAGAAATCAATGATATTAGTTATTAGTTATTTTTCGAGTATATTTTAAAGAAAAAAAACCTATGAGTTAAAATATTTTTATTATTTTTAGTGTATTATAAATTTTACTTTCTATCTTTTATTTGTGTAAACTTTTTTAAATAAATTTATAAAATAACTAATAAAATATCATTAATTACTCCATAAAATTGCTGTTAAATAGGCTTTACACGCCCCATTATTAACAAGAATGAACAACAAGTAATTCTTGCCTTTTTCTTATTTTATGGTTCCTGGTTAGGTGAGAAACGTGTCATTCACGGGTCTCAGATGCCCGAACTTTAAATGCTATGCTATCTGGAAACTCTTAAATTTGGTGGTAAGAGAGCAACAGAAAAAACTGAAACCCACGAACCCAGTCGTCTCTGCCAGCCCATGCAAATAGCAAGAAAAATGGAGTTTTTTCCTTTCCTTCTTCCACCTTTTGATTCTGTAGCGCCATGTCCGGTTGTTCAACACTTGCGCTCCATTGAATCTTGTGATCAAAAAGCAATTCCATCCTCTGTCGATAATTCCCACCAGCATGCATCTTTCGTCCAATATATCTTTGAAATTTGAAATTTTACCCATGAAATGTACACATATCGCATTAATTCTTGCCTGGGAATGCCATAAATTGTAATGTATTTATGCAAAGCCTAATTGTTTTAGTCTGGCACTGTTGAATCGAAGGCTTATGAAGCAAACTGTTATGTGGGTGATTTTGAGGCCGAGCCTGAGCTTAAGTATTTGATTTATTTCATCCTAGATATCATCGTTTGAGAGGGATCGTTCTCTTGGCAAAGATGAACAAAAATAAATGTATAGTTTTTTTTTTTTTTTTTGGGGGGGGGGGGGGGGGTGGTCCCCCCACCCCCCCCCCCCCGCCCCCACACGCGCGCTCGCGTGCAAGTAAGCACATGTACGTTCAATTTAACATCCTGGATGCAAGATAAGGACCGGTGTGGTAGCCAGTTGTTGCAAATATTGAGTTAGCTCTCTCTGCATTCTAATCCCCCGCAGAGCTGAAGCTGGTGGAAGATAAGAGTTCGTATTTGTTAGCTAGACCACAAAACAAGTTTTATTTGGCTTTATTTATTGATTTGTATTTTTTGGTAATAAGATTTTGAGTAATATTTTGTATAGAAAAGGTGCTGTCAATTTTTTTCTAAAATATAATGTTATTACTTTTTTAATCCTTTAATTTATATAGATTCTAAGAGAAAAGTTATTAGTGCATAATACAGATAAGAGCACTGCTAGTTCTTCTAGCAGCGTATTTGATGACCATAAACCACTAGGTGCCGACAATAAACAGGCACCCTCTATCAACGCACGCTTGTTGAGCGCAATGTTGCCACTCAGAGGGGATGTCCTTTCTAAGCATAATATATACAATGTGAAGTACATTGCTCAGTGGAGGCTCGATCACTTAATGTAAGTTTGTTTTCTTTTCCTACATGATTGAAAAATAAACAACGGTGAATAATTTTTTTACTAATTGATTTCAATTAACGAATAAAATTTCAGATTACAAATGTATATGATACTAGCACAATAACATCGGTGATGATATTGTCGATGGAAATGTCATTATTTCATTGGAGTCAAGTTCCCAAAAAAATTTTATATTAATTTTTAATGAACTAATTCTTTTATAAATTTGACGTGCAAGGAAGATTTTTACTGGGACAAGGCTTATAACATTGTTGCAAGAAGAGTTTGGGAGAATGACAACGCAACCACATAAGATTTAATTAAAATTTTTATATTTTTTTATTTCAATGTTAAAATTTTGTTTGGGTAAGCTTATATCTAGCACGTGATGTTTGGGTGTTTCGTGCAGCGGTCGCAATCCGGTGCGAAGAACCAGAATAAGAAGATTCATGATTCAATTACAACGCACAATAGCAAATCCATTCTGTTTGTTTCGCATACGAGGCGAATTATAAGATTCTTTTTTATTACATCTATTTTTTTAAAATTATTGTTTTATGTGAAAATGTTTAACTAACAACAATTTCATTTTATAGGCTACAACTCTTGAATGCAAACCAAGATTGATGGAGCTTTTTATAGAAACTCACATGTGAAATAATGACCGTTTTAAATGGGTGTAACAACTTGTGGATAGTTGAATTCAAAAGTTCATGGTAAGTTTGATTTTAACAAAAAAAAAAATTAAGTTCCTATTTTTAAAAATTAGATGTCTAGTTTCTTTTTAGGAAACATATACTACTCGATTGTAGGAGAGATACATAGACAATTCTTCGACCCATCCAGAAATCAATCCGGATATGTGGTTGGAGGCTGGATTGTCTGGTGGACCAAATAGAAATTAGATTTACAGTATCTCAAACACAATAGTTGAGGATTTGCAAATGGATCATAGTGTATTGACTGTTGGTTCCTCATAATCGGGTTCAAGCTCTCAATCTCTGGAGTTTTAGGCGATTGTACAATAACAAGTTCGAGCTTAGACAATCTGGCTACTGAGACATGACAACTTAATAGTGAGACAACCAAACTTAGAAGATTGTACTTGCAACTGTTGTCAAGCATGGGTGGTAAATGTGGTCCACTTAATCGGCCTCGATCCTAGAGAGGATCCGCCTCATCGTCATTTAGCTCTTGTCCCCTAGATGAATCGTATTCAAACTGATAATTTTTAAACTTGTAATAAATATTTTATTTTGTTTTTTATTTTAGTTTTATTTATTTGAATTTTTTTCTAGTCTATTTATTTGATTTAAAAAAAAAACAGTTTTAAACAAATTACTGATGGAATTACCAACTGAGTAAATCCTCAAAGAGTTCCTAGAGAGTTGAAAAAAATCACATGAAATGCCACTGAAAATAGGTAAATCATCAATGAGTTTAGTCCGTCGGTAATATGAAAATAAATCACCGATGTGATTACAAATGATTTTTTATGTCGGTGATATGCCATACTCAGAGATGATATTACCGATGAAATGATGCCAATAATTTTATTTTTGTCTGGCGCGTTTTTGCTGTCTGTAAATCCATCGGTGATTTTATTACTGACGGAATGACCAACATAATAAAAATCACAGATAATAAGTTTCCCGACGAACAATAACCATCCATGATTTCGTTGGTAAAATTATTTCCGACAGAATCAATATCTAAATACAGGATAATCTGTCGGTGATATGCAAAATTCAGGTAGTGTTTACTCTTTATACAAATTTAATTATTAATCATATCAAATTTATTATCAATATTCTTTTTTTTGTGATCTAAGTTTTATTCGAAATCAGAATTGACATGTGAATATTTGTACAATGTTATGTTTACAACTATATAGATAATGAAAATATAATGTTTATAATATTTAAGTTGTGCTTTGACTCCATTGAGCTAAGTTTCTGGGCTGCCACTGCACATAGCATATGCTGAAAAACGAGTTGTAGAATATAGGTGAAAACTGTGCTTTAGCAAATAGAGTATAGCTTATTATCCCTTCACAATTATTTCTTTCATCACGAAATTTAGTGCTCATACATTTCAATATATATATATAGATTCATTCATTCTTTGTAATTTTACATATTTTCTTATATAAATTTGTTTTGTATCTAGCAATCACAATGGAGTAATGCAAGTTTATTGTATTTTAATTTCATTATATCTTTGTTTTCTTATTTCTGCAGAGAATTTCCCCATTACAGTAAATATTAATCTTGAATCCTTCTTGTTTAACTCTTACATTTTAAAAGCAAAAACAAAAAATTCATACATTTTTCTTCTCCCTTTCACATTAAATATAATATATATATATATATATATAAAATTATGATTGTCAATCCTAAGAGGTGTAGCTTAACTGGTTAGGTTATGAGTCACCAGTTTAAGTCTCATAAATCTCAGGATCACTAGAAATTTACATGATCATTAATTTTAGAATATATTAGATTAGTCGAGATTTGTCCAAACTATTTAAATATTTATATTAATAATTAAAAAAAACATATTATTGACGCGTCATTTTTTCTCATCAGCCGAACAAACGATAATATAGCGAGGGTAAATACTACTACAAGAAAGAAATTAGAGGGGAGGAGAGGGTCAATACTCAAAGATGTCATGGATCGTCGTACAGAGCAGGTGCAGTCATTGTCCAAATGCCATTAGTTCTCTCTTTCCCCATAAATTTTCTCTGTCAATAATCCACCATTAATGCTTTCCCTTTCACCTTCACTGGAATCCCCTCTCTCTTTCTCTTTCCTGTTTTGCTCAATAAAAAATGTACGTGAAAAAATAAGAAAAGAAAACCCTATAATTTCTGGTTGAATGATGCTGCAAGGCCTCCCTCAAATGGGACAATACCTGTAATTATCGTGCATAAATACTTACACTGTATATACGTACATTTATTGCATTGCCAGCTTGAAACTTGCCGATGAACCTTTATTGCACAATCCACAATAAAGTATAGCTTTCGATTTCCATGATGATATCCAAAATCTCGGTATGCTCATCAAAATAATTATTTAGTATTTAAATGGTTATTAATCTTGAAACTTAAGATTTTAATAAGATAATGTAATAAATAAATAAATAAAAACTTTAAATTTCAAGAACAATAATTTTTATTTTTATTTTAATGTTTTAAAAATTAAGATATAAATACTTAAATAATAAAAATTCTGAACTCCTTGGATTTAGTCATTTATAAGACTCACGTTAACTTGAGTTGAACCTAAATATATTGAGTCTAATAAGTTGTCAGATCCACATTGTTTTTGGTTCAGTACATGATTGAGCCTAAATATATTAAATTTAGTAATTTATTAGACCCATGATACTATGCCGAGTAAAAATAATTTAAATTTAATAATTTATTAGATTCATGTTAATTTAAACTCAATATATAAATAAATTCGAGTCAAAATTATGCTAACTTAAACTGAATATATAACAAACTCATACTATCACGAGTTTAAATTTTATATCAGAGCATAAAAAAATACGGAGTAAAAAATAATAACCACCACCTGGATAATACTACTCTAGCATTTAATTTATAGCCTCTCTCTCTCTCTATATATATATATAAAGCTTCTCAGTTTTCTCTTTGAAAAAGCTTGTCTCCGAGTGAACTTTAGAGGCGCTTGCTTTTCCTCTTGCTTTTTTTTTTTTTGTATTTTTTATCTTTCACGGTAAATTAGAAGTGAGTTTACTTTTGTTGAAAATTGTTGTT
>Ga0307515_10004179_pt1 | contig 30045 bp, 22 predicted proteins | sample 17_EM_MG_FD_194513 | JGI IMG/M metagenome (GOLD analysis project Ga0307515, IMG submission 194513) | Populus trichocarpa ectomycorrhiza microbial communities from riparian zone in the Pacific Northwest, United States - 17_EM | ecosystem: Host-associated > Plants > Roots > Unclassified | place... | reverse complement strand
GTCGGCCTGGTGCGCGCTGGCGCCGTTGGAGAACCGCACGTAGGCGCGGTAGCTACCCGGCGCCGCGAACAGCCCCTGGCGCGCCGCCACCGGCAGATCGCCCAGCACCTCGAAGCTCGCCTCGACGCCGACGTGGCCCTTGCGATGCAGCGCGCGCCCCGCTCCGCCGCGGCGGCGGGACTGGCGGCGCTGCAACTCGCGCAGCTGTTCGGCCAGGTGGGTGAACCGCGCGTCCTCGTCGGCGGCGATGGCTTCTTTCCACTGCGTGCTCGGCTCGCTGGGCATACGCGCATTGTGCGGCGGCCACCGCCGGGCACAATGGGCCATTCGACCGATCGCGGTGTCAACGCGGGCCGCGGCCCAGCTTGTAGTGCACCCGGTAGATGTCGAGCTTGCCGGCGGCCGCCTCGGGGCGCTTGCCCGAGAAGTACAGCACCGAGGGGTCGCTGCCGTCGATCGCGGGCCCGAGGGTGTAGCCGCCGTCGACGTTGACCGAGGCGGGCAGCGGCGTACCGGCGTCGTAGCCGGTCGGGCCGCGCGCCGCGAAGTACAGCTGGATCGGGTCGTTGTCGACGTCGGTCGAGCGCGAGAAGATGATCGAGCTGCCGTCGGGCAGGAATGTCGCGTCGAACTCGTCGGCGGCCGGCGTGTTGATCGCGCCGGGCAGCGGCTCGGCCGGCGCGAAGCCGTCGCCGCGCAGCCGCGCGATGAACAGATCGTGCTTGGCGCCCGGCCGGTTCGACGCGAACATCAGCTGCGTGCCGTCGGGCGACGGCGCCGGGGCCCACTCGTCGCCGGCGGTGTTGACCTCGGGGCCGAGGTGCTCGGCGGGTCCGAAGCCGTCGCCGGTCACCGCCGCGCGATAGAGATCGTCGCCGCCGACGCCGCCCGGGCGGTTCGAGAAGAAGTAGACCCAGCGGCCGTCGGCCGAGAACGCCGGATCGAAGTCGTTGGCGTCGGAGTTGAACGACGCGGCCGCCGGCGCGCTCCAGGTCGTGCCGGTGCGCCGCGACACCCAGATGTTCCAGCCGCCGGGGCCTCCCGCCCGGTCGGTCGAGCCCCACAGCATCATGGTGCCGTCGGGGCTGGCGGCGAGCCGGATCTCGACGTGCTCGCTCGACACGATCCCCGGCGCGACCAGCTCGGCCGCCGACGTGATCGACAGGATGGCCGGGCCGGCCGGGCTCGAGGCCGTCGGGGCGGCGCCGCCGCACGCCGCGCAGGACATCCACAGCAAGGTGCGCATCGAGCGACTGTACCGTCGCCCGGCGCCGGCCCGGACGTGGATCGCAGCGGCGTCAGCGACTGGCGCTCAGCCGCGGCAAATCCTCGGCGCAGTGCTGACTTGCCGCGAGTTGCCACGCCGACCGGGATCGAACCTCGCGGTATCTTCCTCCGCCGACATGGGATGGGCTGATGGACACATCGCGCGCCTGGTGAACGGGCACACCGTGCAGTTCCGGCCGCGCGGGCAGAGCATGTCGGGCAAGATCGAGAGCGGCCAGCTCTGCACGGTCGAGCCGCTCGGTGACCATGCGCTGGCGGTGGGTGACATCGTGTTCTGCCGCGTCGGCGGATCGCAGTACCTGCACCTGGTCAAGGCGATCCAGGGCGAGCGCTTCCAGATCGGCAACAATCGCGGTGGCATCAACGGCTGGGTCACACGGCGGCAGATCTTCGGCCGCTTGATCGGCCTGGCACCGTAGCCGAGCTGTTCGGCGCCCAGGTCAGGCGCTCGCGGCGGATCCGGACGTCTTCGCGCGTTGTCTGCGGAGCGCGCGTCGCTTCCACACCGCGTAGACCGCCGGATAGACGAGCAGCTCGAGGAAGAACGAGCTGACAAGGCCCCCGATCATGGGCGCCGCGATCCGCCGCATGACGTCGGCGCCGGTACCGTTGCTCCACAGCACGGGCAGAAGGCCGATCAGCATCGTCATCACGGTCATCACCTTGGGGCGGATCCGCTTGGCGGCGCCCTCGACGATGGCGTCGTCGAGCTCGGCTTCCGTGGTGAGCTGGCCGGTGCGCGCGCGGGCATCGTGCGAGAGCCGGAGGTAGAGCAGCATCACCACGCCGGTCTCCGCGTCGAGTCCGGCGAGCGCGATCATGCCGACCCAGACCGCCACGCTCAGGTGATAGCCGAGCAGCCACAACAGCCAGACCGCGCCGACCAGCGAGAACGGGACCGCGAGGATGACGATCCCGGTCTCGGCCCACGACCTGGTGTTCCAGTACAGAAGCAGAACGATGATCGCGAGGGTGATCGGCAAGACCAGCTCGAGCTTCTCTCTCGCGCGCTCGAAGCTGCGGAACTGGCCTGCCCACGCGATCCGGACGCCGGTCGGCAGCTTGACCTGATCATGAACGATTTCCTTGGCCTCCGCGACGTAATCGGCGATCGGCCGGTCGGTGTCGACGAACACGTACATGACCAGCTTGCCGCCTTCACTGTGGATCGTCGCGGCGCCGGTGGTGAACCGGAGGTTGGCGACCTGGGCGAGCGGCACGTGGTCACCGGACGGGGTCCGCACCAGCGCTTCACCGAGCCGCTGCGGATCGTTGTCGAACGAGTCGGTATAGCGAAGCGTGATGTCGAAGCGGGCGCGGCCGTCGACCACGCGCGTCACGGGGCGGCCCCCGATCGCCGCGATCACGCCGAGCACGTCTTCCGCGCGCAGCTGATAGCGAACCAGCTCGTCGCGCTTGACGTCGACATCGATGAAGAATCCGCCGCTCGAGCGCTCGGCGAACGCGCTGCGAGTCCCCGGGGTCCGCGCCACCGCGCGCTCGATCGCGATCGCGGTCTGCTCGAGCGTGGCGAGGTCATCGCCGAACACCTGGATGCCGAGCGGGCTGCGGATCCCGGTCGAGAGCATCTCGGTGCGGGTCTGGATCGGCATCCACCACAGGTTCGGCATGCCCGGGATCCGGATCTTCGCGTCGAGCTCGCGGATCAGGTCCTCCCGCGACAGGCCGGGGCGCCACTGCGCGCGCGGCTTGAGCATCACGACCGTCTCGGCCATCCCCATCGGGGCCGGATCGGTCGCGGTGTCGGCGCGCCCCATCTTGCCGAACACCGAAGCGACCTCGGGGACCGTCCGGATCTCGCGGTCCATCAGCTGGAGCACGCGCGATGCCTCCGCCATCGACATGCCGTGCGGCGCCGTCGGCATGTAGAGGATCGCGCCCTCGTCGAGCGGCGGCATGAACTCGCCGCCGAGCCGGCCGAGCAGCGGGATCGTGGCCAGCACCGCGACGGCCGACAGCGCGATCACGTAGCCACGCCTGCGGATCACGAACCGGACGACCGGCGTGTAGGCGGCGACCAGCAGGCGGTTCAGCAGATTTCGATCGCGGCGGAACACCCGACCGCGCACGAACAGCGCGGCGAGCGCCGGCGTCAGCGTGACGGCGAGGATCGCGGCGAAGCCGACCGAATAGGTCTTGGTGGCCGCCAGCGGCTTGAACAGCCGCCCCTCGGTGCCCTCGAGCGTGAACACCGGCAGGAACGCCAGCGCGGTGACCACGAGCGCGAAGAACAGCGGCGCCGCGACCTCCTGCATCGCCTCGATCGCCGTGTGGAGCACTGCTTGCCGCCGCGCCGGGTGACCGTCGCGCGGGGTCAGCTTCTGGTGGATGTTCTCGACCATCACGATCGAGGCGTCGATCATCGCGCCGATCGCCACCACGATGCCGCCGAGCGACATGATGTTCGCGGTCAGCCCCTGGTAGTACATCGGGATGAACGCCGCGACCACCGCGACCGGCATCGTCAGGATCGGGACGAGCGCGCTCCGCGCGTGGAGCAGGAACAGGAAGATCACCAGGCTGACGACGATCAACTCCTCGATCAGGGTCCTCGTCAGGGTTCCGATCGCCGATCGGATGAGCCCGGAGCGGTCGTAGGTCACCACCAGCTCGCAGTCCTTGGGCAGGCTGCCGCGCACCTCGTCGAGGCGTTGCTTGACGGCGTCGATCACGTCGAGCGCGTTCTCCCCGTGGCGCATGATCACGACGCCGCCGACGACGTCACCCGTGCCGTCGAGCTCGGCGATGCCCTGGCCGTGGGCCTGCGTGAGCACGACCGTGCCGACATCGCGGACCAGGATCGGGACCCCGGTCGAGCTCGTCGCGACGAACGTCGCCGCGACCTCCTCGGGTGTGGTCACCGCGCCGTGGCCGCGCAGCGCGTGCTCGTGCTCGGCGATCTCCAGCGTGCGCCCGCCGATCGAGACGTTGGCGGCGCGGACCGCGCGCGCGACATCCTCGACGCCGAGCTTGTACGCCTGGAGCCGGGCCGGATCGAGCTGGACCTCGTACTGCTTGAGCAGACCGCCCACCGAGGCCACCTCGGCGACGCCGGGCACGCTCTCGAGCGCGTAGCGCAGGTTCCAGTCCTGGAACGACCGGAGGTTCGCGAGGCGCTTGTGGGCATCCTCGTGGTGATCCATCGGCTTGTGGGGATGCGGTCCGACCTTGGCCTTCGGGGCCACGTACACCGGCTTCACCGGCTTGAGCGCGTACTGGAGCACCCAGCCGACGCTCGTCGCGTCCGGCCCCAGCGTCGGCCGGACGCCGCTCGGCAGCTCCTGCTCGATCCGCGCGAGCGCCTCGCTCACCCGGCTGCGAGCCCAGTACAGATCGGTGCCATCCTCGAAGATCACGTACACGAACGACAGCCCGAGCGACGATTGGCCGCGCACCACGCGAGCCCTGGGCGTCGACAACAGCGCCGACGACACCGGGTACGTGACCTGGTTCTCGACGAGATCGGGGCTCTGGCCAGGCCACTCGGTGAGGACGATGACCTGGGTATCCGAGAGATCCGGGATCGCGTCGAGCGGTGTCGAGCGCAGCGCGTACCAGCCCCAGACCGCCAGTGCAGCCACCAGCACGATGGTCAGCATCGGGTTGCGCGCGCTTGCCGCGACGATCCGGCCGATCAACCCCACGCGCGATTCGAACTGCGGGAGCGGAGGTGTCATGAGGCTACCATCCGGTCGAGGGGCTGGTGGTGTTCGGCTGCGCCGGCTTGACCGGCGCCGGCTTGACCGGGGCTGGCTCCGGGCGCTCGCCCCACAGCGTGCCGTCTGAGCGAATCCTGCTCTCCGCCGCGAGCAGGAACGTGCCGCTGACGGCGACCTGATCGCCTTCGTCGAGCCCGCTGACGATCTCGACGAGCCCATCGGACGAAATCCCGAGCTTTGGTGTACGGGGCTCGAAGACTCCCTTGCTCCGCTCGACGAACACGATCCTGCGTTTGCCGGCGTAGAGCACCGCGGTGGAAGGCACGGCCAGGCGCGGCTCCAGGTCGACCTCGACCTTGACCTCGACGAGCATCCCGTGCCGCAACAGCTGCTCGGGATCATCGACCGCGACCTTCAGCGTTCTCGCGCCGTCCGCCGCGGGCTCGACGACCGTGCCGTTGAACAGCATCAGCGCCAGGTCCCGGGTGGTGACGGTGACCGCCTCGCCGCGGCGCATCTCGCTCGCGTCGCCACGGTAGACCCGAGCCACGATCGCTGCGCGGACGGGCGCTGCGCTGCCGGTCGCTGTGCGGCCGGGCGCGGGTGCGGCCTCGACGACCTCGCCGGAGGCGACGATGCGTTTCTGCAACGTCAGCTTCTGCACCGGCGCGACGTCGAGACCGATCAGCGTCCGGGCCTTCGTGGCGACCCGGACGGTCCCGGAGCTGCGTTCCTGCTGCGTCACCGGAGTGAGCGCCATCCCGCAGATCGGGCACGTGCCCGGACGGTCGGACTCGACCGACGGGTCCATCGAGCACGTATAAAACGTTGTCGGCGCGCGCGACATCGCCGCGCCGTGATCGCCTGCGATCCAACCCCCGAGCTCGCCATGAAAGACGAGCACAACCACCGCGGCCAGCGCCACCACCACCATCGCCACCTTGCCGGCCCGGCTCGGCTTCTGCTGCAGGCGATCGTTCATGCAACTACCTCAGGTGCTACCGGGCTATGAAGGATGCCGATGCGCCCGCTCCAGCGGTGGTCTGGATGCAGTATCCATAGTTGCGCTGGCTCGGCAACGGGTAGGCCCAGTTGGAGCCATTGCACGGCTGGACCTTGCCGTTGATCGTGAGCGTCCGGCTGCCGAGGCCCGTGCACGAGCCAGTCAGGAGCTCCGACGTGGTCGCGAAGCATCCCGCACCGGTACCGAGGGCACCGGACCGGAACGTCGTCCCATCGGGCACCGTGAACGTGTTCGGGTTGTCGCACAGGCCGGAGCACGGTGACCGGACGTCTTCATCGCATTCCCCGAGGCAGAAGTCGAGGTTCTCGCCGCAGGCAACCTGGTCGCCGTCGGCCGCGATGTCCTGGCAATCCAGGGCATCGGACTGTGTGTTGTCGGCGCACAGCTTCTGGATCTGCGCACACGCCTGCATCGGGAACGAGCTCCAGCGCGACGGATTGACGTTCGGGCTCTGTCCGGTCTGCGCCTGGTGCACCGACTTCGCGATGAACAGCTGCCCGTTGAACAGCACGCGGTCGCCGACAGCGTAGATGATCTGCGGCTGCCACGTACCGTTGTTGTTGTTCACGCGCTCCCACAGATCGAACCGCGAGGGCGGCGTCTGCGCCGCCGTCGACGTGTGGGCCACGCGAACGCGGTAGTTGATGTTCTGGTGGGCGATGACGGTCCCCACGGTGAAGGCCCGGTTGGCCGCCCACGCGTTCACGAGCGGCATCTTCCGCATCATGTCGTTGTCCTCGTGACCGAGCACGTGACAGTGGAACAGGTACCAGGCATCGGTCGTGGGGCTGACCGCGACGATCGGGAACTGGTTCTGGCCCGGAGCGACGCCACCGGTCGCGGTCTCCTGGGGAGCCCACCGCGTGACGAGTCGCATGACCTCGCCCGGCCTGGCCATGATCGTGTCCTTCCAGCCGGTCTCGTAGGCCGGCGGCGGGATCGGAGCACCGATGAGGAACGGCGTCGGATCGACGACGATCGGTCGCGTGACCGGCAGGTGACCGTTCAGCAGGTGCCACTGCTGGATGTACCCGTCGACGTCGATCTCCTGGCGATTGATCAGCTGGAACTCGATCAGGTGGATGTGGATCTGGTGAAAGCTGCCGCCGCCGTTGACAAAGTTCCACTCTTCGGTCGATCCGATCAGCGGGAACTCGGTGGGCGGAGACGTGAAGTCGAGACCGTCGATCGAGCGAAGCTGATCATCGTCGGCGTCGAAGTGAATCTGCGCCGTCTTGATCCGCTTCGGCGCATTGGTCGGGAGCGCCGCGCGTGCCACCAGGGGGGGCAGCGCCGGAGGCCTCACCGCCGCGGTGTTCTGCACCGTGAATCGCATGATGGTGCCATCGAGGTCGGGGTCGTCCACGTCCGGATCGGCGTTGCGCATGATGATCTGCGTCCCGGCCGCGAACTGGGAGAAGTCGACCAGCATGTCGGCGCGCTCGGTGATCGAGATCGTGAAGTTGTTGACGACCTTGGGCGCCGGCAGGTAGCCACCGTCGGAGCCGATCAGCGTGAACGGGACGATCGTGCCGTTCCGCTCGAGCTGGATGGTGAACAGACGGCCATTGCCGGCGGCGAGGGCCCGGAACCGGTACTGCCTGCGCTGCACGTTCAGGTTCGGCCACACCTTGCCGTTGACCATGATCACGTCGCCATCGCCACCGGGCGTCCAGTATGCGTTCTTGATGTTCGCAGCCTCTTCCCCTCCGCGCGGGAAGTTGAGCTCGCCATCGGTGAAGAACTCACGGTCGGCGATCATCAGCGGGATCTCGAACTCGCCCTTGGGCAGCGGCGAGCTCGCCTGGTCGAGCGGGTTGTTCAGGTCGCGGATCATGTACGCGGTGCCGGCGAGGCCGGCGTACACGTTGACGCGGGTGAGGCCCATCGTGTGATCGTGATAGAACAGCATCGTGCTCGGCTGCTCGTTGGGCTTGAAGTAGTCGCGGGTCACGAAGCCCGGTCCGCGCTGAGGCGGCGTGGCGCCGTTGCCGGCGGTGAACCACTCATCGGCGATGCCGTCGTTCTGGGGGATGACGACGAGGCCGTGGTTGTGGGTCACGATCGGCACCGGCGAGTTCGCGCCGAGGTTCGAGATCGGGAACGGATCGAACCCCGGAAACGTCGACTCCCCGACGGGCGGCTCCAGCACCGCCGGATTGGCCCAGTTGAGCGTGGTGTCGACCGGCATGAAATGCCGCCCGGTGACCTCGTTGCGCCAGTGGACGATCGTCGGAGTGCCGCGGGTATTCTCGAACATCGGCCCCGGCACCGTGCGCGCGAACTCCGTGGCCGAGGAGCCGGGGATCTTGACCATGCCGCCGTACGCCATGACGGTGGTCGCCGGAAAGCCGGGCGGCAGCATCTGCGCCGTGCTCTGCTGGACGTTCACCGTGTACTCGTTGCGGATGACCCTGCCGCCACTGTCTCTGATCGGCGTGGGGGCATACACGCGCGGGATTGGCAGCTGATTGACGAATTTGGGAATCGTCGCTGGGTCGAGCGGCACCTGATCAGGTGAGGGACTGCCTACTGGCTGAGCTTTTGTCGATTGCTCCTCCGGTGAAGTAGTGCAGCCGACCAGTGGTGCCCAAATGGCGACCAGGCCGGCCGAGATCGTTCTGAACGCGATTGAACATCTCATCGATTTCCTCCCAGGTATACATGCGGCGCTCGGTCAGCCGAACGACGAAATCCGTCTGAAACAGGAATTATCCTAGGGCCCACCTTGGCTTCATTGCAAGTCATAAGTGCGATAGTGGCTGTCCTGCAATTCAGGACACGAAGCACTTTAAAAACCGCGCTCAGTATACCGGCGTGCTCGAGGTCGACTCAGATTATTGACACTCTGCCGGGATTCGCATCAGCCATTACTGTCGCTCAGCGCCGCGCATTCAGCGTCGCAAGTGTGGCGATAGTGCGATGCAGCATTATGCTTCAGAGTCTCGAGCTTTGCCGCTGTGCAGCATCCTGCTTCGCGATGTGGCGATTTTCCCCGTGATGCAGCGTTCCGCGACACTGGCGTGCAGCGTTCTGCGTCGCTTCCACGCAGCGTTCCGCGCCATCTCCACGCAGCGTTCCGCGTCACTTATACGCAGCGTTGTGCTTCACTGCCACACTTTTGCAACGCAGCGTTTCACGCCCACTGCAACGCAGCGTTCCGCGACGCTGTCACGCAGCATTCTGCGCCACCGGCATGCACACCGCCGCATCGCGGCACGATTGGCCTGCAGCATTTTGCGACCCACCGGGGGATCGCACGACGTCGGCGCTGTGCCCGTCGGCCACAAGATGCATCCGCCCGAGCATCACGTGTATGGCGGGAGACGATCTGTTGTTCGATTGACTGGTTGAACGGGCCAGCTGCGGGAGCGCAGCGGCGCTCACTCAGGGCTTGTAGAACGAGGCGTCATGCCGCTCGCCGAGCACCTGGCGGCCGATCGTCGCGAGGACGTGATCGTCGTTGTCGTGCCGGAGGTAGAACGTCAGATCGCGCAGGATCCGCTCGACCGGGCTCGGGCGGATCAGGGATCGAGCGCCGCAGGCGCGGATGCAGTGATGCACCGACTCCTCGGCGAGGTGCTCCACCAGGTGCCGCACCCGGATGCCGGCGAGGGCAGCCTCCTCCCTGCGGCCTCGGTCCCACAGCCCCGCGACGTGGTGCAGCCAGAGATGCCCGGTGTCCACGTTGACTCCCATGCTGCCGATCCGGTGCTGGATGTAGGGGTCACTCACCTTGTTCTGGTGCTTGACGTACTTCACGGCGTAGTCGTAGGCCGCCTCGGCGGCGCCGAGAAAGCTCGCAGCGTAGTGCGGGACGAACGCCGTCTGCCACTGGTCGAGCAGGTAGCTGCCGGGCTTGCCGATCAGCCCATCGCGCGACACGAAGGTGTTTTCGAACCGGACCAGGTGACTCGCGGTGGAGCGCATACCCACCGGGTCCCACCACGAGGTATCGATGGAGATGCTGCGATCCGAGAGATCGCAGGCCAGCATGAGCAGCCCCTCGGGCGATCCCTCGCTGTGGCGCGCGCCGCCCGGCCCCTCGGTGTTGACCAGCAGGATGGCGTGGGTCGCGCCGCTGGCGCTCGTGGCGAACGCCTTGCTGCCGTTGATGATCCAGCCGTCCGCGGTGGGCGTGACCATGGTGCCGAACTTCGCCCGCTCGCCGGGCTTGGGCGCGCTCGGTTCGCCGCTCCACCCCACCCAGATCTCACCGCGCTCGAGCACCCCGCTGAACCAGCGCTGCTTCTGCTGTGGAGTGCCCAGCGCGTCGATCAGCACGAGCGAGTTGGTGTGGCCCTCCCAGCAGCGCGCCAGCGACAGGTCGGCCTTGGCGATCAGCTTGGTCATCATCCACAGCGGGAACGTGTTGCCGCGGTGATGACCGAACCCGAGCCCGCCGGCCTCGACCGGGATCGTCGCTCCCAGCAGGCCCGCGCCGAACAGGGCATCGAAGCTCGACTTGGGGAACGTGGCGGTCCGATCGTACTCGTCGGCGCGCGCGCGCAATGCCTCGTCACCCAGCGCGGCGACCTTGCCCAGCGTGTCGCGAACCGTGGTGGAAGAATCACCGAGCAAGATCTCGAGCGTGGTCATGGCGTGCCTCCCTCGGCCAGGTGAAGGTGTACACGGGTCATCACGTTGGCCGATCTACGAACGTCCGTGACGTAGGTGTCGATGGTGAGGAGGCCCCGGTTCAGGTACGCGCACAGCGCGCCGGCGTGTGGTCCATCGCCTTGCTCGGCGAACAGATCGCCCATCGCGAGAAAGCCGATGGCCGGCCCGCCATTGGTGCGCTCGGCCATCGCAACACCCGACAGCGCTGGCCAGTGGCGAGTCCCCTCGCGAGCAGCCTGGTCGATGGAGACGGCGAGCCGGTCGCCGTCCGCCCGCACGGTGACCCCGGTGATGTCCGGAGCGTCGCGGTCGAAGTTGGCCCAGCGACCGATCATCGGGCCCGGATCGACGTGCCCGACGTGCCCGACGCCCCCGGATGCCGTGCCCTGGCTCCGGTCGCGGTCGCGGCTGACGCCTGGGGGGAGCGCGGTCGTCGGCGGCTCGGCCAGCATGCGGCGGTGGAAGAACTCACGGGTCCAGTACGGGGTCCGCCCGCTGCCGTCCTGGAAGGTATTGTAGGTCGTCGCGACGAGGACGCTGGTCTTGTAATAGCCCGCGGCGATCGTCCGCAGGAATCCGAAGTCGTAGTCGGCCAGGAAGCCCCATGCCTGATTCGATGCCGGATCAGACGCAAAGCTGGGCGTATGGACACGGGGCCAGGCATACCCGACCGGCTTCGCCATGCCCAGCCCGCGCACCCAGAGGCCGCCTTCCTGCTCGGTCAAGGTCACTCCGAGCATGCCGCAAGCGCCGCTGCGATCCGCGTTCAACCAGTCTCCGCAAAACGGGGAAATCTGAAGCGATTTGCCAGCGGACAGCGCCAGGTTCGGATACGATCTCGTCATAAGGATTCCTCCGTCAATGGGGGACGATTCCACGCAGTTCGAGTGTCGCGCTGGGCGGCAATGCCACGCCCGTCATGAGCTGAAATTGCGGCACCCCTTGCGCCGCCATCACCTGCCAGCCGTCGAACGTGACCAGCCCGCGTGCGCGGGCCTCCGCGATCAGCGGTGAGGTCGTGTTCGTGGGCACCATTTCGAGCACGGCGGCATCGCTGGACAGACCGGCGAGTGAAACCAGGACCCGGTCGGTCACCGGCGTGGCGTGCACGAGCAGCGTGAAGCCCGCGGGCGAGAACTCGGCGAGTGGCACGAACGGCAATCCGAGCAACTCGGCGGCGAACCGTCCGCGCTCCTCGCTGCGGTTCACGAGGACGACCTCTGCCCCCAGCGCCTTCAGCGCGGCGGCGATCGATCGCCCGGCGGCGCCGCAGCCGATCACCGCGGCTCGACGAGTGCTGAGCTCGACGCCCGTCGCGGCCAGGGCGGACACGACCGAGGTATCGGTGGCATCTGCGACCCACTCGTGACCCTCGCGCCAGGCGACATTTCCACTGCCGCAGCGGATCGCGGTCGCGGTCGTCCGTTCGACGAGCTCCAGCACGCAATCCTTGAATGGCCTGGTCACGGTCATGCCCCGCAGCGGCAAGTTCACCGCGTCCAGCGCCGGGATGACGGTACGCCAGAATCTCCGGAGATCCTGGGTCTGGAATGGCAGGAAGATCGCCGGCAGACCCAGGATCCGGTACGCGCGGTTGTGCAGTCGCGTCCAGGCGGATGGTCGCAGCGACGGACTGACAATGCCGTACAGACAGTGCACCGGGGCAAGCTCCGGAAATCCGTAGTCCGTCTGCAGCTCGACCAACGTGGGCAACCCGGCCTGCGCACCGCTGCCAAGCTCGGCGAACACCACGGGAGCACCCAGCCGGGGTGCCAGGATCCGGGTCCACAGCCCGGCCAGGCCAGTCGCGTAGGCGGTCAGATCCGATCGCCGCGCCGCCGCCAGCAGCGACACCACCGGCACCGCATCCTCGACGGTGTCGGCGTCGATCGACAGCACGTACAGCGCCGCCGGGGTCGCGGTCATCCGGTCGAGGATCGCCGTCAGATCGCCAGTCCCGGTGGCGTCGCCGACCCGGCCGACATGCCGGGACAGCCGGCGGCGGCTGGCGGGCACCGCGGCGAGGAGCTCCGGCGTGAGATCCGTGGCCGCTTCGAGATCCACTTGATCGTATCCGCGTGCGGCGGCCTGAAGGCGAGCATGGCGATCGGCACGGTCTCCGCCGAACTGGCCACCTTCCTCGACGCTGCGAAGGCTATAGACGAGTGTTCCGGAGTACTGCCGGCGCAGCCAGGACACATCCAGATCTCCGACCAGATCGGCGCGGACCTCGAGCGCATCGACGCGACCGGCCAGCGCGCGCAGCTCGGCGCCGTCGAGCGCGGGCGGGCTGCTGAGCACCGCAACCACGGCCGCGCGCGTGGCCGCCACCGGCGACATGTCACTGCGGACAGCGGCTTCACGGAGCCGATCACCTTCTGCTACGTTGTGCCTCATGAGCCTCGATGTCCTCCGTGCGATCACCGCTCGGCATTGCAAGCGGGCATATCTGGACCGGCAGGTCCCGCAGCCGGTGCTCCACGAGGTGCTCGCCGCGGCCGCGCACGCACCGTCGACGCGAAATGCCCAGCCCTGGCGCGTTGTCGTGCTGAGCGGGGCGGCCAGGATGCGGCTGGCGGATCGACTCTGCGCTGCCTTCGACGCGGATGTACCGGCGCGGCCCGACTATGCGAACCGGCGTCCGACCGATGACCCGCGCGAGCTCGAGCGCGCCGAGCGCGCGGGCCGGGGCTTGCTCGAGGTCAGGGGCATCGCTCGCGACGATCAGCAGGCGCGACGTGCCCACCTGCGCGGCAATTTCCAGTTCCACGGCGCGCCGGTAGCGATGATCCTGCACCTCCCCGCAGACGCCGTGGCCGGGACGTTCCTGGAGATGGGCTTCTTCCTGCAGAACATCATGATCGGCCTGGTGGCATGCGGGCTTGGCAGCTGTCCGCAATACAGCGTTGCAGGCTACAGCGACTGCGTTCGATCGGAGCTCGACCTGGGCGCCGACCGGCTGGTCGTGTGCTCGCTCGCCGTGGGGTACCCCGATCCGCAGGCGCCGGTGAACGGGTTCGCTCCCGAACGTGCCAGTGTGGCCGAGTACACTCGCTGGCTCGACTGAGCGCCCCTGCACGGATCGCCCGCCGGTCACCGGAAACACTCCGCCAGCCGGTCCTGCGCCGCCTGCTGGACCGGCGCGGCGATGTGGCAATGCTCGTCCAGCCGATCGTCGCCCGGGAGCGACGCCGCTGGAGTGCGCCTTTGCCAGGGGCGCCCGGGGAGGTACGAGATGAAGTATCCCAGCGCCAAGGAGAACACATCGACCCCGATCTGCTGCGGGAAGGTCAGCCGCGATACCGGTGTTTTGAGATTTGAAGTACTCGACACCGGTGTTCTGTGATGCGAAATACTGACGACATGGAGACGAGCTGGCCGGCGCGTCCAACCTGACCAACCGTTCCTCGTCCGACGTGGTCACGGTGCGGTGTCGCGATGCGGCAAAGACAAGCTATCGCGGTGGTGCTCCTTCCATCATGTGCGTTTTGCGGCGAGCAGTATCAGCTCCCGATTGCGATGTCCATAGTGTTTCTTCAAAGAGACGGCAATCCGGCCTCTGGCTTGTGGCTGGAGCGCGTCGTCGTCGGCTCGCTCCGGGAGCTGACGACGACGCCACCACGTGAAGCAGTGCATCGCCGGCCACGCATCATTTTGCGTCACCTCGTAGTAGGACTCAGAAAACCGACAGGCGATGCATCCAGTGTGTCCCTGTCCCGGGGAAATCGGACATGACGATCCACAACAGTGACGATGCACAACAATGTATCGCCGGCCGTGCGTCGCCTTGCATCACCTCTTGCGTCACCTCGTAATGGAACGCAGAAACCCGATAGCGCGATGCATCAGTGTGTCGTCGGCGCTCATGTTACCGCACATGTCGATGTAGACAGTGTATCGCCAGCCCACGCATCACCCAATCAGGCGCAACATCTTGCACCACCACCCACAGCGCATTTTTGGTTGACTTCGAAAACCGCAATCTGCTACTCGCGTGAGACCGCATCATCCTGCAACACTTCCGCCAATAGCCGCGGAGGGACAACGCACGGCGATCGACACCCGAGGGGGCACCGTGACACTTGACCGCTTCGCGTATGGCACCAATCTGGAACGTGCAATCAGCTACCGCGGGCAGAGCCATGGGGCATGGCCACCGGCGTACGACTATCATCTATCTTATCTCGATCTGGCGAGCGAGGTACCTGCGCTTGGAGCAGGACTGCATACCGAGATGGAGACGCTGCGGACGGCGATCGAAGCAAAGTGGCAGGACGCGGCGGGGATCGCGCGGTGCTTGCGTCGGATCGCCGCGCTGCTGCCGGGGGAGGCCGACCGGCGCGCGCTCGGGCTGAGAGCCAATATCGTCGAGCGCAGCCATGTCGATGGTACGCTGGGGGCGCTCGCCGGCGTCGACGAGGACATCACGATCGTCGCCGGCAATCTGGCGACGTGGTCCGGCCAGCAGGCCGGCGGGTTGCCGACCGCCTTCGGCTGCGTCCGGGATACCGCATCTCAGGCGTCGGTCACCGCGGCACGTGCGCGGCTCGGCGACGTCACCGCATATCTGACGCAGCTGAACGACCAGCTCCGGCTCGGCGAGATCCCCGCGTTCACCGCGACGCGGCTGTTCTTCATGGCCGGCGAGGGCAACCGCAACCCCAAGCACATCGCCTATTACCCTTACGAGGACGAAAGGGTGGAATCTGGTCCGTTCCAGAAGCTGTACTACTTCGCCAACACCCACCGCGCGCTGATCGACGCAGTGTCGCTGCCGCTCGGGCGCCGCTTGCTCCATCTCGGTATGCGGCTGCCGGCGAGCGCGGCGAGCTTCGGAGCGATCCCCGCGGTCGGCGTGCTGGCACACCTGTTCGGCCGCTTCGTCCACCGCGAGGGCGCGTCGTTCGCGGCGCTCGACGCCGCCGATCGATGGGGCTCGTACGTCCTGCAGGAGGCCGCCGGCGACGTGTTCGGCACGCTCCTGCTCGCGGAGGTGCTGGCGCCGCGGCTCGGTCTCGAGCCGTCCGACGTGATCGAGTATCACCTCGCCGAGTGTCTGCGCTACGTCGATCGCGGGCTCGGCAACTTCCCCGGCTCCGATGGGCGATACCTGCAGCTCAACTATCTGGCCTCGACTGGCGCGCTCACGCTCGAGGGCGGGGTGCCGGGGCTCACCGGCGAGCCCGCGGCCGTGATCGACGGGTTCCGCTCGATGGCGCGGGTACTCATCGATACCCTGCTCGCAGGGCAGGTCGACGACGCGCTCGCGTTCTATCGCGCCTACGGGCCGGCGGGCGGACACGCGCTTCACCCGTTGCTCGTGACCCTGCGCGAGGAACCGCCCAAGACCATCGAGTACCTCCAGGAGTCGCGGATCCTTGCACGGGCGCGCAACACATCATCACGGCCGGTGCCGGCCGCGAACCTCGCGAGAAATGCGCTGCACGATTTCTACTGCCGTCCGCTCGCCGACACGGCGCTCAACCGCTACGAGATCTGGGAGCGCGGCGGGGCGGTCGGCGATTCGGTGACGCCGTCGATCTACTGTCCGGAATACCGGATGCACATGGTGCTCAAGATCCTGTCGCTGCCGAAGCCCCACGAGCGCGTGTTCTCGATCGGCTGCGGCAACGCGTTCGTGGAGTCCGATCTGCAGGCCCGCGGGCTGCGGGTCCAGGCCATCGACTGCAACGATGAGGCCGTCGTGCTGGCAGCCTCGAAGGGCGTCGAGGCGTTCACCGCCGACTATCACTCGTTACCGCCGGGCCATCTCGCCGACTTCGGCGTGGTCTACGCCGATGGCCTGATCGGCCATCTGTACCATCCCGAGACCGGACTCACCGCGTTCTTCGAGACGCTGCACGCGCTGAAGCCGGCGCCGGGGACCTGGCTCGTGCTGTCGAACGACGCGCCAGCCGATCCTGCCCTGGGGGCGGCGCCGCACGGCAAGGTGCAGGGCTTCTGGTTGTTCTCGCCCGAGTATCTGCGCGACACCGCGCAGCGCTTCGGCTACACCGTCGTCGAAGCCTACAGCTTTCCCTACGAGCGGCCGCTGAGCGGCCTGCGCAACCGAACGATCTGCATCGCGCGCGCGGCCCGCGGCGACGCGATGACGACGTGACGAGACGCCGATGCAGGACGCCTCAAGGCGAATTTGCTACTTGCACGAGCACTACCTCATGAGACTTCGCAATGACAGGAGGAGGGACGTAACATGGACTTGAGCCAAGCGCAGGTCGACGCCTTTCGGCGAGATGGGTTTCTCGTCATCGAGCGGGCATTCTCGTCTTCCGAGGTTGCGGTGCTCGATGCGGCGCTACCCGAGATCATGGATCCATCGCGCGCCAAGGTCGGTTTCGACGATGTGAGTGGCATGGTCCGCCTGTCGCACGGCGCCCACCTCTACAATGAGGCATTCCGCCGGCTGTCCTTGCATCCGCGGCTGGTCCAGCCGGTGCAACGCCTGATCGAGAGCGATTTCCACATCTATCAGTCTCGCTTGACGATCAAGCCCGGCATGACGAATGGCGTTGCGGCAAGCGGCTGGGTCTGGCACCAGGACTACTCTACCTGGCACCGCGCCGATGGGATGCCGGAGCCACGCGCCATCGTCACCTTCACCTTCCTGGATGACGTGACTGCCGCCAACGCACCGGTGCTCGCGATCCCTCGCTCGCATGACCGGGGAATGTTCGACACCATCTCGGTCGAGGACAAGGGCGACTACGAGAACGTGGCCATCATACCGGATACCGTGCGTGAAATCGGCCAACGAAACGGCGTCGTCGCGCTGACCGGTCCGGTCGGGACCATTGTCTTCATCAGCTGCGCCTTGGTTCACGCTTCGGGCGAGAACATCTCGCCGCTGCGCCGTGCGCTGTTCTCGGTGGTGTACAACCCAATGGACAATCGCCCACGGCACCCGCGCACCCAGGACCACTGGGTCCCTCCTGCGGACGTGGTCCCCGTTCGGCCGCTGGCCGACAACTGCCTCGTCACAATGCCGAGCTGACGCTGGTACCGCCAATGACGCGAGCCCATTCGATGATCGGCCTGGGAGTGCTGCTGGGTGCGCTGTTCGCCGCCTCGGCGGTCCTGTCCTCGTGCAAGAAGAGCACTCAGGACGACACGGTCTCGGTCTTGTACGCGGGCTCGCTTGCCACGGCCATGGAGAACGGGCTCGGTGCTGGTTTTTCGAAAGCCAGCGGACACGCATACAAGGGCGAAGCGCAAGGGTCGCTGGGAGGTGCGCGAATGATCCACGATCATCTGCGGAGCCCGGACGTCTTCATCAGCGCGGACCCGACGGTCAACGAGACCGTGCTGATGGGCGACAAGAACGAGAACCTCGTGTCGTGGTTCGTCACCATGGCTTCTTCGCAGCTCGTGCTCGCCTACAATCCGAAGAGCCCGTTCGCAGACAAGTTGCGGGCCGCGGCGGCCAACACGATCCCCTGGTACGAGGTCCTCCAGATACCCGGCCTGCGGTTCGGGCGGGGGGATCCGACGACGGATCCGAAGGGATACCGGACGCTCTTCCTCTTCGATCTGGCAGGTAAACACTATCAGAAGCCCGAGATCCCTCGCATGGTGGGCGATCCGCTGAACCCCGCCCAGGTGTTCCCCGAGATCGTGCTGCTGGCCCGCGTCGAGACCGGTCAATTCGACGCCGGGTTCTTCTACAAGCACGAGGTCGTCGCTCACCACCTGCCGTTCGTCACGCTTCCACCCGAGATCAATCTGGGCGATTCGAAGTTCGCCAAGTTCTATGCGGAGGCCAGTTATCGAATTCCGTCCGGCGAGCAAGTCAAAGGCGCTCCGATCATCTTCACGATCACGATTCCCAGGACCGTGAGTCATCCGGCTGCCGCCGAGGCATTCGTGCGATTCATGCTGTCGTCGACCAAGCTCCTGGAAGGGTTTGGTTTCGGGACGGTCGAGCATCAGGTGGGCGGCGATCGCGAGCGGGTTCCGGAACAGCTCCGCGGCCTTTGCTCGGGGACATACAAGTCATGATACGTCGCATCGAGCCGACGTTCCTGTTCTTCGGTGCGCTGGGCGGCCTGCTGCTGTTGACCCTCGTGCTGCCGATCGTCAACTTGTTCATCCAGGCCGACGTGGCCGGCTGGACGAGCTCGTTGCGAGAGCAAGGCGCGGGCGATGCGCTGGCGGCGTCGGCGCTGTCCTCTGCGATATCCGTGGTGATCATGACGCTGTTCGGCGTCCCACTCGGATACTTGCTCGCGCGCGGGCGACTCCGCTTCACCCAGTTCTGGATCGCCCTGGTGTTTCTGCCGATGGTCATCCCGGACCTCGCGGGCGGAATCCTGCTGCTGCAGACGTTTGGACCGTACGGGACGATCGGCCATCCGCTCGGCGCCTGGGGCCTCGAGCTCACGAATAACCTGGCGGGGATCGTCCTGGCGCAGCTGTTCGTGTCGGCTCCGTTCGTCGTCGTCTCGGCGCTCGCGGCGTTCACCGGCGTCGATCCGAAGCTCGAGATGGCGGCGGCGACGCTGGGCGATTCACAGTGGCATATCTTCTGGCGAGTCTCCCTCCCTCTCGCGTGGCCGGGTATCGCCGCGGGCATCACGCTCGCGTGGATCCGTGCGCTCGGCGAGTTCGGAGCGACCCTGATCGTCGCCTACAACCCCCACACCCTGCCGGTGTACATGTGGGTGAAGTTCGAGTCGAATGGCCTGACCGGCGCCTTGCCGATCGCCTTCCTCCTCGTGCTCCTCGCAGGGGTGGCCGTTGCGCTCTCCGGGCTGCTCAGCCGCCTCAGCGGTTACCGGGACACCGCGGCGGTGCTCGACACGCACGGGAGGCTGACATGAGCTCGGGGACCTGGAGCGCGGCTTCTCGGCCTGTAGCTTCCGCGAACAGGACGCTTCACGTCGAGGTATGCAAACGTCACTCGCCGGGCCAATCGTCGCGCTTTCAGCTCGACGCAAAGCTCGCCGTATCCCCGGGCGTCACGGTGATCGTCGGCCGCTCCGGGGCGGGCAAGACGACGCTCCTGCGCTGCATCGCGGGCCTGTCCAACCCCGAGGAAGGCCGCATCGCGATCGGCGATCACGTACTGTTCGACTCGCGGAAGAACATCAAGCTCGCGCCGGCTCGGCGCTGGGTCGCGTTCGTATTTCAGGACCTGGCGCTGTTTCCGCACCTGTCGGTCGAGGACAATGTCATGTACGGGCTCCGCCGGCTGGACACGGCCGAGCGGAAGCGGAGGATGCGCGAGGTCCTGGCGTCGTTCCAGATCGAGCACCTCGTGCGCCGGTTCCCTCGCGAGATCTCGGGGGGCGAGCAGCAGCGGGTGGCGCTGGCGCGCTCGCTGGTCACCGAGCCTTCGGTGTTGCTCCTGGATGAGCCACTGTCGTCCCTCGATCCGCGCACCAAGGTCCTCATCATCGACGACCTGCGGCGGTGGAACGAGACCCACCGCATTCCGGTCCTCTATGTCACGCATGATCATGACGAATTGCTGGCGCTGGGCGATCGCGCGATCGTGCTGGAGCAAGGCAGGATCGTCACGGAGGGGCCGCCGCTCGACGTGATACCGAACCCGCTGCGACTGGCCACGGCGCAGCCGGAGCGGTTCGAGAACATCTTCGATGCCACCGTCGTCGAGATCCGGGATCAGGATGACACCATGGTCTGCGAGCTCACCGGGACGTCGATCCGCGTCGAAGCTCCGCTGGCGCAGGTCGCGGTCGGCTCGGAGGTGTGCGTTGGAATCCGCGCCGACGACATCCTGCTGACGTCATCACAGCCGTCCGTCCTCGGCGACTGCAACGTGATCCGCGGGAAGATCGCGCGGGTCGAGCGGAGCGGCGCGATCGTCGAGGCCCAGGTGAGCTGCGGCGCCGCATTTCGCGTTCATCTGACCTCGCGATCGATCGCTTCGGACTGGCTCGACGCGTCGGCGAACATCTGGATGATGATCAGGATCCGGGCGTGCCATGTGGTTCGATCGACCCTGTCCGAGGCGTTGCAGCGGCTGTTCGTGTTTGTATGCCAGGCAAATACGATGCGCTCGGCGATGGCCCAGGCGATCTGCAATGCCGAGATCGCCGCCCGGCTCGGCGTGCCGCTGGAGTCACTGAACCGCCATGGCATCAAGGCGGTGAGCGCCGGCCTGACGGCCGAGCCGGGGCAGCCGATGGCCGCGGCGGTGGGCCAGGCACTGGAGGCGATCGGGATGCCGGCGGCCGAGCACCGGTCGCGGAATCTGACGCGTGCCATGGTCCAGCGGGCCGAGGCGATCTTCTGCATGACCGAGCAGCAGCGCGCCGAGGTCACCGCCAAGTTCCCGGAGGCCGCGGCGAAGGCGCATTGCCTGCACCCCCACGGTGAGATCGGCGATCCGCGTGGCCGATCGGTGGATGGACTCTCCGAGCTGGCCCGGCAGATTCAAGAACTGATCGGACAGAAGCTCGACGACCTCGGTGTTTCTCGCGTGGGCGGCGCGGTCCCCAATGGCTCCTCGATTCGCTCGCCACGAAGAATGATCGAGGTGAGCACGAACGCACCCGCCGCCAGACCAGCGCCGCGCGCAGAACACGGGAATGAACGGAGGAGACAATTGCCATGACCACCACCTCCGAACCACTGTCCCCGGCGCAACTGCGCTACATCGCGCAGTTCGTCGAGGCGTACACGGCCAGGTCCCCGAGGTCGGCCGCGGCGCGGCGCGCGACCTGGCCGTTCCTCGCCGACCCGCGGTCCTCGGGCTACTCGATCCACGGCCCGCCGACGGTGCGCGAGTTCTGGGTCGCCACCAAGCGCATCCGCTACGCGATCGTCGGCCAGCGCTGTGCCGGATCTCGCGCCTGGGACATCGACGGCAACGAGTACATCGATTTCGGCCTGGGGTTCGGTGCGTTCCTGTTCGGCTACAAGCCGGATTTCATCGTGGAGGCGATGCACCGCCGGATCGATGCGGGCATGCCGATGGGCCTGAATTCCGAGGTGGCTCGTGATGTCGCCGAGCAGATCGCCGGCATGACCGGCATGGAGCGCGTGGCGTTCTGCAACACGGGCGCGGAGTCGGTCCTGATCGCGCTCCGGCTCGCCCGCGCCGTGACCGGTCGCAACAAGATCGTCGTGTTCGCCGGCTCCTATCACGGCTCCGGCGACGCCACCCTTCCAGCGCTCGGCATGCTGCTCGGGGTGACGCCTGGCGCCACCCAGGACACGATCGTCCTTCCGTACGGCACCGACGAGGCGCTGCAGCGCATCGCCGAGCTCGGCGATCAGCTCGCCGCGGTGCTCGTCGAGCCCGTGCAGAGTCGACAGCTCGGGCTCCAGCCAGCGGCATTCCTCAAGGAGCTCCGGCGCATCACCGCCGAGCACGGCACCGCGCTGATCTTCGATGAGGTCATGCAGGGATTCCGGATCCACCAGGGCGGTTGCCAGGCGCACTTCGGCATCAAGGCCGATCTCGCGACCTACGGCAAGATCATCGGCGGCGGCATGCCGATCGGCGTGGTCACCGGGAGCGCTCGGTTCACGAACGCGCTCGACGGCGGCCCGTGGCGCGATACCGATGACTCGTTGCCCGAGGTCGACCAGATCTGGTTCTCCGGCACCTTCAGCAAGAATCCGTTGACCATGGCCTGCGCGCAGGCCGTCGCGGCGCGCTTCGCGCAAGAAGGCCCTGCGCTGCAGGAGCGCCTCAACAAGCGCGCCGAGACCCTGGTGGATCGGCTCTCGATCTGGCTCCGCGAGCACCACGTGCCGACCTCGATCGCCCGCTTTGGCTCGATGTTCCGCTTCGTCGGTCCCCCGCAGATGACACTGCTCATCCACCACCTCGCGATGCGAGGCATCTACACCGCGGAGAACATGCTGTTCTTCGTGTCCGCCGCACATCGCGACGACGACCTGACCGCGCTCGAGGAGGCGTTGAAGGACAGCTTGCGCGCGATGCGCCAGGGTGGCTACTTCGCGTGAGCCCCAGCACCGTCGAGCCCGACGAGAAGATCGGATCCAGCAATGCGCAACGTGTTGTTCATAACACCGTTCCCCAACCAAACGATGGAGTACGTCGGCGCCGCGGCAGGCTTGCACGACGTCCGCTTGCTTGGCATCGCGCAACAGGCACCCAGCGGCCGCACCGCGGAGCTGTTCGCCAACGTGGTGACGGTGGACAACACGGACGATCCCGCGCAGCTGATCGCCGCGGCCCGCACACTCGAGAGCCGCCATGGCCGGATCCACCGCGTGCTCGGCATCCGCGAGTCGCTGCAGGTCCCGATCAGCGAGGTCCGCCGCGCGCTCGGCGTGCGCGGACCCGGCCCGGATACCGCCGAGCTGTTCCGTAACAAGGCGCGGATGAAGGACGAGCTCAGGCGCCACGGCCTGCCGTGCGCGCGCCACCGCCTGCTCCGGTCGTGGAGCGACGCCGAGGCACTGATCGCCGAGATCGGCCTGCCTGTGGTGGTGAAGCCCCCTGCCGGCAACAACTGCGCGGGGGTCCGGCGGGTCCACACGGTCGACGAGCTGCGCGACGCGATGTCGGTGCACCACGCCTCGCCCGAGAACCCGGCGCTGGCCGAGGAGATGCTGATCGGCCGCGAGTTCAGCGTCGACGCCATCACGATCGACGGCCAGGTCCGGTTCCATTCGCTGTCGCAGTATTCGCCGACGACGCTCGAGGCCATGGAGACGCCCGGACACTGGGTCGTCGTGCTGCCGCGCGATATCTCCGGGCCCGAGTGGACGGACGCCATCGAGCTCGGCATCCGCGTGATCGCCGCGCTCGGGCTCGACACCGGCGTGACCCACATGGAGTGGTTCCGGCGCCACGATGGGTCGCTCGCGGTCAGCGAGATCGCCGGGCGACCGGCGGCCGGCAACCACGTGTCCCTGACCGCCTGGGCCTACGATACTGACATGGATCGCGCATGGGCGCGGGCCGTGGTCGACGATGCGTTCGACGGGCCGTTTGACCGGCGCTACGCGGTGGGCTGTGCGTACCTGCGCGGGACCGGTCGTGGCCGGGTGCAGCGGGTCACCGGCGTCGATCGCGTCCGGGACCTGTTCGGCCCCCTGATCGTCGAGGCCCGGCTGCCCGAGCTGGGAGCAGCGGCCTGTGACCACTACGATGGCGACGTCAGCATCGCCGTCCGGCATCCGGACACGGAGGTCGTCCTCGCCGCGATGAAGACGATCACCGAGACCATCGCGATCGAGTACGGCTGATGACACCGAGTGCCACGGGGATATCCGAGCGCAGGCTGGTGTTCTTGATCGGAGCCGGGCAGTTCATCAACACGCTCGACTTCACGATGGTGCTGCCGCTGGGCCCCGACTTCGCGAAGGCCCTCGACATCCCGGTCTCGAAGCTCGGCATGCTCGGTGCCAGCTACACCGCAGCCCAGGCGGTGACCTGTCTCGCGGGTGCGTTCTTCCTCGATCGCTTCGACCGGCGGCGGGCGCTCGCCGTCGCGTTCACCGGGCTCGTCGTCGCGACCGCCGCCTGTGGGTTCGCGACCGGCTTTGTCAGCTTGCTCGCGGCGCGCATGGTCGCCGGAGTGTTCGGCGGCACCGTGGAAACGTTCGCGTTCGCGATCGTGGGCGATGCGGTCGCACCCGAGCGGCTCGGCCGAGCGATGGGAGCGCTCGCGAGCTCGCTCGCGGTGGCGTCCGTGCTTGGCGTGCCCGCTGGCCTCGAGCTGGCGCGGCTGGGCGGGTGGCGTGCGCCGTTCTTCACCCTCGCCGCGCTTGGCGCCGTGGTCATCGTCGCGGTCATCTCGATGCTGCCGCCGCAACGGGCGCACCTGCTCGTCCAGCCGGGACCGTTCCGCGACGTGCTGCGCCGGCCCGTGGTGTGGCTCGGGCTCAGCTGTGTGGCGATCGGCGTGATGGCGCACTACACGCTGGTGCCGAACCTCTCGGCATTCTTCCAGTTCAATCGCAGTTACCCACGAGACCAGCTCGGCCTGCTCTACATGATCGGCGGCGCGTTCGCTTTCGGCACCGCGCGGCTCGTCGGCTGGCTCGCCGATCGCTACGGTGCGTCGCTGGTCGTCGCGTTCGGCGCGACGCTGTACGCCGCCGTGCTGATCGTCGGGTTCATCTACCCCGTGGAAGCGATCCCCGTGCGTGTGATCTTCGTTGGTTTCATGATCTCGTCGGGCTTCCGGTTCGTCCCGATGATGGCGCTGTCGTCGCTCATCCCCGGGCCGGAGGAGCGAGCGCGCTTCCTGTCGGTGGAGGCCGCGGTGGACTCCGTCGCCGTGACGATCGGTGCGATGCTGGGTGCGCAGATCCTGAGCGAGCGCCCGGACGGCTCGCTTGCCGGCATCGACGACGTCGCGTGGCTGGCCATCGCGATGACGTTCGTGTACGCCGCGCTCTGCTACGTCATCGGGCGCGGGCTTCGTGCGCGCATTGTCGAGAGCCCCGGTCATGCCTCCATGGCCGCCAAGGGAGTAGTGATTCAGTTGCCAAACTCCAACCGGAGTAGAACAAAATGAGTGACCTGATTCAGCTTCATGCAAGACCTACTTCTGTAGCAGCTCAGTCGATCATCAATCACGATTTTCAAGAATTGAGCAAACAAGAATCTCTGCTGCCGATCAAAGTCACGAGCTTTTACAGAAAGAAGATCGAAGACGAAATTGCTGCTTTGGGGCACACGGAAGGTCCTTTGCACCGAGTGGCTTATCCGAGCAAAGAAAAGCTGGAGGTGAGGGTACCTGGAGAAGTCGCTGATTTTGTCGATGACCGACACAACATGCCCAAGGATAGTCCAGATATTATCATCAGAAAATATCGAGAAAGGATTCTGTTTCTCCCGACATCCGTTTGCGCAGGTCATTGTCAATACTGCTTCAGACAGGATGTACTGAGCGAGCAGCATGGGCACGCCGCGTCTTCCCTGGAGGACAAGCTCCGTCTGCTGAGGGAGTACCTGAAGGACAAGAATGAAATCAAGGAGGTCATCCTGTCGGGCGGAGATCCGATGGTATTACCTCTGGATACCCTGCGTGCGATCATTCACACCCTCAAAGACGAATGCAATATTGAGTCGATCAGGATCCACACCAAGACAATCTGCTATTCCCCAAATGTCTTTCAGAATGAAGAAAAGCTGAAACTGCTGAGCAAGGCAAGGGTACGTCTGGTATTCCACATCGTACACCCTTACGAGATCTGTGAAGAAGTCAAACAGACGATCCAGCGCATACGTTCTTACGGCATTCGTTGCTATAGCCAGTTTCCGCTGCTGCGCAGTATTAATGACCATCCCGACTTGCTCATCTACCACCTCAAGCAACTAGATAATCTGGAGATCCGCAACCTGACGGTCTTCATCCCGGATCCGATCTACTACTCCGGCGCCTTCCGGGTGAATCTATTCCGGCTATTCAATCTGATCGATCAATTCAACTGGAGCAGCCCTTCCTGGATCAATTCTACTCGCTTCGCCCTGGACACTCCGATTGGCAAGGTGAGGCGAGAGGACATGAAGCACTACGATCATGAGACCTCGACAGCGATCTTCGAAAGAGAGGGCAAACAGGTTGTGTACCCTGACTTCCCTGCATCCCTGGACAAGCCGGGAGAACTCAAGACGCTGCTCTGGAAAGACCACGACAAACAATTCACCTGAAAAGCACGCAGCACCGATCATGAGCACAAGTTTTTGCTCTGGCGGAGAGGCCGACATTCCTCGGGAGATGTGCAACACGCACCGGGCCTCGCAGACGAGGCTTCGCCGCGGAACCGCATACCCACACCTCTGGCCTCTGTACCGCCGGACCATGACGTACGCCGAGTCGCGACGAGTGATCGGCACCGCGTGGCGCAGAAGTCTGCACCTTTCACACCCGCGTTGCCGGGACATACTGTTCGTCCCGCACGGTCACGAAACTGCGTGACGCCGCGAGATCTCGTGTTCAGATGCCAGGGCTCGCTGCGCCTCATGCACGCGGCGAGCAGGGAGACGACCAAGCCATGTACACCGAAGCTGAACTGTACGATGTGGTTTGCGACGCGATAGAGAAGGACTTCTCCGGCCAGGCAGCACGGATTGCCGAGCTGGTCCGCCGGGCCCGGCCGCACGGCCGGACAATGCTCGACGTCGCGTGCGGCACCGGCGAGCACGCGCGGTACCTCTTCGAGGTCCACGGCTTCGAGGTCGACGGCATCGATCTCTCGCCCGAGATGCTCGTGAAGGCCCGCGCCAGGTGCCCGCGCGGCCGGTTCGAGGTCGCCGACATGACCAACTTCCACCTCGGCCGGCGCTATGACGGCATGCTCTGCATGTCCGCCTCGATCGCCTATGCGCTCACGATTCCGCGGCTGCGTGAGGCGCTGGCCTGCATGCGCGATCACCTCGAGCCCGGCGGCGTCGCGGTCGTCCAGCCGTACCTCACGCCCGATGCCGTCCCCCCGGTCGGCACCCGCGAGTACACCTTCGAGTCCGGCGACTTCCGGGTCAAGCGCATCCGCCGCTCCGAGATCGACGGCCGGCGCCACCTGGTACACTTCCACTACACCATCGAGGGCCCCGGCGGGACGCGCGAAGTGGACGAGGTCGACGACTTTGGGCTGTTCACCATCGACGAGATGCTTGCCGCGTTCTCCGCCGTCGGGCTGGCGGCGACCTACGACCCGAGCTGGAGCGAGGTGTCTGGCGACGGCGTCTACGTCGCCTCGGCGCCGCCTGGTCAAGGTGCGTAGGTTCGAGGAAATCCTCCCCCTGGTGAGACGACTGTGCCCCTCTTCGGGTCCGGCGTGGACGCAGTTCGAGGTCTGCTCGAGCACGGCCGCTCCACGCGCGGCTGGTAACGGCTCCGGGCGCCGAGTAGCGGGTTGTGCCCGGCCGCGCGGAAGTCAATCCGCCAGGCAGCTCTCGATCACCACCTGATGAGCAGCTTTTCGGGGCTCCTGGTGATCATGCCGAATTTCCAGGGCACCTCCTGCGCGAGCACAGCGAGCTGCAGGCTCGGGAACCGGGTCAAGAGGCTTCCCAGGGCCACCTGCATCAGCATCCGGCTCACCTTGTCCCCCGGACAGCGGCGGTAGCCGTGGCCGAAGGCGATGTGCGGGCACCGCGGCCGGGTGAGATCGAGCCTGTGCGCCTCGGCGAAGGCCTGCTCGTCGCGATTGGCGGAGGCGATCGAGGGCACAACAAAGTCGCCCGCGCGGATCGTTGCGCCTTCCAGGGTGAGGTCCTCCGTGGCCATCCGGACGTGCCCCTGGGCCGCACCGGGTGAGTCCGGGCTCAGCGGTACGAACCGCAGCAGCTCCTCCACGGCGTGCGGCAGCTTGGACATGTGTTCCCGCAGCCACGCGAGCTGATCGGGGTGTGTGAACAAGAGGTACAGGCAATTGGCGATCTGGTTCGCGACGCTGTCGTTCAGCAGCAGCGACGCCATGATGCTGATTACTTCTTCGTCGGTGTACTGCCTGTCGCTCTTGAGGTGTAGCAATGAGCTCAACAGATCGTTGCCCGGTTGCTCACGTTTGCGAGCAACCAACGAGGTAAGGTATTCGCGCATCCGTGCGTACGACGCTTCGATCTGCTCCCTGGTGTAGGCCGTCGCACTGCGCGTCGGTGTGGACCATTCCCGGAACTTGACGCTGTCCGATTGCGGGACGCCGAGGAAGTCGCCCATCGCCATGGCTGGAAATTGCGTCGCGAAGGCATCGACGACGTCGACCGGCGGGCCGTCGGCGAGGATGCCATCGATCAACTCGTCGGCGATCTGTTGCGCTCTGGGCCGGAACAGCTCCGACGGCTGACGACCGAGCCCTGTGGCGACCGGTTGGCGCAGCCGGGTGTGCTCCGGCGGGTCGACCGTGAGCGGATTGCTCCTCAGCGGAAGTGGCGAGGACCGCGGGGTCCGTTCATGAGCGGCGACCACCGCCGTGCGGCTGAACCGCTGGTCGGCCAGGACGATCTTGACGGACGCGTACCGCGTGACCAGCCAACCTTCCTCGCCGAATGGCAGCTCGACCCGAGCTACCGGCTCCTCGGACCTGAGCTGGGCGTACAACGGCGTCAGTTCGAGCCGATTGGGAGCATCGAAGCCGTAGCGGTACACCTTGGGCATTGTTCCCCCCTCGTGACATTGCTATGTAGTCCAAGGTAGGAGCGTCACACTACTACTCTCAGATGTTGAACTCGCCGCCGTCGCAGTGTGTCCAACCGCGCTGGTTGGCGGAGCTCATGATGCGGTGTCCCGCGAGTAACAAATAGTAGTCCTCGAGTCAACTCGAAATGTGCGCGCTGCGGCGGCAGCATCGACATGGCCGCGACGGTGACCATGGCCCCGAGCGCGGCCCGCGGTGATACGCCGGAGCTGCTCGAGGAATACCGCTGGTTGCGCAATGTCGGACACGGCGGGCCGCCCGCAGCGAATCGCGGCATGACGCGTGTGCTCGTCGCCTGGCCATGTCGTGCGCTGCATTACCACAATGCATGAATGTACGGGTCGGACTTGATCATCCGTCATCGATGCGGTGTTCGACGACGAGGTCACCTGGGTGTGCTCCCTGGTCCAGGTCTCTGGGTCCACGCTCGGCAAATACACGCTGCTGGCCAGTGCACAGCTCATCGCTACCGTAGCTGACACTGCTTGCGCCGCCGTCGGTGTTCCATGCGTATCACCGGCCCGCTCCTGGCTGCGGAGATGCAAGGTTCTCGGACCGGTCCTCATCGCACCTGTGTTACGATGTTGCCATGCGCAGTGTCGTGTTCGTCACGCCGTTTCCCGGGAAGGCGATGGAGTACACGCGCATCGTCCGGCATCCGACGATCACCGAGACCATCGCGATCGAGTACCGCTGATGAACCCTGGTACCAAGACAAAGACAGATCAGACCGGCGCCAGTTCCACCCCGCGGCGCACGGTCGCTCCACGTGTTCTGCTCGTGGTCGCCGGCATCATCGTCGTGCTGGTGGGCGTGCGGTTCGCGATGTCCGGGCGCGGCGCGCCGCCTCGGCCCGAGGTCGCTGCGCCCGGCCGCGAGGGCTCCAGCCAGCCTGTGCCGTCCCCGACGGCGCGAGCGCCCGTGCCGCGGCCGGCGTTGCAGCAGGTGGCACCAGACAGCACGGCACCGCCAGAGCGGCCCTCCGCCAGGGCCGTGAACAAGCTCGTCCTTACCCAGATCAAGGTGCAGAAGTACGTCGAGGAGGCCTACCCGGCGTGGCTCAGGGCCCACCCCGGCAAGGAGTGCCCGAGCCAGCTGCTCGAGCTCGCCGAGTACATGCCGGACAAGGACACCAAGGACGCCTGGGGGCGGCCGCTGAAGATGTTCTGCGGCGTGGCCCCGGGGTCGGGATCGCCGCGTATCAGGGTGGTTTCGTACGGCAGGGACGGCGAGAGGAGCGAGGACGACATCAAGTTCGGGGGCGAGTGACCCGTGATGGTCTTTCCTTGTTCCATCCCAAGGTGTGGCTTCTTACGCTTC
>Ga0307515_10004178_pt1 | contig 30048 bp, 23 predicted proteins | sample 17_EM_MG_FD_194513 | JGI IMG/M metagenome (GOLD analysis project Ga0307515, IMG submission 194513) | Populus trichocarpa ectomycorrhiza microbial communities from riparian zone in the Pacific Northwest, United States - 17_EM | ecosystem: Host-associated > Plants > Roots > Unclassified | place... | reverse complement strand
TTTATCGGTTAAAAAGTGTTGCCCTAAATGTTTTTTTGCCCTTACCAATGTCATTATCTGTCAAATATTTGAGCAAATTACGTGATATTTGCGCATTGATTGGGAACAAATGTTTTATTTGCGGGAGGAAAGAGGTGAAAGGCGAAAGGTAAAAGGCAAAAGGCTCAAGTCGAAAAGTGGTAAAAGGCGAAAGGCAAAGGGTGAGAAGCAGGAATTGGAACCGGATAACAAGCTGTAATCCTGAAAATCGCTTAATCCGATGAATCCCGGTTCAGACAGGTTGCGTTAGGGATTGAAGTGGATACCGGCCCGTGGCTAAGGCCTGTGCAGTATGAACGTAAAGCCCGGCCCGCAGGGAACGCCGGGGAAGAGAATCAAGAGGTTAGAGTCAGGAATCAAGACGGGAGCGGTAGATTAAAAATAAGAACAAAAATAATCCTGGAGATAGTTTCGGGACAACCAATATAAATTCAATCACGGATTAATCAGTGAAATCACCTCCAAATAATCGGTGAAATCATATAATAATCGGTGAAATCATAAAAAATCATGAGCGATAAAATAAAAGTAGGCATTAGCATAGGCGACGTTAACGGGATAGGTTTAGAGATAATTATTAAAACCCTGGCCGATAGTAAAATTTATGATTATTGTACACCTATTGTTTATGGCCATACCAAGGTGGCATCGTTTCACCGCAGGGCTACCAGCGTTGCCGAGTTGAATTTCCAGGTAATTAACGACCCATCGCAGGTGCAGCATAAAAAACCCAACATGATTAATTGCTGGGAAGAAGATGTAAAAATTGAGCCCGGTATGGTTACCGAGGCCGGTGGTAAATACGCATTTATTTCGCTGGAGCGTGCTACGTACGATTTGAAAGAGGGTTATATTGATGCCCTGGTTACAGCCCCTATTAATAAGGATAACATACAGAGCGATAAATTTAACTTCCCGGGCCATACCGAGTATTTGCAGGAGCGCGATGGTGCCGCCGAATCGCTTATGTTTTTGGTGAGCGATACGTTGCGTGTTGGTGTGGTTACCGGCCATATCCCGGTATCAAAAATATCTGAAAGTATTACTGTTGATAAAATTGTGGCCAAGCTTAAGTTGATGAACCACAGTTTGCAAAACGACTTCTGGATACGTAAACCCAAAATTGCCGTGCTTGGGCTAAATCCGCATGCCAGCGATAACGGTTTAATTGGCCACGAAGAGAAGGATACCATTATACCGGCGATTGAACTTGCCCGCGACAATGATGTGCTTGCCTTTGGCCCCTACCCTGCCGATGGCTTTTTTGCCAATGGCACTTACCTGCAGTTTGATGCCGTGCTGGCTATGTACCACGACCAGGGCCTTATCCCTTTTAAACAAATTGCTTTTGAATCGGGGGTGAATTTTACCGCGGGATTAAAATTTGTGCGCACATCGCCAGATCATGGTACAGCTTATGATATTGCCGGTAAAAACCTGGCATCGGAGGTATCGTTCCGCGAGGCCTTATTTACTGCTATTCATATAGTTAAGCATCGCCGCGAAACGCTGGAGCTGAACGAAAATCCACTGGCCTTTAGTAAGCTGAGCCGCGACAGGGACTAAAAAAACCATTGAGTAACCATAATGTTTCAAATTAATTGCCGTTTAGTTAAAACATTTGCTTTACTAATGCATTTACTCCCTTAATGAATACTTTCCCGGACCGGATACGTTCCATTGATGCTTTTCGTGCCTTTACGATGCTGCTCATGATTTTTGTTAATGATCTTGATGGTATTCCGGGTACGCCTCAATGGCTTAAGCACGTTGCCGAAAACGCCGATGGGCTGGGCCTTGCCGATACCATTTTTCCGGCGTTTTTATTTATCGTTGGCTTATCTATTCCCTTCGCATTTCAAAACAGGTTAAAAACGGGTAACTATAAATTGCTGGGGCGCATAGCCAGCCGGTCGTTGGCGCTGGTGTTTATTGGTTTTTACCACGCCAATATGGAAACCTATAATGAGGCTGCCACCGCCCTGCCCAAGCCGGTATGGGAAAGCCTGGTTACCTTCAGCTTCTTTTTTATATTTTTAGATTACGGCAAAGAAACCAGCAACCTGAAACGCTATCTGTGCCAGGGTTTTGGTATAGCGTTGCTGATAGCCATGTCGGCCCTGTACCGTACATCCGATCCCGGGCATACCTGGTTGCATTTTACGTGGTGGGGTATTTTGGGCTTAATAGGCTGGAGCTACCTGGTATGCGCGCTTATTTACTATTACTCGGGCGGGCATTTATGGATACAGGCCACGGCCTGGATATTTTTCATGATGTTTAACCTGGATGTGCACTTTGGGTTCCTGAATTTTTTAGAACCGGTACAAAAATACGTTTGGATAGCAGGCAATGGCGCCATGCAGGCCTTTACCATGGCGGGGGTGTTTGTATCGGTGCTGTACATGCGCCTTAAGGCCAACAACGAACTTAAAATGCTATGGGCAGCACTTATACTCATAGCCATTATATTGTTTAACCTGGGCTTTATTGTGCGCTACTTTAGCGGGGGCATTAATAAAACAAGGGATACCCCTTCATGGGTTTTAATTTGCACCGGCATCAGCCTTATAGCCTATGCCATATTTATTTTTGTGGTTGATTTTAAGCACAAGTACAACTGGTTTAAAATTATTGAACCGGCAGGCACCAACACGTTCACCTGTTATATTGTGCCCTTTATATTTTACCCGCTGTATGAAATGAGCAACATTGGCTACCCCGAATACCTGAGCCAGGGCACCGGCGGGCTTATCAAGTGCATTGTTTTTGCCTTTGTAATGGTATGGCTTACCGGGCTGTTGGATAAGATAAATGTGCGGCTGAAGATTTAGTGTTAAGTTTTGAATACTAAGTATTGAGCCCGAAGCCATAAGTCGAAGATTTTTGATTTAGAACCTGTCTAAATTTGGTTTACTAATGCGTTTATGCTTCTAATGAAGGGATAACTATTTAGTATGTCGGTTACGACTTAGCCAGCGTTCAAGCGAATGTGTTGTAAATTCCAATACATGATGCCCGGTACGAAGCAATAATGATCACACCACCTGCCCCACTCATTCATCGCGGTTGATTTATTTCCTTCTTCTTTTCAAAAATTAATTGCACATTTGCAGCAATTCCTTAATTGTTAACCCATAATAATCAGGAATCATGACGCAGAGTATCTCATCCATATCCCATTAGTGCGCTACCTGAAACAGGTGGACAGCAATCCTTTTTTACTGAAATAGCATTTTGTAATTGTCGTTTTTTTAACGCCTTAAGGTTTTGTATGTCGCCGGATTTTTAAGTTCCGTGGTTTGCTGCAATTTCAAAATGGGTATATCCGCCACGGCGGATGAACTTTTGAAAATCATAAACAGATTGGCAAAAAACTAAACGAACAAGTCCGATGGACATGCATGATTGGCCGTACATTAAAAAGTCGGCCCGGAGAAAGAAACGGCTCGTAAAAAAAGATTTCGATAAAAAGTTGATGCAGCTAAACAGGCGCATGCACGCGTTGAGTGATCAGATACAGAAACTGCCGCCCGTTATATTGGAACACCCTTATCAACGTGGCTGGATGCGGTCATTTATTTTGCACTCGGATGTCGCCCAGAGCGATAAGGCCGAATTTTACCAGGCGCTTCTGGATAAGATCAATACTTTTTGCTGGCACCACGACCGATCATTTAAAAAAAGAGAATGCGTAAAGGAGGCTACAAATACTTTGACGCCAGGCAACAAAAGCTTCGTGAGTTTGAAGATTATGAATTTCACGGCTACATGCTAAATTTATCTGAAGCCGAAAAAGAACATTTTTACCTGAAAGAGGAATGGAGCACAAGACTTCGCAAGTGGAAAACAAGCTATGTTTTTGCTGAACCGTGGCGGTTTGAACTGATAATAAGACCACACATAGTTTATGCCAAATGGCAAATTGACGAAGTGCTTGAACAAGAAATCGGCGAGATACAAAGCCATATTAATAGCTACTACCTGCAACCGCGGATGTGGAAGCTTAAAGGTGGTAAGTATAAATACTGGAAAGGTGAGCGCGAAGAGCAAAAAAAATACAAGAACGAATTAAGAAACAAACCCGTGTATACCTGAGGAATACATGGGCTATTAAACAGCACCCACATGGGCAATTTAAAAACAAAAGAATTAGATAAAATAGGCTACACAGGCGATGCATTAAAAAGCCTCGTCATCAATGCCGTAGCCAGGCACTATAAACACAGCAATAAAGCCGATATAATGGCATTATTAACAGCTGTGCGGGATAAGCCGGCTGCCTATACCGGCGATGACCGGTTACAAAAAATAGCGGAAGCATTTATTAACGGCGACGCAGAACCGGCATTAAAAACATTTAAGCTGATGAACGAGCCCGCCCCTGTTAAAATTTATGGGGCCGATGAAATTGAGGAGATAGCCAAAAAGCAAATGACCCTGGCACTGTCATTACCCATCAGTATCCGCGGCGCCTTAATGCCCGATGCGCACAGTGGTTATGGCTTGCCTATTGGAGGCGTACTGGCTACCAGCAATGCGGCGATCCCGTATGGAGTAGGTATGGATATTGGCTGCCGTATGGCCTTGACTATTATTGATGCCGATGAAAAGTTCATGAAAAGGTATGAGCACCAAATTAAACAGGCGATAGGCAAATGGACACATTTTGGCATGGAAGGCAGCCTGCCTGTACCCCAGTACCATGAAGTATTGGATAGCCCCCTTTTTAATGAAACACCGCTGCTTAAAAAACTGCGCGGCAAGGCCGTGCAACAATTAGGTACATCGGGCGGTGGTAACCATTTTGTGGAGTTTGGTGTGATAGAACTGGCCGAGAATAACGCAACTGGCTTACCGGCTAAAACCTATATGGCGCTGCTTACCCATTCGGGCAGCCGCGGGCTGGGCGCAAATATTGCCCGCCATTATACACAGGTGGCCATGAATACCTGCAAGCTTCCGCGCGAAGCGCAGCCCCTGGCCTGGCTTGATCTGGATGCCGAAGCCGGGCAGGAGTATTGGTTAAGCATGACCCTGGCCGGCAATTATGCCAAAGCCTGTCACGACCGGATACATTGCAACCTGTTAAAAAACCTTGGGTTAAAAACGCTTTGTAAGATACAAAACCACCACAACTTTGCCTGGAAAGACAAACTTACAGATGGCACCGAAGCCATCATTCACCGTAAAGGGGCAACGCCCGCACATGTTGGCGAGTTAGGCATCGTACCTGGCAGCATGGCCACTCCTGCTTATTTGGTAATGGGTAAGGGCAATGCTGATGCCTTAAACTCGGCATCGCATGGCGCGGGCCGGGCCATGAGCAGGCATGACGCCAGGGGTAGCACCACCAAATCGGCCATGAAAAAAATGCTGGCCGGGGCCGATGTAACATTGATTGATGGTAATATTGAAGAGAACCCTGCAGCCTATAAGGATATTGAATTGGTAATGAAGGCGCAAACCGAACTGGTTGCCATACAGGGCAAATTTTGGCCGCGCATTGTACGCATGAATAAAGAATAGTAAAATGAAAAAATTAATCATACAAATAACAGCAGGCAAAGGTCCGCTGGAATGTTGCCTGGTGGTGGCCAAAGTACAGGATTTGATGCTGAAACAAGCCTGCGGTGCCGGGCTGGAATTATCGGTGATAGAAAACAAAAGCGCAGAGTTAAACAACACGTTATTATCATCAACACTTCTGCTACAGGGCGATAAAGCTGATGAATTTATAAACGAGTGGAATGGTACTGTACAATGGATAGCGCAAAGCCCATACCGCAAATTTCACAAGCGCAAAAACTGGTTTGTTGGGGTGGGCATTTTTAGTGTGGGCGAGCAGGTAAAGTTTAATCCTAACGATGTAAAGTTTGAAACCCTGCGTGCATCAGGCCCCGGAGGGCAAAATGTAAACAAGGTAGAAACAGCGGTACGGGGCACACATATACCCACAGGGCTGCAAGTATTGGCTATGGATAGCCGTTCGCAACTACAAAATAAAAAGCTTTGTGCCGAGCGACTGGAAGCTAAGCTTATGGCCATACAGGCCGAAAAGCAAATAGCACAGCTGGAAAGCCAATGGCTGGCACACCACTCCTTAGAGCGCGGCAACCCGGTGAAAGTAATCAGGGCGGCTCTTTAAAAAATAAATACTTAACCTCCCAATCTATTAATAACGTATTTTCGCCGCTATATTAAAACTAAACCCTATCACGGTATCAAAATGAAATATTATTACTTATTGCTATTTGCATTTTTCTCTTGTTCTTACGCTATCGCACAAACTAATTATAAACCAGGTTTTATTGTGACCACTAAAGGCGAAACCGTTAATGGCTATATCAACTACAAGGAGTGGAACTATAATCCCGGCAATATTGGCTTCAAAAAAATACTTAGTGATAAGGCGCAAACTTTTGGCCCAAGCGACCTGAGTTATTTTGAGTTGACCGGACTGGAGGCCTACAAAAGCGCCCATGTTGCCGTAAGCATGGCCAGAATTGATATACAAACCATGAAAGATGAGTTTGATACCACCACGGTAACCAAAGATGTTTTCTTAAGGCTGGTAAAAAAGGGCGACAATGTTTCGCTGTTCTCCTATTCCGACCAGGTTAAAACCCGCTTCTATATAAACGATAACAAAAGCCCGGACGGGCCAACTGAACTGCTTTACCAGGCATATATGGACCCTCAAACGCTCACGGTGAAAACAAAAAATGTATACAACTTGCAATTTTTGACGCTGGCAAAAAAATACAGGGCCGAAACTTTTGATGTACAAGACCATATTGTAAAAACAAAATATAACGAAAAGGAACTGAAACGGGTGATTGCAGAATTAAATAACGAGTCGCCGGGCAAAATGGATGACGAAATGGGTACAAAAACAGGTATTCGTTTTTTTGTAGGCACCGGTATTAATGCCACTAATTTAAATTACTCAGCAGCACCGCCCGCTGGTAGCACAGGCAGCAGCAAAACTTCATATTTCCCCAAATTCAGTATTGGTTTAGATGCTCCTTTTAACCCAAACGTGGGCAGGTTGTTATTTAGGACAGAGCTTAGCTTTACCATAACCAGGGGCGAAATGGCACGAAAAACTGTTGACCCCACGGTAGTTACCACCAGCACTTATAAACCCGAACAGCAAACGGTATCTATAAAGCCGCAACTGATTTACAATATTTACAATGCCGAAAATATAAAGGTTTACGGAGGAGCAGGCATCAATATTAATTACTCGCGTTATCCGGCAAGCGCCAACAAAACGGCTGTTGTAAATGATGTTGCTTCATTGAGTTATAACAAGGAGGATAAATATCCGTCGACAACAAATTTCTGGTTCCAGTTTGTGCCAAGAGCAGGCTTAAACATCGGCCGCAAATGGGATTTATCTATAAATTATTTTATCCCTACTACCTTATCTGATATTAGCGTAGCACCCGAGCTAAAGGTGAAAGGGTTTGATGTAGGGCTGAGCTATTATATCGGAAAATAGCTATTTAGGCTCACGAAGTTGCAATACATCGTGAGCCTTTTATTACTTTGTTCCCATCAACCCAGCCATATAATCTAAAGCTGCTTTATCAGGCAGTGGCTTGGCCCCCGGCGTTTCGCCCAATGTCATTATTTGAGCATCAGTGGCGTTATAGCTGGGCCATAGTGGTAACCCATCCCCATTTGGATTACCGGTTTTGGCAAAATTTGTCCAGTAGGTGGATATGGTTGTGGCCAATTGCTGGTCGATAGGCTCCCAGGGACGGTTCAGGAATTTAAGGTTGTCATAAGCATAAGCCACCTCGCCGGTATGGAACGCGCCGTATTTTACAAAATCAGGCGTGGCAGGCAGGCGGCGGGCAAAACGGTAAACATATACTTTTGCCTGCTTTTTATCGCTTTGCACATTTGCCCATGTATAATTTTGAACACCAAAAATTTGATCGCGGCTGATATTTATCTGCGACCTGGCAGCTTCAGCATCTGTCGCACCGGGGTAATGCTGTAAAAAAGCCGCCGCTTTGCCGCCGTATTGTTCCGTTATCTGCTTGTTATATTCTTCGGCGGTTTTTAATTTGCCTACAAAGGCATCATCTTCATTCCAGCCGGTAAGTAAGGTCACGTGGTTTTCTTTATTCGCGGCAAAAGTACCTGCAATGGTTCCAGGCAATACGTAGCCATCAATAATGGGGCGTGCCTGCAATTTATTAAGCAAATCGGCGGCGGGAATATTCCGCATATCGGCAAGGGTGTTTGCTTTTAATTGCTGCGCTAATTTTAATCCGCTTTCTTCGGCCTCCTGTAATGTTGGCGATCCGAACTGGCCACTAATAAACATGGCCCCACTTTCGGCGATAGCCTTTTGAAACAGCCCCTTTGCTAAAGGAGAAGCTACCAAACAGTTCACACTCATGGCTCCCGCCGACTGACCGGCTATGGTGACATTGCCGGGATCGCCGCCAAAATTTTTGATGTTTTGTTTTATCCACTTAAGCGCAGCCAATTGATCCATCAAACCATAATTACCAGAGGCATTGTGGCCCGATTCTTTACTAAGTTCGGGATGGGCGAAAAAACCAAAAATCCCGACCCTATAATTAATCACAACAAAAATAACTCCTTTTTTGGCTGTCGCTTCGCCATCGTAAATAGGGCAAGCCGCTCCACCCGATCCAAAACCACCTCCATAAATATATACCAGCACCGGTTTTTTATCAGCAGATGATTTGGCGTTGGTCCATACGTTCAGGTACAGGCAATCCTCGCTGATAGGCTGGTAGGGAATCAAAAACTCGCGGGTATAAACACCAAACTCATCGGGCCTGGCCTGCATAGGGCTGGCCGAAAACGCCGTACATTGTTTAACACCGGCCCACGGTGTTACGGGCTGAGGTTCTTTCCAGCGCAAACTGCCAACCGGTGGGGCGGCAAAGGGGATGCCTTTGAATATGTGAACGGTGCCATCGCTATTAGCACTGCCGGACACCATCCCGGTGTTGGTTTTTACCGTGTTGAGGCTATTGCTTTGTGCATAGCACATGGCGCTACTTGCCAATATCAATAAAAACAATGCAAAGTAGTTTTTCATATAGATTTTATTTATGGATGATATTCCGGGATTAAAAAAATCATTGTTGCTTCATCCCTTATAATGACATATTTGCAAATCACTGACCGTCAATATTATTTTTTAATGCTTTATGTCATTGCGAGGAACGAAGCCATCGCGAATTATACAGGGTGAACCTGCACAGTCCGCGATGGCCGCGCTACGCTCGCAATGACATGGTTGTTGTGAGGCTCTAAAGCCAACAAGTCACCCCTGTTTTTCAGGATCATCCCGATGGCTTCACGCAATTATACCCCCAATCACGGCTTTACATTCACTTTATATTTTGCAGTACGGGCGTCACTAATAACACCTTTCCAGTTTAAACCATAACCAAAGTCATATACGTGGCCCTGGTCGTCGGTATAGCATTTCATATCATGGGGAACATCTTCAAACTGTTGCTCCACGGTTTTCATATCTACAGGCATTTGCAGCGGCAATAATGCCGATGGTTCGGTTTTGCCGGTGAGGATATCTAATGTGGCCTGGCCCTGTACGCCGAAATCTACCACTATCGCATTCGCGTTTTTTTCAAATTCAGAAAACACCATTGGGTTGGCCATATTTACCGATACAATAACAGGCTTACCTTTCATTTTTGCATAGGTATCATTTACCATTGCCAGGTCGGTAACGTTAATGGCTGTTGCTGATTTATCTTTATAGGTCCGGTTGGTGAATTTTTCTAACGGATCGCCGCCGGCTATACTTGTGGCGCGGGCATCAACCGCTTTGTACCCGCCATACTGCAGGCTGATTGGCACATAACCCGTGCCGCCGTTTTTGGCATCCTGGCTATCGTAGCCACCACCGCTATTAGGGCTGATGATGAATACCAGGGCATAATCGGCCTCCTCGGGGTTTTCGGTTACCTTGAAATATTTTTTCACGGTTTCCATATTAACCGGGTATTCTAATTTCTCGGGAGTCTCCATTCCCAGGAAATTACGCCCGGCCGGCGTGAATTTTTTAGGTACGTAAACAGTTTTGCCCGATTGCAAGGGCAATACATTCCCTTTATTTTTAAGCATTACTATTGATTTAAGCTGAGCAGCATAACCCGCATTCATAAATTCGGGGTTGCCTACCACAGCTTTGGTGGCTTCGGGATCCAAATACGGGTTTTCAAACAAGCCTGTTCTGAAAATATTACGCAGCAAGCGTACGGCCGATTGCTCAAACCTTGCGCGCATAAAAGTTTCTCCATGGTCTTTCACGCCCATTTGGTAAGCCGCAATCACGGGGGCAACCTCGTTGTTACCGCCAAACTGGTCAACACCAGCCATCAGTATTTTGTAATGGCGCTGTGCCACCGACAAGCCCTCTACCCCCCATGACTTTCCCGACAGGAAAACATCTACAGCGGTTTCGTCGCCGGTAACCAGCCAATCGGTACAAACCACCCCGTCAAATTTGTATTTCTTGCGCAACAGGTCGTTAATAATATACGAGTTATAGTTGTTGGCAACGTTTTCTTTGTTTTTGGTATCCTGGTTAAAAGATATGGTATAGTAGGGCATAACCGAAGCAGCCATCCCCGTTTTGCCATTCAGCTTAAAAGCGCCTTCGGTAAAAGGGATTAAATGCTGCTTAAAATTGTTGCCAGGGTAAACTGCATATTTGCCATAACCATAGTGCGCGTCGCGGCCTCCTTCGCCGGCGCCGCCGCCCGGCCAGTGTTTTACCATGGCGTTTACGCTGCTATAGCCCCAGCCGCCGTTAATTTCTTTATCGCCTGTGGATGTCTGGAAGCCATCGATGTAACCCCGGGCCATATCGGCAGACAATTGCGGGTCTTCGCCAAAAGTACCGCTTACACGGGCCCAGCGTGGCTCGGTAGCGATGTCGACCTGTGGCGATAGCGCGGTGGCAATACCCAGGGCCCTGTATTCCAGAGCTGCTATATGGCCAAAGTTTTCAACCACCCTTGGATCAAATGTTGCGGCGAAACCCAACGAGCCGGGCCACATAGAAATAGCCCCACCCGCACCGGCGTTGTACTCGGCAGTGGCAACTGTACCATGACGAGGGTCGGAACTGTTATTGTTGGGTATACCAAGCCCCAAACCCTCAACAAAAGCCTGGGCGTTATTATTCCATTTTGCTGCAATCTCGGGGGTTTGTACCGATGTAATAAGCACATGGCGTACATTATCTTTTTCTAAAAACTGTTTCTGCTGATCGGATAGATCATAGGGGCTGGCACCGCTTTCGGCAAATACTTTACCGCCATAAGTGCCTTTAAATGGCCCTGCGGGCGCGGCCGGTATAGGCTGGTGCCTGCTGTATAACATTAACCCGGCAATTTGCTCCACACTCATTTGCGATGCCAGGTCTTTGGCCCGCACATCAACAGGCAGGCGCCAATCTTCATACTTATCCAGCTTGCCGTTTTTATTCAGGTCTTTAAAGGCCAGGCCATCAACCGTCAATATCTTTACGCCCGATGTAGTGGCATAACCCAGCTGTTGCCCGCCCGTATTGCTTACAAAAACAATATCGCCCGATTTTTTCTCCGTCCATTTAGTTTGGGCCATAGCGGCGGTTGCCGGCAGCAGCGAGAGCAACGCGATAAATTTGAATTGATTTGCCATGAAGATTGTAATTGGTGTACGTTAATAATTGGTGTGTAAATGCAAGATAGCAAAGCTTTATTAAGTTATTACTATCCCTCCGTTACCTGTAAAAGCCTTTGAAACCGTAGTCGCAAAGGCTTGATAGTTTAGTTAATATATGTGTTTGCTTTATCTTGATTCTAACTTCTTGACTCTCTTCACTTCAGCTTCAATTCATTGATAGCAACATCGGGCACCAAAGCCTTAACCACTTTTTCAACAGTGATATCTTTGGCCAGCTTAAACGAGGCTTTTTCTTCTATCTGCCTTGATGATGAGCCAATTCTGACCTCATATTTACCGGCGTCGGCTATCCAGGCTTCGCGGCTGGTATAAAAAGATGCCAGGTCGGCTGCTTTGATAGTAAAGCTTAATGTTTGCGATTCGCCGGCTGCAAGCAGGCGGGTTTTGGCAAATGCTTTTAACTCCTGCTCTGGTTTATCAAGATCTTTTTTAGGCGCCCCCAGGTATAATTGCACTACTTCCTTGCCTGCAATATCTCCTGTATTTTTAACCGTTATGGTAGCGGTAATGCTGTGCATAAAGTTAGGAGCGCTTAGCTTTAAGTCGCTAAATTTAAATTTAGTATATGACAGGCCGTAACCAAATTCATAGGCTGGTTTTATCCCGGCAGCATCATAATAACGGTAGCCAACATAAATTCCTTCTTCGTAGGTAACGGTTTCTGGCTTAACTGCCGGTGTGCCCGGGAAATTACCGGCTGATGGTACATCCTTATATTCCATTGGGAAAGTGGTAGCCAATTTGCCCGATGGGTTAACCATACCGCTCAACACATCGGCAATAGCATTACCTGCCTCAAGCCCTGGCTGCCAGGCCAATAAAACACCATCAACCCCATCGCGCCAGCTGGCAACATCAATAACGCCGCCAATATTTAACACAACAACAACCTTTTTGCCTTTTGCATGGAAAGCATCGGCCACTCCCCTGATCAGGCCTTTTTCGGCATCATTTAAGTAGTAATCGCCTTCCAGTTTCCTATCGGCCCCTTCGCCTGCATTTCTGCCAATGGTGATGAGTGCTTCATCGGCACCTGCAGCTTCGTCGGCCACAATGCCATTTACATCCATTTCGGGAATTGGGGCAGGGTGATCAAAGAAGTTTTTAGGTTTTGGCTGTTTCAGCTTCATATCGGCCAGGTAAGCAGCGTAGCTGCCTGATAGCTTTTCCTGTACTTTAAACCCGGCGTTTGTTAAACCCTGCATCAGCGAAATGGTATAGGCCTTGTTAACATCGCCGCTACCTGTGCCGCCTGCTATAATATCATAACTGGTGTTGCCAAATACAGCTATCCTTTTTGCCGGATAAAATGGTAAAGCGTGGTCATCATTCTTAAGCAAAACCATACCCTGGGCAGCTGCTTCGCGTGCCACTTTAGCATGGGCCACCAGGTCAGGGGCATCTGAATATTTGTATTTGGTGAATGACGGAGATTTAATAATCACATTTAAAATCCGCTCTACGTTGGCGTTTAGTTGTTTGATAGTTAACGAGCCGTTTTTTACTGCGGCCACAATAGCTTCTGATTTATCAGGGCTGCCCGGCATTATCAAATCATTACCGGCTTTCATTTGCGCTACGGCATCTTTACCTCCAAACCAATCGGTCATTACAAAACCTTTCAGCCCCCATTCGTCTTTTAAAACGGTTGTTAACAGATCACGCCGTTCTGAAGTGAAGGTTCCATTTAATTTATTGTAGGATGACATTACTGTCCACGGTTGTGATTTTTTCACCGCAATGCCGAAACCTTTAAGATAAATTTCGCGCATGGCCCTTTCGCTTACAATGGTGTTTATAGAATTACGGTTGGTTTCCTGGTTGTTGGCCGCGTAATGTTTAATAGATGTACCTACGCCGTTAGATTGGATACCATTTACAATTGCAGCGGTCATGTTGCCTGCCACCAGCGGATCTTCAGAGTAATATTCAAAATTACGGCCACCCAGCGGGTTACGGTGAATGTTCATGCCGGGTGCTAATAAAATATCTACACCATATTCGCGCACCTCGTTACCAAAGGCAACGCCTACTTTGTTTACCAGCTGGGTATCCCAGGTACTGGCCAATAAGGTTGCCACCGGGAAAGCTGTTGCATAATAAGTTTTTGATTTATCACCATTCCTGATAGGCTCGATACGTAAGCCGGCGGGGCCGTCAGAAACAGTTATGGATGGAATTCCCAAACGCGGGATAGCATGGGTACGGCCTGCAGCTCCCGGAACTTTTTCGGGAATATTATAAGCGTCAGGATCTGACGGAGGCAGTTTAAACCCGCCAATATCTATGGCTTCGGGCTTTTTGCCCTTTACTGGTGGCGGCACTCCGGGCATTTTAAAGCCCATACCTACTACCAGTTTTGATTTTTCTTCCAACGTCATTGCAGCTACTATCTGCTTTACATTGTTTGCCCGCAATTGCAGCGGTTGTTTTTTGGTTTGAGCCTGTACCGACGAGTTTAAACTCCCGGCCGCCCACATAATTACAATAGCAACACCAGATCTGTAGCTTATTTTCATGATTAAGGGTTAAAAAAGAAAGTGCGTAATAATTGGTTATAACTTGTTTATTAACAGCAACAAATACTATTGTGTCAATATAACACAATAGTATATATTATCTTTGGTAATAGCAAGGGCTGGCAAATTATTTTTGAAGCTTTGATTTTTTATATAAGAGGGAGAAAGTGTGAGGGTTGCTTTATTGAGAGATTTCGCCGTTAGCGCGTAAAAAAACAACTTGATTTTTGTCACCCAATAAACTCTCACGGGCATTACTGTCACAAAATTTAAGCTACTTACCGGACTTAACGTGGAACCAAATAGTTCTGGGTTTCAACTGAATTTCGACAGACTGATGCTTTTGTAACGAAAAACTCATTGGGATGAGTTCGAGCCATCTTGATTAAAATATTAATCTTTTTTAACGATATCTTAACGGCGGCGCTGCTTAATAATTAAAGGCAATTATTAATTCGCCACCGGTTTTTTAACAGGGCTTTTAACCGAATCCTTACCCGTCTTCAGCGGCACGGCAGGTTTAGCTACCGCTGGAATTTTAACCGAATCCTTACCTGCTTTAATACCTTTTACCCTGGAGGTATCCGTCTTTAGTAAGCTATCCTTCCCGGTTGTCAATTGCTTTTTTAAGCTATCTGCAGGTGCGCTTTTGGTTGGCACCGCTCCTTTTACATTAGCCGGCTTGCCTTTTGTATTTGCCTTGCTTCCGGCCGCTTTCGCTGCTGTTTTACGGCGAGATGGAATGATTGATTCTTTAGATATAGGCCTGTCCTTCGGTTTCCAGATAAAACCTTTCAGTATCTTATCATCATCAACCACCTTTTTCAGTGGCAGGTACTTATTCTCGGGTTTGATAAGCAGGCGAATATTGGTAAGCTTGCTGTTTTTAAATGAAATCACCATCCGGCTGCTTAATGATCGCTCAATCCCCTCCACCACGTTGGTGGCGCTATCCCGTTTAAAGTAAATGCTTTCGGCATTGCCCACGGTATATAGCCTGTCCAACTTATCATTTTTGAAGAAACCGCGCATTTTTTTGCCGCCCATCTGGTTAAAATGTAACGAATCGTCTTTCTCCAGGTTTACCACAAATGCCGAAGGGAACAGTTCCATATTATCCATCTTCTTGTTCCGCATCTGCACGTAAATGGTATCGCCCGATAGTTGCGAACCTTGCGTCCAAAACATAGGCTGTACATAACAACGGATGGTTGAATCTGCATTGCTGTAAAAAATCGAATCGGCCTTGCCCTGTAAATCCGATTTAAACAATTTGGCGTGGTGGTGGGCAATAACCATCCTCACACGGGCGGTATCCTTCAAATTAATTTCGCGCTGGGCAAATACGGGGTCTCTCTTCAATTCCTCCCTGTGTACGCTGTCCTGCTTTGCTTTGCGGATAGCCGATAGCTTGTCTTTTTTTATCTGTGCCGAATCGACCTTTATTTTAGGATGACCGAAAAAATCACTATGGCGATAGGTAGTATCGCGCGGGATTGATAACCGGCGGGCAACCAGTTTCTTATCATTTTTTTTATTTTCAATGATTTGTTTACGGGCAGCAGCCGATGTATCCCGAATGTAGGAATAAGCCAGGCGTTGTTTTTCCTGGTATAGCTTCAGGTCTTTATAGGTAAATATTTTTGTTTCCAGCGTATCGGCAGTCATGAAAACCGAATCTACCTTCACCTTACCAGCTTTTGCGGTGTCTTTAGGCAACGGTAAGCCCTTTACAGCTTTACTGCCGGGTTTAATGGCAGCGGCTACCTGCGCCAGGTTGTTCAGCTGTTTTTTGGCATCGCCCGGGTTTATATTTTTGACTTGTGCCGAGGCCTTCTTTATCGCAGAATCTATTTTAACCGAATCTTTTTTTGTGAGGTTAGGCTTTATTTGCGATGCCGTGTTTACCAGGTTGCCAATGTTTTTTATCTGGTCTGGCGTAACTGTTTTATTGGGCACCGCCATTTTACGTACGGCGGAATCTAACCGGGCCGAATCTTTTTTTGAAACCAAGCCATTGGGTTTAATGCTGCCGGCCAGGTTTTCCATGTTGGTTATCTTCATGGTGTTTGGCGGGGCCTTCATCACCTTGCCTTTGTTTTTGGCAACAGGCGCCGGCGGCGGTACCGAATCTGTTTTGGTGGTATCCTTTTGTTCGGTAACCAAAACCATGTAGGCATTTTGGGTAACGATGGTACGTTCATCGGCCTTAAAATAGGTAGCCAAATCGCCCTTCATGGTTATTTTTTGTTCCCTATCGGTAAAGGTGATGTTTTTAACCGCGCGGCCATAGCCTTTTAGCTTATCATAAAACAAACTATCGCCCTTTAATGATTTGGTACCCTGTTTATAATGATTTTTTTTACCGAAAAAAGCCTGTTCGGTAACGGTATTATACAAGCCGTTTTCGGTGTACAAAGTATCTTTATCTTTTTTACCGTAAATATTGGTTGGCCCGTAAAAAAAAGCTGTACGGGTGCCCGTATTATATTTCATGGTATCGGTTTTAATAACGGCATCAACCGTAGTTAAAACCACATCATACCTGAAGTACGAATCGCGCGAGAGCGCAAAGTAATACCCGTTTTTACTGGTAAGTACGTTATCCTTATTAATCAGTTTGCCGCCGTTGGTATACGTGCCAATACGCGTAGCGGTATTGTAGGTTAAATAGTTGGTAGTAAGGGTGGCGTCCTTATCAACCATTTTAACATTGTTGGTTAGGATGGCCGTTTTGGTGTTGCCATTATAATTTAACTTGTCTGAGAAAATATTGAGCGTATCGCCCTGGTTTATATTAACATTACTAAAGGCATCAAAGGCATTATCCTGCGGATAAAAATAGGCGCTATCTGATTTTAAGATAGAGTAATCCTGCTTAAAAACCCCTTTATAAACCTTAATAACATCGCGGCCATTTATTTTTGTGCCTGTGCTGCTTTCTGATTGTATCAGGTTTACAATTGATTTTTTTTGGCCCATAACGGTAGCCGCCATCATCAATAACAAAAAGCTTAAAACGTATTTTCTCACTGGGGCAAAATTAGTTTTTTGTTGGGGTTATTAAATTAATAATTTTGATGAATGCTACCAGTTGCCCGGTTTGTTAATTTTATTGAACAAAATGCCCTGTTTGCGCCCGGCACTAAGGTTTTGGCTGCTGTAAGCGGTGGCACCGATTCTGTTTTAATGAGCCACCTGTTAAAGGCCGCCGGCATAAATTTCGGCATAGCCCATTGTAATTTCCGGTTACGCGGCGATGAAGCCCTGCGCGACCAGGAGTTTTGCAATAACCTGGCACTAAAATTAAGAGTACCATTTCATACCATCAATTTTGATACCACGGCCTATGCAGCCGCAAACAAAATATCTATCCAGATGGCAGCCCGCGATTTGCGCTACCAATGGTTTGATACCTTAAGCCGGCAACATGGTTACCAGTCCATTGCGTTGGCACATCACCAAAACGATACTATCGAAACTATATTGTTAAACCTTACCCGCGGCACCGGCATTGCCGGGTTGCATGGCATACTGCCCAAAAACGGCATGCTGGCACGCCCGCTGTTGTTTTTAACCCGCGATGAAATAAATAAAACAATAAGGGACGATAAACTTGATTTTGTTGAAGACAGCTCAAACGCATCGGCAAAATATGCCCGTAACAAAATCAGGATCGAGGTGATACCCCGGTTAAAAGAACTTAACCCATCGCTCGAAAAAACGTTTGAAAATAACCTGAAACATTTTCGCGACCTGGAATTGCTATTGGAAAACCAGGTTGCCGGGTTAAAAGAAACGATGCTGCAACAGGGCACCGATGAAACATTTTTGCTGGTTGCCGACGTTAAAAAATTAAACCCCGCCCGTTTGCTGCTGTTTAAGTTATTACAGCAATACGGATTTAACGAAACAACCGTTGATGATGTGCTGTCGGTTTTGGATAAGCACTCAGGCCGGGTTTTTGAATCAGCAGGATATTTACTGGTGCTTGACCGCGACAGGCTGATTATCAAACAAAAAAAAGCAGGCGGGCCGGAGGAGGTAATCATCGACATAAACGATCATGAAGCCCATTTTGGCGTGTACAAGCTGAATTTGCTGCATGACGATAGCCCGCTGATTGTAAAGAATAACAAAATGGCTACCTCGGTTGATGCTGCTTTGCTGGTGTATCCGCTTATTATACGTAACTGGCACGAGGGCGATTATTTTTTTCCGATGGGGATGAAAGGCCGTAAAAAACTGAGCGATTATTTCATTAACCAGAAATTAGCGCTGCATCAAAAGCAGGAAGTGCCCCTGTTGATGAATGGCAATGGCGACATTATTTGGGTGGGTGGATACCGCTTAGATGAAAGGTATAAAGTAAACAATAACACTAAAAAAGTTACTATCTTCGAATTGTACAAACTATCATGAACGAGAAAACTGTATTTGTAGAAAAGCAATACCTGGGCAGGGAGTTTATCCCCATTACTATTCGCCTTGTGCTGGCCATGTTTTGCTTTGCCGCATACTTTTTTACCGACGAAAGCGAGCATAACGGCAACCTGCTGGTGCTGGTTGGCTTTGCCATCATTATCATCTCCATCATCATGGGGTTTTTACTCCATTACAGCACAACCGTCGAAAATAAAAGCATCAGGCTGGCCGGGTTGTGGACTGCCCGCGTGGTAAAAATTGACCTTAACAGCATTGTAAAGGCCGAAAAGGGCTTATACAGCCGCTACCTGTTTAATAACCCGGTATACAACCTGCACACCAAAGGCACCATTCGCTTTTACGCCGCCGGCAACGATGCAGTGCATTTAACCGATAGGGATGGCATGGTATACATCATAGGATCGCAGCATGTAAATGAATTTTTGCGGGCGATAAGGGAAGAGATGAAAAAGTAGGCACACGAACAGGAACGAATTTATTCGAATTGCACGAATTTTTTAAGGCGGGATCCAGGATTGCTTAGCGTTCTATGCTAATGTTTGATAAGGCTTGTTATAAACATCGCGTTCAAATCTATCAGTAAATGGCAAATAATAAGTATTTTAATGTTGCGGTATTTGTAATAATGATAGCCAAAAACCAAACCTATAAATAAAGGCACCAATATATTTATTAAAGTACCATAACCCCAATGACCCGCGGCAAATATTACCGACGATATAATTACCGGCCAATGCCCGCTTTTAAAAAACAGCTTTAGCCGGGGTATCATATAGCCCCTGAATATCAATTCTTCTAAAACGCCTGCGGTAATAATACCCAACAACTTTACCGGGGCGCTCATGTTTCGCATTAATGTAATAGCCGGGCTGAATTTTAAAAGGTCGAGCCGTTTTAGCGTGAGGCCTATAATGGCCGATCCAAATACGATGATTAGTAAGATTACAATTACAGATAAAATGTAATAGCCAACCGAGTAGCGTTCATCGTCCCACAACAGGAGGCGCTGCCGCTCGGCTTTGCTGACATATACTAAGATAATTACAAAACACAGCCAAAAAAATAAGCGGGATATAACAAACCGGGTATCTAACGGCAAGCCAGGGCCAGATAAAATTGAAAAAAATTTTGATCCTACCGAGAAGCACAGAAATAAAACAGCCGTTAATATAAGACCATAAATTATGGTAACACGCGGGTTTTTCGTGGCGAGCTGTGTCATCGGGGCGTTAGGCTTGTTTTACCAATTATACTAAAAATAATTGATAACTGGGGGCAGGCAAGGGCTTAAGATCAGGGCAAACGCATCTAAATTGGGTTAACATAACTTAACATATTTCAGGTTTGTAATTTGTAGTTATCTGATAATTAATGATTTGTATTTTTTCATGGTTAACATCAATCGATGTACGGCTACCCCTCGGTCCCCATAACCTCCACCAATTGCTCAATAAATAATATGGCGGCCTTTTTACGGTAAACGCCTTTTTGCCACAGGATGTACGATTGCCTTTTTATGCCTTTGGCGATGATGGGTACTGCGGCCACTTTATGCCAGCCTATTAAGGCTTTTTCGTTAAGTACGGTTGCCCAGTGGCCGTCCTGTATCAGCGATAGCAGCGAGTGCACATCGTTCAGCTCAATCCTGATATTAGGTACTATCTTGCTTTTATAAAACAGGGCGTTAATAAAGTCGCGCGAGCTAAAACCTTTGCCGGGCAATATCAGTTCCTGCCGGGCCAGTTCTTCCAGGCTTATTTGTTCCAGGTTGGCCAGCGGGTTGTTTTTGGCAACCACCATCACAATACTGCTGCTAAAAAGCACCTGCATCTCCAGGTCTTCATCGTCGGATTGGTTGTGGAATGCCAGGATCATATCCAGCTCGGCCAGCCGCAGCTTCTTTTCCAGTTCCTCAGGGCTGCCGTAGGTTATAAATATTTTGATGCCGGGATATTTATTGGAGAAGGGAGCCAGGGCGGGCAGCAGCAACGATGTAAAGGCGTACGACACGCCCAGGTTAAGTTCGCCGGTGGCGGCATTATTGAGTTCGGTAATGGCCTGTTTCCCTTTTTGCACCTCGTTTAATATTTTACTGGCGTGGGTTAAAAATATATGGCCAGCTTCGGTAATTCGCACATGGCGGCCAATCCTGTCAAACAGCAGCATACCCAACTCATCTTCCAATTGCTTTATTTGTTGCGATAGCGTGCTTTGGGTAATAAATACAGCGGCGGCGGCTTCGGTGAAGTTCATCGTCTCGGCCGCTTTAACAAAATACTGCAATTGCCTTATTTCCATAATCAATCGTTTTTATCTATCAAATTCATTAAAACAATCTATTTTACAAATATATCATTAAGGCCGATATTTGCATCAGAAACAATTTCAATAGTCTTACATTAAGATCTCACCTGAACTTGCTTTGTTTTATGATTGAATAAATGAACATTTTCCGCTCCTTAAAATACCGTAATTTCAAGCTGTTTTTTTACGGCCAATCTGTATCCCTCATTGGTACCTGGATGCAAAAAACAGCTGTTAGCTGGCTGGTTTACCGGCTCACCGGGTCGGCATTATTGCTTGGGATAGTTAGTTTTGTAAGCCTTATCCCTTCATTAATATTGGCACCTTATGCCGGCAGCATTGTAGATAGGCATAACCGCTATCGCATATTGGTTATTACGCAGGTGGTATCCATGCTGCAGGCGGGCGCGCTGGCGTTTTTAATATTGTTTAAGTTTTATAATATCCCGGCCATCATTGGCCTAAGCCTGGTGCAGGGTATTATTAATGCCTTTGATATTACCTGCCGCCAGTCTATCATGGTTGAGATGGTTGACAATAAGGCTGACCTGCCCAACGCCATCGCCTTAAACTCCACCATGACCAATTTTGCCCGTATAGCAGGGCCGGCAGTAGCAGGCATCATTTTAAGCACCTTTGGCGAAGATGTTTGTTTCTTCGGCAACTTTTTAAGTTATATACCGGTGCTGGCCTGTTTGTTTATGATGAAGCTGAACACCGCCGTCATTGGCAAACCACAAAAAGGCATCTGGCAGGAGTTGCAGGATGGTTTCAAATACGTATCCGGCGACCGCGACCTGAGCAGCCTGATATTGATGCTTACCGTAAGCAGCCTGTTTGTAATACCCTTTAATACCCTGATGCCTATTTTTGCTAAAGACATTTTTAACGGCGATGCTAAAACGTTTAGCTGGTTTGAGAGCGCCGCGGGCATTGGGTCGGTTATCAGCGCTGTTTACCTGGCCAATTTAAAAACAGATAAAAACCTGGTCAGGATAATTATAGTAGCCGGCCTTATTTTTGGCGCAAGCGTGCTGATGGTAGCCTATGCCGGCAAATTGCCCTTTGCGCTAATATTTATGAGCTTTACGGGGTTGGGGATGATGGCACAAACATCGGCCATTAACACTTACATCCAAACACATGCTATACCAGCCATGCGTGCCAGGGCTATCAGCTACTATGTAATGGCATACCAGGGCATGATACCCGTGGGCAGCCTGATGGTGGGCTGGCTGGCCAATGAACTTGGCCCAAGGCAGGCCGTTTTTATTGAAGGTGCAATTGGCCTGTTGGCAACAGGTGTTTTTGTTTTGTACAAAAGAAGGCAGGGGATTGAAGGGAATATTGGCGGAAAGGCTATGCTGGCGAAGTAAAAGCCTTAACCGTAGATTGCCTTTCTACCAATAACTGCAACAGGTTACCTGGATCAATTTTTAGAATTACGCAGTTGATGGAAATGGGTGTTCCATATCGGCTCTGGCTCATTCTCATCAACTTTTGCTTCCACCGGCTTTGCTTGCTTATTACTTCTTCGGCATTGTTTATGAAAACTTGTATCAATTTAGCGTGCTCAATTTCAATTAGCCTAACACTGGTTACACTTTCCCACGGGATGAATTGCGGCTTGCCGAAACCTGAAGCATTGAGTATGCCATGATCGTCGATTATTAACCCCGGGTATTTATCAATCAGCTTTTTAATGCCCATTATTATGCCCAATCCAAAAAATAGCAAACCCATTATTGAAACTGTCTTCAAAACGAAAGGGGGCCAATCTGTTTGATTTTCAGCAATAGAATAAATCCATATTGATCCCAATACAAAGGCAAGTGATCCTAAAATAACAAATAGCGATTTAGTTTTGCTTATAGGGATTTCTATGTGAAGATTGGGCTCTTTCATCTTTTAAGTATAAGCCCTCTCCAACCAGGAAAGGGCTTTTCTTATTTTACATCTTCAATCCAATTTCCCTCAATCGCTCGTCCAGGTATTCGCCGGCGGTGATATCGGTATATAGTTTAGGATGATCTGCATCAATACACGATTCCAGGCTGGTTAAATCCATACCCGATTTTGGGTGCAGGAAAAAGGGTACCGAAAACCGGGAATACTTCATCAGTTCGCGCGGCGGGTTTACTACCCTATGCGTGGTCGATTTCAATTTGTTATTGGTTAGGCGCTGCAGCATATCGCCTACGTTTACCACCAAATCCTCGCCATGTGCTTTAACCGGGAACCAGGTGCCTTCGCGGGTAAGCAGTTCAAGGCCATCGGCACTGGCGCCTATCAAAAGTGTAATCAGGTTAATATCCTCGTGTGCCCCCGCGCGTACCGCGTCGTCGGGAACAGAATCGGGATCAGTAATCGGGAAATAATGCAGTGTACGCAATATCGAGTTGCCGTTATGCACCTTATCGTCAAAATAATTTTCGGGCAGGTTTAAATACACCGCAATAGCCTGCAGCAGGTGCTTGCCGGCATCTTCCAGCTTTTTATATACCTCCAGGGTGGTAACATTAAATGAGGGTAGCTCATCAACAGCTACGTTGTCCGGGTAAATATCTTTAATGGGGTCGCCGTCTGTTACGGTTTGGCCTATCTGCCAAAACTCCTTTAAATCGGGAGTTTTAAAGCCTTTAGCGGTTTCTTTACCTTTGCCGGTATAGCCACGCTGACCTGCCAGGCCGGGTATCTCATATTTTTGTTTTACATCATCGGGTAGTGCAAAAAGGGCCTTAACCTGCGCATAAAGCTCATCTATCAATTGCTTGCTTAAGCCATGGTTGGTGATGGTAACAAAGCCCGTTTGGTTAAAGGCCGCACCAATACTGTCCGAAAACTGTTTGCGGTCGGCAGCCGTGCCGTTTATATAATCGTTAAGATCAAGTCGTGGAATGTTTACTGTGCTCATAGCTGTAGCGTAATGGTAATAAAAGGTAAAACTATTTAATTTTTAAGAGAGCATTTGCAAAGTGTTGATAAAAAGTTGCTTGCCCGCTGACAGGGTAGGCATAGTCGTAAAATTTTGCGAAATTTTGAAGGGGAATGACGTATATCGCATGGTGGCGAAGACTCACCCGGCGAGGCTACGCCCGCCACCCTCTCTTCGGCTTCGCCGGAAAGAGGGGCTTGAAAATTTATTATTGGTTTTTTTATAAGATTTTGATATTCAGCGTTCAAGCCCCTCTTTCCACCGCAGGTGAAGAGAGGGTGGCCCAGCGCAGCGTTGGCCGGGTGAGTCTTAGCCTGCGTTCAACCTATTATTTGTGTAACCCCAAAACACGTAGTATTAAACAATGTAAACTGCTTAAAACAATTTTTGATTTAAACGTTTTATATTCTGCATTGTCATACATATGTGCATCAATTATAAATTGACTATCAAAACCTGATGAAAATGAAATATATCAATAGAATATGCGGTATAAGCTTAATAGCATTTTTGATAATGCTTGCCGCACCAAATATAAGCAAGGCCCAGGAGGGGGGCTATGTATCTGACCAGGAGTTTTACGACAATCTTGACCCCTACGGAACCTGGGTTGATGACCCGCAGTACGGCAACGTATGGGTACCCGATGCCGAAGATGGTTTTAGGCCCTACGCAACACGCGGGCACTGGGTGGTTACCGATTATGGAAACACCTGGGTATCCGACTATCCATGGGGCTGGGCAACGTTTCACTACGGCCGCTGGCGCTACGATGATTATTACGGCTGGGAATGGATTCCGGGCCACGAATGGGCACCGGCATGGGTAAGCTGGCGCAGGGGCGGCGGCTATTACGGCTGGGCACCGCTAACACCGGGCATCAGTATTAATATATCATTTGGCAGCAGTTACCGCGTACCCGATTCTTATTGGGTTTGTGCGCCGCAAAACTATATTAACAGCCCCAATATTTACAATTATTACGCACCCCACGCCCGGGTAGTAAATATTATAAACCGTACCACGGTTATTAACAATACCTACGTATATAACAACCGTACTTACGTAACCGGCCCAAGGGTTACCGAAATAAGGCGTGTTACGCACAATAACAATGTGCCGGTATACAGGGTGGGCAACGATAGCCGGCCAAATGGAGGCGGCCGGATTGTAAATAATACGGTGAACATTTACAGGCCCCAGATAAAAAAAGCACCTGATGCCAGGCCGGCAAGGGTTGTAAACGCAGCCGAGTACCGCAAAGCAAACCCTAACCAGGGCATTGCCAACCGCGCTGGCGGCCAGGCTACTGTAAACCGCAACAACGCCGCAAGATTGGCCCAGGTAGCCAAAAGCAATGATAATAAGTTTGTAAAGGTTAACAACAACCGCCCCGGCGCAGCACCAGGACAACAGCCCAATAACAGGCCTGCACAGCCAAACGCAAGGCCAAACGACCAGCAAAACAAACAACAGGCTGCCGGGCAGGCACGGCAACAACGCGATCAGCAACAAAACCAGGCCGCCCAACAACGCGATCAACAGGTTAAACAACAACAAGCCGAGCAAGCAAAGCAACAACGCGGTCAGCAACAAAACCAGGCCGCCCAGCGCGATCAGCAGGCTAAACAACAACAAGTTGAACAAGCAAAGCAACAACGCGGTCAGCAACAAAACCAGGCTGCTCAGCGCGATCAGCAGGCCAAACAACAACAAGTTGAACAAGCAAAGCAACAGCGCGGTCAGCAACAAAACCAGGCTGCTCAGCGCGATCAGCAGGCTAAGCAACAACAAGTTGAACAAGCAAAGCAACAGCGCGATCAGCAACAAAACCAGGCTGCTCAGCGCGATCAGCAGGCTAAACAACAACAAGCCGAGCAGGCAAGGCAACAACGCGGCCAGCAACAAAACCAGGCTGCCCAGCAGGCTAAACAACAGCAGGCAGAGCAACAGCGCCAGCAGCAGGCAGCTCAGCAGCAACAGGCCCAGCAGGCTAAACAGCAGCAGGCTGTTCAACAGCGTCAACAACAACAACAGGCTCAGCAGCAACAACGTCAGCAGCAGGCAGAGCAACAGCGTCAGCAGCAACAACAGGCGCAACAACAACGTCAGCAACAGGCAGAGCAACAGCGTCAGCAGCAACAACAGGCTCAGCAGCAGCAACGCCAGCAACAGGCTGCGCAACAGCGCCAACAACAACAGCAGGCGCAGCAACAGCAGGCGCAACAACAACGTCAGCAACAGGCTGCTCAACAACGCCAACAGCAGCAGCGAGAGCAACAACAACGTGAGAAAAAGCCCACCAATTAAGCGTTGGCTTTAACCATTTTTTTAATAGCACGTATAAACAACTTTTTAAGGTTTATATGTGCTATTTTTATTGGCGCTATAATTAGTTAAACATTATGAAACACGTACACAATCTGCCTCGTTTTATTATATCAATACTTGTGCTTGCATTTTTAGGGGCCGGGCGTGCCACTGCACAGGACGTGAAAACCGGGGGCCAGATAAATTTTATCGAAAACTCGCTCGGCGAGGCTATTAAACAGGCCAGTGCCAAAAACAAATATATTTTTGTTGATGCCTACGCCAGTTGGTGCGGCCCCTGCAAAATGTTAAAGGCAACCACTTTTAAAAACAGTAAGGTAGCCGAATTTTTTAACAGCAACTTTATAAACGTTGCCATTGATATGGAGAAAGGCGATGGTCCGCAACTCGCCGCCGCCTGGGGCCTGCGAGCCTACCCAACCCTTATTATACTCAACTCAAAAGGCAAGGCCGTGTATGGTACGGTTGGCTTTATAAAGCCCGATGAACTGATTAAATTTGGTGCACAAGGCCTTAATAAATAACGAGACACAAAAAAGCCGGACAATTACGAAAACTGCCCGGCATTTTACACCCTTATTTATCAACTTTATTTTACAATAAACGAGCCCACCAACAGCGCAAGCACCTGGCTCATACTTAACGGCTCATCAAATGATGCGGTTGCAACAGCTACAGAGGTGCTGCCGCCCGAAGCGTTTTTCAATGTAGTTACATCAACACCACCCTGGGTAACATTTTGTTCGCCATCGTAGTTGCCATCAACCAACGAAACTCCGGTATCATTACCTTTTGATGCTGTGCTGGTAATCCACGGCGTAACGCCTAAAAGAGAGCGTATAGCAGACGCGTGACGGGCTTCAACAGCATGGATAGACAATGCAGAAGTTAAAACTGTTTTGTACAAATCGGCCGTTACTTTTGATTTGTTACCTAATATATTTTCGGCCTGCCCTTTATAGGCGCGTACACCGGTATCTTCAAAAGCAAGTGCTACTTTAAGAAAAAGCGAGGTGTAGTTACCAGCAGTAAACAAGCCCTTAAACGGCCCATTGCCCGATCCGTTACCGGCTGTAAAATCTACCGTAGGAGCAGTTGCAGGCGTACCGCCTACAGATTTGATCACATTTGTTAAAAACGTTACGTGATTGTTTTCATCATCCTGAATATCTTTAATATAAGCCAGGTCTGCTGCCGGAATCAATCCTGGCGCGGCAACACCTGCATTATAAAAGCCAGACTCCAGGTATTCCAGTGTTAACGCGTAGTTCAAAATGTCAACAACTGATGGTACTGCTGTTTGAGCCACCGCCCTTTTAATCATGGTACCAAAAGCAAAAGGTACCGCAGCCATAGCTACTTTTGAACCAAAACTGGTTATGTTTTTGATCGCAGCGCGACGAGGGTTTACCTTATCACTAAAATCCGGATCTATTTTTTCTATTTCCTCTACTATATTGAATAAATTCATGGCGTTCGTTGGTTTAAGCTGCTACGTAATTGTAATTTGATGCACTCACTTTTGTTTTCAGGTAAGTATTGGCAATTTTCAATACCTCGGCAATTGATGCCGATTTGTTTAGCCCATTGGCATCAACCTGGTCTGAAGCCGCAAATGAGCCGCGTACCAGTAAATTGCTTATTAATGCAGCGTGCCTTGCCTCAACAGAAACAATTTTTCCTGCCAAGGTAAGATACGCACCGCCGCCTATTAAGTAGCCGGCCCCGTCGTAAGCGGTTACGCCTGTATCTTCAAAAGCTTTTGCAGCGCCAAGTGTTGCGGCCCTGTCTTTAAAATTGATACTGCTAAAATCAACCGTCAAAGCAGGGATAGCATTTGCGCCCAGGGCGGCTTTAAAAAATTCGCGATGCAAAATTTCATGGTCGCGGATTGATGTTAGCAGTGCCAGTTCGTTTGCAGGAATGCCCGAATACGGTGTTAAAACAACCTGGGTGTAGAATGCAGCTTCCAGTTGCTCCAGCGCGTAAGCATAGTTCAGGATAGCTAAATCTCCGGTAGCGCCAATGTCAATTCCTTTGTTGGTTGTAATAATAGGATGGTCTTTGGTACATGAGGCGGTAGCCAACAAACCTGCCGCAGCAATACCCACACCCGCATAACGCAGGAACGACCGCCGGGCGATATTTGCTCCTGATATGCTTTCTTGTGATTCTGTTTTCATAAAGTAAATGTTTAAAATGATTCGATAAGTTTACAATCCGTTTATAAGAGGACATACGCTGATAGAAACTCAGTGGATTGTAAAACATTGACAATAATCTACTCTGAATTAGAGTATTTTACTATTGGTTAATTGTTGAGATTAAATCGAATCTGATAATGTAGCGAGCAATCGGGTGTTTATCGCTGTGATATATGGATGGAAAGCCGTTTAATTAAAAAAGGCTAAAAAAACTCTCGCAGTTTTTTTAGCCCTACATCTACCTATGAAAAACAACCCTTTGAGAAGGGTATAATACTGAATTCAAATCCAATGCCAAACATAAAAAGGGCTTAAAACACCTAAATTGCCCCCTTTTATTTTACAACTTTCGCGCTTTGTAGAAATACTTCCCCTAAATATGTAGACGTTTTACTCAATGCACTGGCAAATAAGCCGGTATACTCTTTTAACACCATACTATAAGGCTTGCTATTTTTAATATAAATGAACATTGCAGAAACCATAAACCTTAAACATTGTTAAGCTTTTTATGGACCATAACGTTTATTTATTGGCAACCGACCCTAAAAATCCTTGCCGGGATATTATTCATTCACGGGATACCCGTTTGAAGGTAAGGGTATTTTGCCTTGATGAAGAAAGCTTTAGTCCTGATGACAATGAAATTCAGTTATACGGCTATGCCAACGGTAAACTATATGCTTTTGAAACCATAAATATAGCCGCAGACGATGCACTTGACCTGGTAGATGCCATACAATGGTATGCCGAATACGTTGAAGATCCCGGGATGGAAATATTCCCCGAGGACCCCCGACCGGGGGCAACTTATAGCGATGTAAAGTCGAATTAAGTGACCTCGAAAACACAACACCCTATTTTATAGCGTCTTAAAATAAATTGTAAAATATTTTTTGAAGAATAGATCAAAGATTCTATATTTGCAGACCCAAACGCAAGGGGGTTGATTAAAAGATCAACCAAAGCAAAAAAGGGAGTTTAGCTCAGCTGGTTCAGAGCATCTGCCTTACAAGCAGAGGGTCACTGGTTCGAACCCAGTAACTCCCACCATTTAAAAGCCCCTTAGAGATAATCTAAGGGGTTTTTTGTTGCCTCTAACTATCCTGTTAATGTGCGTGCAAATGAGGGATCAAGCAGAACTTTTGTGAGGAATAAAAAAAGGGATCAGTCGGAAAAAAAGTATTTGTTTTGCCATAGAAACCAAACCACCTCGACAACTTTAACAGCACGCCACAAACGAAAAAAGCCTCAAATTTTTCAACTTGAGGCTTTCATTTTCGATGTAGCGGGAGCAGGACTCGAACCTACGACCTTCGGGTTATGAGCCCGACGAGCTACCAACTGCTCCATCCCGCACTGTATTGGTATATATTGCATTCCGTCATAACCTCGGAAAGATGCTTCCAATTGTCAAAATGCAATTTTGCACTCCGTTTTAATTGGACTGCAAAGATATAATTCGTTTCTTTGCAGTCCAAATATATTTTTAATTATTTTTATATGAGTCACC
>Ga0307515_10004177_pt1 | contig 30049 bp, 36 predicted proteins | sample 17_EM_MG_FD_194513 | JGI IMG/M metagenome (GOLD analysis project Ga0307515, IMG submission 194513) | Populus trichocarpa ectomycorrhiza microbial communities from riparian zone in the Pacific Northwest, United States - 17_EM | ecosystem: Host-associated > Plants > Roots > Unclassified | place... | reverse complement strand
CCCCCTGCGAAGTACATCAGGACTCTCGTTCGCGGGTGGATGAATGGCCAATAAGCATCAACTTACTGAAGGGCCAGCGTTTCGGCGCCGTCGTAGGGAAGGGCAACCTGGCGGAGAACCAGCTCGAGGAATCCTTCTGTAGTTGTTCCATAATCGAGCCGATCGATGGTCGTTTTGACTCCTGACTCTCATGCTCTTCCGACCAACTGAGTTGTAGGAGGTTCCATAACCCATCGCCGAACCCGCTGTTGGGTCTCTCCAGACGGACCCCGTCGATCACCTTCTTCACGACACCCTCGTCCGAGGTTCGGCCGAATGGCTGGTGCCCGGTGAGCACCTGTAGAGAGCGCGGAGGTATCAGATGATGAGGACCAGCATCGCTGAACATGAAAGCTAACCTCGAGTATGGTCATTCCAAGCGCGTACAAATCGGTAGATTTTGAAGGCAGTTTTGCCACGAGGTTTTTCGTGTAGCCAAAGCGATCCGGGTCCATGAGTTCCGGTGCACTCCATCGTATGGAATCTCCGACTTCTCCGATCTTAGGATCTCGCTCAACGCCTGTCGAAGGTTTTTTCTGGTTCTTCATAGCGTCATCGTCAATGATCCTCGCTCGGTTAAAACCAGTCAATCGAGCACGCAAGTCTGAATCGATGAGGATATTCGCCTAGATCAAAGGGGCAGCATCAGATGCTCCGAGTTTCTGTGTTTAGAGTAATCCAATTTCTTTACCCCTTTCACATCGCCGTGAACGAAACCATTCCGGTGCAGGTATTGTAAACCGACCGCTACGTCAATGAGCTATAAAAGGTGATGTTGACGCTTGAAACGGCCTCACGAGCTTGGATTAACTCACAAGTGGGAACGGGTTTTGACCGGAGTTACGTGCAATGAAGCTCGTGATATGTCCATCGGGGATCCACTCAGAGACGATCAAGAACCGGGTTGGCTGGGCCGAGATTCCAATGAACGGCACAATGTTCTCATGCCGAAGCCATGCCCACAAAATCACTTCCTTGATTAATCTCTGGGAAATTCGGTAAGTATAGTTAACGATGGATGCAAACCCCCGTGCTCTCACCTTGTGCGTATATTCTGGTGTTTGCGTGTGGCGTATCTTCAACGCCTTGACAGCAACCTCTCTTCCACGGTAAGTTGCTTTGTAAATATCCGCTGAACCACTCGATTTCAAAGGTCGAGCCCCGAGGTCCCCAAGCTCTTCAGAAAGCATGAACGACGAGGGAAATATACCTGAGACGTCACATAATTCTTTCAAACGAGTAAGGTATGTCTTTCCGGATGGCGAATTGATCCCGGTCGAGGCCAGAGTCTATTCCTCAACGTCAGCGTTGAGAGTCAATTTCTGAGGTTCCAGTACAACCTTGCAGAGCTCGTCCATAAATTTCTGAGCCTCGTTGCCCTTCAGACTCATGACCTGAGAAATCCCAGCCTCGCTCGCAAGCAAGAATACCGGAACGTCCGCCACCCAGACCCTCGACGCCTTTGTCAAACATGTGATAACGCTCTCGATCTGAAGTCTCGAGGAAACTCCCTTGTCCCAGCAATTCGCTATCGTTGCCCACATCGAATCCGTGATCCCCAATCTCTCCGAGTCTTGTGGGCGAAGGGGTCGTTCGCTCTCTTGGATGATTTCATACGTCAACATCGTCCCGCTGCGTTTGTAGAATGGGGGGCGTCCGGTGAGCACCTTTCAGAGATAACCTAGGGTCAATGCAAGACAAAATCGCAAGCGGGGCCAGTTACCTCGTAAATAAGCATTCCAAGAGCGTAAATGTCACTTTCAGAAGTTGGCTTGTAACTCTGTTCTCTCGGAGCAATGATCTCCCTGGACATGGAATGGGTGTAATCGAACATGGTAAGATTCAGCCCGAGGTCTGTGAGGCGAGCACGTGGTGGTTTCTCGCTGCTTATTAGAACGTTAGCCTGGAACATGTTTAATACGGCGTGTACGCCTCCCGGTATGATAAGAGCTCAGCGCTCACCCCTCGGATATTCCCGTGTTTTTGTTCAATCCTATGCAGGTACCGCAAACCGTTGGCTACCTCGACCAACTGAGGCACAGCGTCAATGACAAATCTTCCGAGGTAGAGGTGTAAGACTGACAAAGCTCATACGATTCACTTCCGGATGTTTCCGAGTGTAGTCAAGGATATTTCCGTTCTCCATCCACGGTGAAATTATGCGGAATGGGAGGGCAGACATGGAGATACCGTAGATGGGTAGTATGTTCGGGTGATGCAGACGGGGCCACAACAGAACCTCCTTGCAAAATATCTAATCACCGGTCAGCGCTTCAGCTTCAGCACTTGGGGTTGATCTCCGATTTTATGACTCACCGATGCAATCTCGTCCATATCATCGTCTGGATCGAGCCTCAGCGTCTTGATTGCAACACGACTACCGTTCAATCGACCCATCCGGAGTGTGGTAAAGCCACTAGTAGATGATATATCTCCTTCAGTTGATAACCCTTCCTCGATTAGATAGGATTGGGGTAATTTCTTGAACCTCCCAGATACTCTGCGAAGTATACCGAAGGCGACACTCTTAAGGTTGTTTGGAAGTGCATCGTTCTGTAGGATCTAGAGTCAAGGTGGATTAGATAGACTGGCGTTCATCGGTGACCCTGCCTCACCCCGATATCGATGACATCGATTAGTTGTGCAGCTTCCTTGGGGGTGAACCGAGAAACGTTGAATTTCCTATGTTTGTCGGAGGATAGGAGTGTCTTCGCGAGCTCCGTGAATTCGAGAGAATTTGGAGCAACATTCAAGAGTTGTCGCCATGAGATCCCATCCGGATCTAATTCGCAATCAGGCTAGAGCCTCGTGAGTCGGAGAGTAGACCTACTAGGGGGTGTCATCATTCGGGAGTGTTACCGGGAAGAGTGGTGGTTACAAGAGGTTGGTGTGAGGCATCTCACGGGTGCGTCTTGTGTGGACCCCTCGACACGTGCGGGTGGGCGGCAAACACGAGGCAAATCACATTCAGTAGGTAGTCTGGTATGCATCGCCGTGTGCATATCCGGGTATGACAGTAACGCGTATCGCCGCGCAAGAATAGCGGTGATCAGCTGGGTGATCATAACAAATGCCACCGCGTGTAGGTGATTCGATAATTATCAACCCTCCACGAGTACGAAGGGAAATGAATGGATTGAGCAGTTCCGAGGTCCCCGACGACGTAAGGCTCTGTCCATGACGAAACAGCTGGCCCACACAAGCCAAACGATATACTGTAGCGTCTGGGTAAGAATTGACTGGCTTGCCACTTCGCCAAGCCACGGGAATAAACCTACACACCATGTGAAGGCATACGGAGTACATGGACGGTCCAACCAGTGGACAGATCTCGGGGTGGGTACAGTAGATGGGGTACGAACAGTGTAGATCGGATCGCACTCGGAACACCTGGGCATTATTGTTATTAGAGCTGGGATATGGTATACATATGGCCGTCTATAGAACGTAGTGAGTGGGATGCTATGCTATTGGTTTGGCGGTGCCGATTCTGGCGTTGGTGGGGGTGCCGATTCCGATGATGTGGTCTGCAGCTTGTATTCTGCCTCGATACGTTCCCTCGCCCGGAAAACCTTCGACTGAAGGTAATGTGAGTGATACTTCACCTGAGTACGCTTCCCGGCTACTGGTTTTGCAGGAGTGGTTGCTTCCGAGGGCGAATTATGTTTGAATAGGTGCTCATAATGCTATGGAGTGTGACCGCCGCTCATCAGCAAACGCAAAAATTGTAATGGAAAATTCGGCACTCACGGCTATAATTCGTTCCAGAGAATCCTCCTTCTTCGTGTTCAAGATCAGATGAGCCTCGTCTAACGTCAGCCGGTGCTCCCGGGTGAGCTTGTCCGTTAACGAGCCTGATGTGGCTTTGCCTACGCCTACGACATCGGAACTGAGTGCTTCGGGTCGGTTTTTCGCGTCTATGCATGGGACGTCAGTCGTTTCCTCACGGACAATGCGGGAACGCGATACTTTTTACGGCCTGCGCTCCAGCGGCAAACAATGCCTTGCCAAATATCTGAGTCCCCGAGATGAGAATCTGGATGATGGCCCTTGGAGCGGACTGAGGTGTGTTCCGTGAGACTATCAAGTGCAAGAGCAACCTGGTGGATACGAACCATTGGCCTCCCGGTCGTGTGGTGTGAGGGGGTCGTGACGGTGACGAGAATGAAAAGCCGTTCCGTGAGAATGTGATATCTGCCCCCGATCAGAAAATTCACCCTCACCTCCGTCCCTCCGCCTCAGGTCTCTGAGCCGTTCACATTTATCTGGGAAACTTATGTCCCCGTCGTCTCAGTCTCACTCGAAAAAACGCAAGCAGGCTGCAGTCACGGGTACTGGAGAAGACGTCACTCAACCAGCACTGAAAAAGTCGAAACGTTCGCCAGAGAAGAAGCTAAAGAAAGGCAAGCCCAAGGCTGGACCCTCGATTGAACATGCGACTGGTTCCAGATCCAAGGGAGAATTCCAAACGATTACCTCTACTCTTAATGTCTCCATCCCCCCGATATATGCGATGGAACCACGGAGAGGTGTTCAGGAAATGCTAGATGGGATGCTCATGAGGTACGGATTCTGGTAAAGTAATTCTCAAACTCACGCGCCCGTATTTCTAACTTGATATCTTTTTGAATGTAGATATGTCCCAGCACTGAGAGGCGTTCTCGTGGCTCACGCAGACGTCAAATTCTTGGGGACGGTTGCGACCATCAAAGCCGATTGTCCGTTTGCGAACTGCCGCGTCTCGTTTGACGCTACCGTCTGGTCACCCCAGGTTGGAATGAAGCTTTGTGAGTGCCCTGTAGTAATTTTCTCAACCCAATCGAGCTGATGTGCTCTTGTTTTGTAAAAAATTGCAGCTGGGAAGGTCAATCTATGTTCGCCTGATCACGTATCCCTCCTAGTTCACAACGTATTCAACGCTTCGATACCCCGACACCACATCCCTTCGGAAAGCTGGGAGTTTGAATACGGGCCAGCGGAGAACGATCCGGAGGTTGCGGCTGAAGCATTAACAACAGAGGACCCAAAGGATGGAGATGTGAAAATGGCAGAGGGAGCAGAACAAGCCTCACACGAGTCGAATCACGCTGAAGCCTCTACGTCAAGTAGCGGTAGATGGGTTCATAACTTGACCGGTGATATGATCGGGGGGAAATCTGGCTATGTCGAGTTTACCGTCATCGGGTAGGTCTCTCCCAGAATCCGGAGAGCTTTGTACCCCGCTAATGGACCCAACTAAAGGCTTACGATGGCAAACCAGATGTTGTCCGTCATCGGTTCGATTCAACTGGATCCTTTCTCACCAGAGCATGTCCCAAAGAGGGCGGCGCCGGTCTCGTTTGAATCTGAAGAAGCGGACGAGGTCCTAAACCAACTGGTCATAGATCCGGCCGTAACGGATGACCTCGAAGACTCTGATGAAGAGAATGACGCCTTCCGACGGCTGGGGAAGATGGCGGACGAGGCTAAACGAGCGGAGCTCAAGGCGAGGGAAGAGGCTGAAACTGTGGCGGTAGCGGCCAAAGCTGCGAAGAAGGGGAAAAGGAAGAAGGATAATAAACGACGAGCAGAGGAGAGCGTCACTCAGGATAAAAAAGCAAAAAAAGCCAAACGGAAGAAGGTCGAGTAATCATTCACCGACTCTGCCGGATTCTCTACGCTCGAAGGGACATTTAGGTATTATGTAGATCTATCACGTTGCTCAGCCCCTCTGATTGATGCTAGGAGAAAACCCTATTCTCCCATTCCCAGCGGAGTCGAACGTTATGTACCCTGATGTGTATCAGTTCGACCCTGACACGCACGCTGCAGTGGACTACGTACAGGATTTGATGAATTCTGCTCCAATGATCGCCAGGTTGTCTCCCAAATCTCCTAACCCCATGACTCCTCCAACGCAGTCCCTATGTATCTCGATGAACTGCGAGGACTAGCGGCCCAGGCACGGAACTCACGGTGACCCATAGCCTGTCTTTCCGAGATTGAAATCCCTGAGATCTAGTTCGAACTGATGATCATTGAATTTCAAGGACGGTGCGACCTTCGAGGCGCATGGGTAGCTATGAAAATCTGTCAAGGTGTCAGCACCGAGTCGAAGCCTAGAGTGAATACATACTTGGTCCAAACTGGGTTACTTTGCGGGAACCCGGTATCTGAGTGGAAAATTCGCTGTCAGCGTCCTCGATCGACGAGGAACTACCCACCTGGGCGTAGAAGTCATCAGCTACGGAGTCTGGGACGTATATGAGAGAGGTTCCTGTATCGATCGCCTGCGGACAAAAATCCGTAAGTCTCGTACAACGAGCGCAGAGGGAATAAACTCACGGCTATCAGGGATGTGTTGATTGTTCTAGACTCATCCACCGATATGCCGTTCATGAAGACAGTCCAATAAGACTTCGAAAGATGTCAGGAAGGTAGAAATCAACCCCTTTCGTGGAGGTTGCACGTACTCTAGAAAGAAGCGGAACCCAGACAGTTTCCCCGACGGTTTTCGTTTCATCCCTACACCCGAAACACAACTCAGACCCATCCTTCTGCCTCCTTGTCAGATGAACGGAGAACAGGGGAGGGATCCTTTTCTTCTCGACCAGGTTTTCAAAAAACGTAGGCTGACCCGTCTGCGCAATATCCTTGAAGGCGAGCCCGAGGAGCCCATTGTTTGGATCCCGAGAGAATTCTTCCGATTTCTCGGTAGCCGCTCCAAAGACCTGATCTTCGACGGAAAGACCAGAGATGGAGACGAAGTCACTGGCTACAGTTCCTGAGACGTGTCCACGACCCTGTAACTCGATCAGAATACCAACCCGCGCTGAGAGATTGAGGGCACGGACATAATACTCTTCGAAGGTTCCTTCCCTACTCTGATATGTCCGGCTCTGTCCGGGCTTGAACTGCGTCCCAATACACTTGGGACAATTAGCCGGGACCCAAAGGTCCGCCGACCCAGTATCAACCTGCACGGTCAGACTTTGCGCGGGAGTCCCTATCCTGACCTCTCCGTAGTACAGGAGGTCTAGGTTTCGATCGAAGTGGTTGGTCAGGGGCATGACGTTGCTCCTCAGAAGGTCTGGAAGCGGGATTGGGATATTCGGCGCGAGGACGGTTGAAGTGCCTAGTGTGATCTCGGCGAGGTGGTCTGCTGCGCCTTCGTACTTCGAAAGGACGTGTGTAATCTCGTTTGACTGAGGTCCAGTCAAGGGAATCATTCCGAACCGAACGAATTGTGAATGGATGTGTATGACAACAGTTCCGTGAAGATTGCTCACCACATGGGTTGGATCGAAGATATCATCGTCAAGCGGAAGGGGGGTCCTAAACCCTCGAGGGACAGTCCTTAGCGGAATTGGTGCCTGCACCAACGCTGAAATATTCCGGTCTTGTTCAAGGTTGCCACCAGGAAACACTCGCGGAACCCCGATAGTCTTGCCAGCAGACAAGAGGAAGGACAAGAGAATCAAGGGGAGCATCTAGCGAGGTACAATAGCGTTTGGTTTTAGCCGGGGAACGAATAAACCAGAAGATAAAGGGTGACACCCATAGGAGGCGCATTAACTCAGAGTCGAAGACCATGACGTAGACTCCCTTTGTGCTCCTGGATTCGGGATCAGACCGCGGGAAATGGGTGAATATGCGGATCGGGGCTTCAGGTTTCTTAGATATCAGGGAGCCACTCCAGGTCCACATTTTATTAAGAGGATCGAGCGTTTTGGCATGACAGAATGCATATAAAGTGGCGCTTTTGCAGAAAACGACACCATGAAGGCTGGCGTACGGACTAGGCGCGAGGATTGTGATACTAACTTCACATCGAACAGGGAGCGGCCCTGTCGTAGTTGAACAGGGTAGGGCGGTACTATTACGGCAACCGCCGTAGGAAGGGCTTAAGGTCATCCACCAGAGTCGGGGTCAAAAGTCAGTTATTACGGTGAAAGCCGAAACCGGAATGATTACCTCAGATCTAGAACTTTGAAGTTGGGTGTGTTAATCCCTCTCGGTGACGGAAAACATTCGAAATTAGGCTTGTACTATTTTGAGTCCGTGTTACATGGCACAGGGAAGTGAACACGGTACACCACAAAGGTCGGATGAGATACAGTCACGGAACGTTTAATAAGGGACTTACCCAGATCGAGAGCATCCTAGTAGTGGAAAAAAAACCGGGGTGGGGCCTACCATTGCTCCGAACCAGTGCCGGCTCCGAAAGATGTGAGTATACTTAGTAACCACCATCGCTGGTGCCTGCGGGAGTTCCCAAGGTCCATCACCACGGAGGGACTCTGGTCAATGACACTCTGAGTGACTGTGCGTGATGATTATTATGGGCTGGAGCCAAACCGCCTGACGGATGGGTGAAAGAGCAAACGCTGCGACTTACTTTTTCTTAGCCTCATAATGATCGTCCCTGTCACCTCGCCGACTTTGCAGGACGGTCGCAGATGATGGGAAACTTGGGCACGTCATTTGGCCTTATGAACTAGAAGGTTTTGGGGCTCATTCCAAAATGCAAGCCATGGAAAGGTGAGAACTCACGGATATGGAGGATAAGACACTCCCGGTCAATGAGCGCGTAGGAACCTGTCTTTGTTGGTCAAGATCTTCGTGATGTGTTTTCGGCGTGCGGAACACCAATAAACTGGCTAGAGTTATTTCAGTGGCAGCCAGGGTTGAGGTTTGCTGGCGCGCTGGTTATTTCTCTACCCTATGGGCAAGCGTCCTGTGGCAACCGAGGGGAATAGATCAGTTCAAGAGTCGCCGCTTAGCTTTTCACCTGGCATGAATGTGTGGGAACGAACAGATTGTAGTTGAACGTTCAGAAGCACCCCTAGCCTATGGCCGGTCAACTCAAGCTGGAATCCGGCCGAAAAGCCTGGAAATTACCCATAGTATCAAGCACACCCGAATCATCTGCGGGGTACCGCGCGGCGTATACAAGCCAGCCTTGTGTATGAATGGGCAACAGTCAGCTTTCCACACTGACCTCAAAGCCGGTGCTATGAAGGGCTTTCCCAACTTGGGACACTCCAGAGCGAGGGGGCGACGTCAAATCGCGAATGTAGTGCCAGGCGCCGTGATCACTTTGTCGGATAGCTGGGTGGGAATTAGCCTTTCACGCCAACCCCAAAGCTGGTGCTATGAAGAAGTTTCCTGGTTCATGGAACAACCGATGTTCTTCGCAGAGCGAGGGGGCGAGGGTCGAATCTCGGCCACCCGTGACGGTCACGTCACCAATCGACCTTAACCTGACAATCCACCTCCGTCATGCACCACTTTCGTAAATCTAAAGCACCAGCGGATATTCCGGCCACGGCCTCTAGATCCTCAGCGGAGCTGGTAAAAAAAAAGGATCCCAGGGCACTTGCTACCTTATCGGCTGGGATCGCTCTCCCCATCGGCTCCCCATCCAACGATACCCGTGGCACGCCGAGTGATGATACTACTGTCCAGGGAATGGACGCGGTTCTACAAACGACGTATGCTGCGGTCAGGATGGCTGTAGAGATCACCAAGGAATCCTCCGACTTGTGCCCTCCACTGAAGGCGGTCGTCGGCGCCATGTCCGCCTTGATGAAGAATTACGATGTGAGTGTCCTGTTTGCGAACTGAATACCTTTTCATTCTTTGACTGTCTCCTACCCCAGCAAACATCGGATAATGCAGTGAATGTGAAGGATATAGAGCGGAGGGTGCAGTCGCTGCATGGCGTGCTGGCCTCTCCTGTAGGAGAAGATGATTATCCAGAGAATGCGAGAAGAGTAGAGCTTCGAAGGTTTGTACTGTTATAGATACACGTCCATTTACTCATCTCGCCCTCAGGAAGCTCGACGGGGTTATCGCAAAGCTTGAACCACTCTCTGAAGAACACGCACTTCTAAAATTCTTACGGAATTTTGATAATGCCAAAACCTTAAGTGGTTTTGTTCAAGAGCTATCTGATGCTATCACATATTACCAGGTATGACCCTCCAGTCCTGCTGTGATCTTTAATAACCATCCAGCTAGGTGTCACTACAGCAAGGAGTATATGAGAAGGCAAAGAACATCCATTGTGAGACCAAGAACATTCACAATGAAACTAAGAACATACTAGTGAGGCAGTTCACTCCCATTATATGGCCTCTGCTAATAATCCATGTTCATTATAGGAAGATGCAATTTTGGAAAAGTTGGAGCCTGTGTGCAATGCTGGGTACCAGACTGGTCATCATGACAAATGCCTTCCTGGGACCAGAGAATCTGTCCTCAGTGACCTCATGCTCTGGGCCAAGAACCCTCAGAACCAGAGTGTGTTTTGGCTGAATGGATTGGCAGGTACTGGAAAGTCAACAATTGCTCAATCATTTTCAGAAGAAATTTCCAAAGAGGGACTCCTTGGTGCTAGCTTCTTCTGTTCCAGGGATTACCTTGACAGAAAAGAACTAAAGCATATCTTCCCCACCCTTGCATACCAGCTTGCATGTCATTATCCCCACTTCCAAAATCATATTATCTCTATTATCCAAGACAACCCCACCATAGCCCACACCTCCCTCATCACTCAGCTTGAGGAACTCCTTGTCAATCCACTCTCTAGGACAAATATCTCATGTGTCATTGTTATTGATGCCTTAGATGAGTGTATTGACAATGAGCCATCCTCAGCAATCCTCTCTGTCTTGGGTCAATTTATCAACCAATTGCCACTGGTGAAGTTCTTCATCACTGGTAGACCTGAGCCACGGATTCGCACTGGCTTCCGCCTTCCCCTTCTCCAACCCATCACCCAGATCTTCCTCCTCCATGGGGTAGATTCAACCAGTGTCAACAAGGATATTCAGTTGTATCTCACAGAGAGGTTGGCCAAAATTTCCAAACAAAGGAGCAACCTTGACCTTCCCAATCCATGGCCCCATGATGGTGAAATTGAAGCCCTCACTGAAAAATCATCTGGGTTATTTATTTTTGCCTCAACCATGGTTAGGTTCATTGAATCTGAGCACCATGATCCAAACAAACGCCTCCAACTTCTTCTCTCTGAGGCAAACAGCACAATGCTTGAAGGACGTACTGGCATTGACTCCTTATACTCCCAAATCTTGCAGTATGCCTTCTCAAAAGCCCATGAGCCAGGGGAGTTTGCAGACATAAGGCATGTATTAGGAGCAATTGTGCTGGCATTCAATCCACTATCTCGAAGAGAGCTTTCAGCAATTCTAGGCATATCTATGCCCCTCATTTCAACTACTCTACGCCACCTCCACTCAGTAATCCTGGTACCTGGTGATGAATCTGAGAAGATCCGAATTTTTCACAAGTCATTTCCAGACTTCCTGCAAGATGATAAACGATGCATTGACACCAGACTACACATCAACCCAGGAACCTATCATGGAGAAATGGCACTCAGCTGCTTGGAGCTAGTGAAGGATTTAAAGAGGAATCCTTGCTCCCTGCCACCCTTTATAATGAATCAAGACATACAGGATCTCACACAGCTGCTAGAGGAGAAAATAGGTGGTGCTGTTCAATATGCATGCACCTATTGGACTGGACACCTTGGGCTCTCTCCAACATCTGAAGACTTTGCTGGACAGATTATTAATCTGGCACTCAGCACACTCCAAAATGCCCCTCCATGGATTGAGGTGATGAGCCTGCAGAATCAGCTTGGAGAAGTAATTCATTCCATGAATAGCCTGCTAGACTGGCTAAACAAAGTGAGTGGCCCTCACTTATTGCTTAACATGAAGGTACTCATTTACTAATAACACTACAATCAGATCAATCTCCCCCCTCCCCCTAGACCTTCCACCCTCTCAGCCTCAGTGTGCACAACCCCAAACAACCAGATTACCACCCTACATGACCTTGCGACAGATTGCCTCCGGTTGTCAATGCAATTCTTCCACCCCATCCAACAATGTGCACAACAAATCTACCACACTGCCTTGCCTCTTTCCCCAACCTCATCACACCTGCAAAGATCCTGCCTTCAAAGTGTTGCAGATGACCACTTATCCCATGTAATTGCCTTCATAGGGGCTCCCAGCACTTGGGGTTTACTCCTAAGGACAATTGATGTCAGACCAAGGGAGCTCACCTGCATCACAACTTCTGGGCAGGGGATTATTGCTGCATGTGGAGACATTGTGAACATCTATGATGCAGTCACAGGTATACTTCAACAGTCTCTGTCTCCTTCAGAAGTAGTCAGGAAGATACAAGCCTCCCCACATGGGTCCACTTTGTTCTTCGCACATTCTTCTTCTGTGACCATGTGGGATGTCCAAACAGGTGGACTCATTCATACCTTCACCACACAATCTGAGGTCAATGATATTGCAGTTTCTACATCAGGGCATCACATCGCATGTGGCTCATCTAATGGCTTTGTCGAAGTCTGGAATATCCGCACCAAACAGCAAGGCAGTGTTTTCAGGAACGACCAACCGGTTGTTGCCATCCATTGGTTGTCGACCGCAGAATTCGCGGTTGCCACCCAGAGCTCCGTTTGTATTTACGAGATCGCCACTCGTGTCACCTCGAACACCATCTCTATTCCTGGTCGCGTATGGGGGATGGTTTGTTTACAAGATGATAAGTTCCTGGTGGGAACTTTGCAGGCCACGGGAGTGGACCGGGGACCGTGCTCTCTCAAGATCATCTCACGCCGCCGTCCGAGCGCAGTCTACGAAAGGCAGTCATCGATGCGTCTCGGACAACTGGTGCGGGAGGAAAGGGAGTCACCGATGTATACCGGACAACTGATGCGTCCAACGATCGTGGGGAAGGAGATTGCGTGCATAACCCCGCCGAACGGTGTACAGTCGTTCGGTATCGAATCCCACAATTGGACCAACAATCCTCCGCTTCTGGGCGCGGCTACATCTGTGGCTGTGTCGTTAAACAGGAACCTTGTGGTGCAGACCAAGGACTCCATCCAGATCTTCTCCGTTGACGTTCTGACGAGCCGCGAGGTTCGCAATGACGTACGGCCGCCTCACGTTTACCCCCTGGGCAAAAAGTACATCATCTGTGTCGCCCAACCACATAGGCGTATTACGCTACTCGAATTGGAGACGCTACGAGAACTCCGTCCTGATGATGACACCCTGCCATTCGGATCGTTCCTTCTAAATCAAACACCGTCCGCTCGTGCGTCATTTTGTCCCGGGCTGGTTGCAAGATTCGACATCCCAGCGGTCATGCGTGCATGGCAGTCAGGTACTCCGCTTCCCAGGTCGATTGAGGTTGCTGACGGTGATAAACTGCGGCAATTGTATGGATTATCACCGGCGGGCACCGAGATTGCCATTGTCATGGTCTCCCGGGGCTCACTCCTACAGGAGCTTTGGGTAAATGGCGCGAAACGCGGAGACATACTCGCACATATACGTTTAGAAGATGAGGATTTGGGGAGCGGGGAGGTTTACGAAATCACTTTCGACTCGGAAACCAGGCTTTACCTCAAGATAGACAAACCGGGGCAACACGTTCAAATCCCTTATGACATAACGGCAACACCGTCGGGGGAATTGTCACACACGATAACCAGGGGGGAACCGATGCCTTTGCCAGAGCCCCGGGCAACACCACCGTACACTCTCGACACGAATTGCGAATGGGTCCTCGACGCACAGTCCAGAAAGATCTGTTGGATCTCACCGGGGAATGTTCTGAGGGAAGATGGTGGACATTTCTGGGTTGGTTCTTCACTGGTCATGGCCGGAGACGATGGCGTTGTGAGGAAGATATCCTTCAAAGAACCGGGCTACTAAGGTATACGCAATACATATGCAGAATAACGTTACTATCGTGTACGATTATGGCCAGTACATTTCCGAGCAGGAGCTCATTATGCTTGTTTTTCATTTTCCTTTTCCTCATCTCCAACGACCTTGTCTTTGTCGATATCGGTAGTCAGTTTTGGTGAATCATCATCTTCCTCCTTCTCAGCGGGTTCCACCTCATTACTCCGTGAGAATAACCAGACAAAAATCGCACCGGTCCTCTTGAACGCCCAACGGATCCCAAGCGCGATCCGATGGACACCGAACAAGAGGTATTGCAGAGTGACCAGCACCCCGGCCAGGAAGGAGATGACCAGGACAGCCTGCGGCCACACTTGGAAGGAAACGAAGAACATGAAAGCGAGAAGCGCGATTGAAGATATCAGCATGGAGAAAGTCGGGAGTCGGCAGCAAAGACAAAAGAAAAAGTAAGTGCCGAAGGTATCGAGGGCTTGGACCTTGTGTAGTTGGAAGGGGTCAGTATTGAAGGGGGGTGACAAGGACGCGGGAGTGTGAACGAACCTTGAATTTGGCAGCGGTTGCTCCGTTGTAGAGGAACTGATACCAGAAGTCGAGCACGAGCCCGATTCCAGCGGTCACACCACTGATGGCGACGGCTTTCTTGGCAGCAGAGTCGACAGAAAATATGAGGTCGGGGGCGAAACCAAATACAGTAGCGTTCAGCCTGTCCGTCAACGTCAGTGGACACGCGTAACCTTCAGCACATAGATCATCATACCCGCAGAGAGCCATGAGCTACGAAGGTGCGTGGTCAGTATTTCTGTGGTAAGCGTTTCTCTGACCACGAACGTACAATATTCATACCCCATCGCCACTCGCCTCGGACACTGTCCAAGACATTCTGGAAATCAGCATCACATACAGCGTTCTTCAACTCTGCATATGGAGAAACGCGGTTGACAGCGTCTTCGAATACGTTAAGTTCGACGTTCACTGTCGCCTCTTGATTATGATAACGCGGCAGGATCTGTGCTGCGATCCACCACACGGGTCCCATCCTGATCACCGCAGTTTCTTCCTCCTCTTCTTCTACCCATGTCCCTTCTGACGGCCGATCATCGCAGAAGGTACTATCGTCCTCTTCGTAGATAAGTGGCTCCTCGTCGGTCAGGGAGAGAGTGCTTTCGTCTGTATCCAGACAATAAGCTTTGATCCTCTTCGTCCGCCGTTGTCGCAGTTGTGATGTGGGTTCGTGTTCCGAGATTTCGTGTTCTGAAATATACGACATATGTGATTCCGGCATGGTATCATCTAATGCAAAAGTCAGAATCGTGGACGAAAGGGAAAGCTGTCGGGAAATATTTGAGCGTACATCCACTGAAATGTCCATCCAAATCCTCGATGGCCACGTCCGAGGCCGTAGACGTCGACGCGAATGGTTGTGAACCGGGAACACGAAGACGAAGAACGATGGTTGCGAATTTTTGTGCTTGGCCTTTGGGGATACGCTTGCCTTTTACGTCGAGGCAGCCGAGTTTAAGTTCCACACCTACTGCTTCCGTCAATTCACAAGCTATGAACCAAACGGCATAGAATCTCACGAGGGGAAATTACAGCCTTATCCAGCAGCTCTCCAAAAGTTACCGAGGTCGAAGCGGTTAATTGACGCTTTCTGCCTTTCCTCTTGCTCTCGGACCTCTTCCAGACGTCAATCTTGAGCTTCGAGGTAACCCTGACGTTCTGGCTGACTCCGCAACGCCAACGTCAGCTCCCTATTCCACAGTAGCGCAGGTAGCAAACGAAGAACGTACAAGAGGAAGGGAACTTTGAGATTAATGTTCTGGCCGTCACAGCCGAGCGTGGTTTCTTGCTCAGGGTGGTGATCGACGAGGATAGTGACAATCGGCCGCCATGACTTCTCAGGCCGAAGGAATTTGAGGCCATTCAGACGGAGTACTGGATGGAGATAACCGCTCAGAACGCCAAAATTCAGACAATGTGATGTGTCGGTATTGCTTACCCGTCAGGAGCCATTCACTGGGCGCGCAAGCGAAAGCTATGAGCTATCCGCGGTCAACATTATAGGACAACGGACTCACTCAGTTGACATCTTGGTGATCCGACGTCTGTGTACCGTTCAACGGCGAATACACCTGGAAATGGGGGACAGAGGGGGGGCGGTGGGGATGGAAGAGGCTGAGTGCCAAAGTGTTAACCGAGCAGTGCCTCTCATCCCATCAATTGCCCCCCTTGTCATCACTTAGTAAGTGCCGGCAACCGCGGGCGCCCATAACAACTTTGGCCAATCCAGTGCTAAATATTCAAGCCTATGCGTGTATTGTACAGGACATCGTATACGATGTAGTTCCTACAACCTTCGTTATTTCGTGTAAGCTGACCGCGTCGAGATAAAGAAATAAATCCGGGGGAGCTGTTAAATCAGCTGTCGTTATCGCTGCAATTTGAATCACTCTCATCGTGACCCCAAACCGCGAACGTTCGTCGCTCAACCCCATCTACATCTTTCGATTTTGACCGGCCCCGGTGACTACTGATGACGGCGCCTTTAAAGTGGCCGTGTAACGTCGTCGGTTTGGGGGTATCGCCAGGTTCCGTACGGTCCCTGGCTAACCTCTCCCGTAACTGTGGGTGTGGTCGCAAACCAGCAGAACCAGGCTCGCTATCTCCGCTGGCCGTCGGACCGGGAACCTCTCCTTTCGTCCACTGAACGTGACGGGGAGAAACTTTTGGTGGATGGGGGAGGGGACCCATGAACCTATCTGGCGAATCCACCCCAGATTCGAGACCGGATTTGGAGAATGCAATTCGACTGAGATTTGGATTCACTTTGCTCAGAGCCTCCGCTGCGACTTCGGCGTTATGCTGCTCCCAATCTCTCTCCGCCTCGGAGATCGGCTGAGGCTTCACGGGCTCAGCCTTCGCCTCAGTGTCCGTCCCTGAGAGGTCATCAATGTCGAACTTGTCGTCCTCTTCCTCGTCTTCATCCTCCTCGTCTATCTCATCCTCTCTCCCCACTTCGCTGACGGCCTCCATCTTCCTAGGCGTAGTGGAGCGCCGCCTCGAAGGCTTTTTCTTCGTCGATTCCTCGACCATCACGAATGACTTCTGTCTCTCCCGCTGGTTCCAATTCAATGTCCTAGAAATGGCGGAGAACCAATCTGTAGACTGGTTGTTCGCACATACGGTCGGGAATGGATACCTCGAAGCGGTGACGGTGATGTGGTCGCCCTCTGTGAAATTCGATCGGTGAATTATCATCAATAGGGTGTTCAAGTTGGCTTACGTTTCAGCTCAATGCGACCACGACCGTCGAAGGAAGCCCACGCTGTACTCCTCGAGTTGTGAGGGACACAGACACGCAGTTCCATGCCATCGGGAAGGAGCATTGGTCGGAAAGATAAGGTGTGTGGGCAAAGTGGCGTAATGAGTATCGAAGGGATCTCAGGGTGGACCAGAGAACCTCCGGCGGAAAGTGAGTATGCCGTGGATCCAGTCGGGGTAGAAATACATAGGCCGTCCGCCTGGACCGTAGTCAAGTGATCGTCGTCAGCTGTAGATCTGAGGGTGAGCGCACAGTGGTGGCGCATCACAGCGTGAAAAGACGTACCGAATAACTCTAGTAAACTAACATAAGGACTGGGACCACGGTCCACCACAAGGTCGTTGATAATTTCAAAACTCTCAACTGGCCTCGTAGTGAAACACCTGATTTGCTTCTCCTTGCAGGTTAACTTCTCTGCACTCTGCGTCCAGTCACCCTCAAGAGCTTCCCAGCCTGCCTTCCCAAGACCCTTCATCAAAATCTCACCCGTTTCGGCCCTCTTGATTGCCTTCCGCTTTTGACCTTCCTCCTGCTTCACAGCTCGATACACGGTACAGGTGAACCGCATTCGTAAATTGACCCGGATTCCGGACTCTATCGCAGAATCCATGACGGCCTGGTGATTTGTGAAATCGAAATTGGTGAGGAAACCCAGGGAGCCCAAGGCGAATGGCAGGACAGGGGGGACGATACGTTGGAACAGCCATGAAGTGAACAAGACCGTTCCGTCACCGCCGAGCGTCACGACGAAGTCGAAAAGGTGTGGGCTGGCACTGCACATGTCGGCAGTCCAGTACCGCAGCTGTCCTTGTCCGTTCGGGTTTGCCTGGTCCTCCCTTCCATTCGAAGACGAAGACGAAGAACTGGAACTCCATGTGCCTCTTCGGTATGGGTATGGGACGAATAATTCGGGATGGTCGCGTTCGATACCAGCAGCGTCAAACCTCCTTGAGGTCCGGAGCTGAGCGTCTACGTAGACAACCAGACCACGGTTGCACTGGCGAGGCTTCAGCATCAGATACAATGCGAGTTCCCGCGTCAGCTTGATGAGCCTGTTATCGCGAGCTTTCGTGACAATAAGGACATGTTGGATGCTGGAAAGAACCCGCGCGCGGCCTGTTCGTCACGATCGAGGCCCAACGATAAGCGAACTGAGAGGAAGCAACCGGAGGGAAGCGGACGTACCGAGCTGTTTGCTCATCTCCCGTACACTTACGGCCGTCTCAGCCAACTGGGCAGTCAAACTTCCAGCGTATTCTTCTTCGTCCTCGTCATCATCCTCGCCATCGTAGTAAGCAGTCCCATCCGTGCTCAGCTGATGCGGCTGGTTCCCTTTCGCTGCGGCTTCCTGCATACGCTTCGCCTTGAGCCAATCGGTCAGGGAAGCGCTGTTGTTGAGATGGGAGTGAATGAAACAAGGCGATCTCGTTGGTTGGTCCATGCGTGGTGGGAGATGCGGAGGAGTTGTTTGCGGGCGATGCCCTCCAGTTGGGTGGGGTTCTCCACCATTGACGATCGATGAGCCATCCGGGGGGGCGGCGGTGGGAGAGGGATCTAACCTCCACTCCGGGGAGGCCTGTGGGTCGAGGATGATTCCAGAGGTCCATTCTGCACTGGCATTCGAGATGCGGAGGTTGGATGGCCGACTGCTCTTCCTGGACAGCGATGACCTGATCAGGATCTCCGGGGGAATGGGTGTCGTGGGCGGCGTGGAGAAGGTCTCGACATCTGGAGATGACAACGTGAAGGTGGAGGGCATGGAAAAGATATCGGTTGAGTAAAGGAACGTGCGCGGGCTTGTTGAAGCTTATAAACTTTTGGTGGCTTCCACACCCGGGTTGTAATCGGTAAACATAGTCTATAACTCCCGATCGGCTGTTCGGACCCAATCGCCACAGCACTACCAATAGTCATTTACATCGTTTGTAGTACAGGTTACAATCAGATCCCTGAGCGCCCTCGTTCAGAAGAACTCGGTGTTGATTAGCGAGAATCGACCCAACCGCCTGTAGTCGACCCTGTCTTTCGCCCCCGCCCACAGCCAACCATCCAGCTCTGGCAGGGTCATCGAGTTGACCCACAACAGGTTCCGATCGGTGATGGGCAGGCCCCGTGCAGTGCTGACGATCACCTCGCAAGCATATATTGCTGCTGCGCGAAGGGCGTAAGACTGTTCCGACCTCAGCACCGGTCCCTCTTTCGGAACACTCTTCGTCGTCTCCTCTGCAGATGCAGCCGGCTGCAACAGCGCATCCGCGTCGACATCCAAGAACAGCTTGTCCAATCCAAGAGTCGCAGAGGACAGGTCTATGATTCCCAGGTGGACGAGCATCGAGGGTAAGACGTTATCGGAAAACACAGGCAACTGAGACGTGTCCGGCACAACAAAGTCGTGAGGTGACGACGAGAAGCGGAGATTGACGAGATGAATCATAAGCAATGCCTTTTTGAATATGTATATGGCTATACAAGACAAAGGGTAGTCAGATTACATATTGGGGAAACACAAAAGATGACCCAGAGGGGAACAACAAACCTTGTCCGTTTACAATAGCCATATCCCGGAACGCTGGGATACCACGTACAAGCTATACCGAGTTTGAGTCTCCGGTGGCATTACTACCCAACGAAACCGCGCGTACCTGTTGTAGTACGACGTCCGGGTCGCCCTTCGCCTTTTTCAGCGCCTCCAAGAGAAACGTGCCCAGGTCCGGGTATCCACCGCTTTGCAACGTCTGGCCAGTCTCGTTCAATATCTTGGTGATTAATCGGACCAACTCGAAAATCGGTCCCCCGAGTTCCCCCACAACAACACCCGGTAAGGATTTATGGGGTACCTCGACGTGAATGTGTTTAAGCACCCCCATGAGATCCGCGACCTTCTGGTGATCCAGGGCGACCATCCCCCTAGCAGACATACAGTCCACTTCCACGGTTGAAGACAGATACAACGCCATCACAAACATCCTGATGTTATCGTACGCTCCTCTGCCGGTTGCCTTGTGCAACGGCACGCGGTAACCAGAGGCCATATTCAGCACAGTCAGGACTGACATGACGTTCAGTTCTGCCGCGATGGAGGGGTATTTCAACGGCAAGAGTTGGCCATGGGTCACCTTGAGCCGTTCGAAGGAGGCAGTAAAGGCGGGAGATAACAAGAATTTCTCCACCGCATTTTGGTTGATCTTTGTGGGGAAACAGACACGTATGAGTCATCGCGAGAGCTGAATGGGAGATGGAAACTAACGGAGATTTTGGTCCGCTCAGTCGAGAGCCTGGACGATTCGCGTACAGCATCGATGAAGGATCCTTGAGGGAAAGGTGGAACCTTATCCGAGGACATTTTTTGATCGTGATCGCTAGTGGTACAGACGAGGGTTGCCAGCTACATACACGGAACCGTGTGCAGAAGGGTCACACCAAAGAGGGTCTATTTGATACCGGATCCGGATATCTTATCATCAATATACCCTCCAGTGCTGTGCGTGGACGGTAACCTTGACCGGTTTTCACAGATCTTAAAAAAGCAGGCGGATGCGCCGGTAGTGAACTCGTCGAGGCGTTTACTCAAACGCACATCCTTCATCTGAGCCTAAGATTTCAAGAGATCATTGTTACAAAAACCCGTTGTTTGACATCGACTCCTCGGGGTAAACTACATTCTATGGAATTGAACAGCATCAATAGCACAAACACACCGGTTTTTCAAGCGGCGAGCGGAACCTCCGGGGTGAAAAAACCAAAGCCCCACCTTCTAACGCCCTAAAATCAAGGCTTGAGATCGCGTGGGAGCCTAGGTTCGTCGGGTCCGTAGGGCTCCCCGCACTCCTTCCTGAGTAGATCGTTCAACCAGGCACCATTTGGCTTCAACTTCTCGCCACGGCAACAATACATCAACGCAAGGTACAACCAAGCGGCGGAGTTCCCGACGGTCCCGACCTCATCGCTGACATGTGTCTTTGCGTATTGGCTCATCTCCTTGCGAAGGTTGTGGTCGGTAAATAGGTCGTAGAGATGTTTAGCGACCTTGTCGTTGTCACCAGGCGCGCAGAGGTATCCGCTCTTGCCGTCGACAATCTGGAGGGGGATACCACCAGTTCGGGAGGCGATAACGGGGATACCGGCGTGGAGGGCCTCGGAAACCTTGACCTCGAAACCTTCGCGAGTGGAGAGTTGAAGAGCGACGTGGGCATTATCCAGGAGAGCGTTCAAGACTTGAAGATGGGGAGATAAGAATGACTTCTTGAGCGTTAAGAAGGATCAACTTACGCTGGTCACTTGGGGGAATCCTCATAACGACGATATCCTTGGAGTACTCGTCGTACTTGGTGACAATCAAGTTGAGAACTTGGTCATAGATAATACTAGCGTCAGGATCGTCGACGGCGCCGTGTCCACAGATCAAGAGCTGGGGGATCTGAGATTCTTCAGTCTTTCCGTTCGCGGTGAGGAGTTTGCGGAACTTGGCGTAGGACTCGAGGACGTGGGGGATACCCTTAGCGGGATCGAATCGGGCAACCTGGACAACATATCTACGACCGGGCCACCCAAGCTCGTTCATCTTCTCCTTGACGCACAGGCCCCTGAACTCGCCCATGTAATACTGAGAGTCCCAGATGCCGAGCTTTTTGTTCAGGCCATCGAGCCAATCGGTGGCAGCACCGAGAAGGGTCAGGGTCTCAACGGGGACACTATCCGGAACGAAGTTGCGGACAGGGTGACTGATGAAGAGATCCGCGTGTTTGATGTTATTCCAGAGGTAATCCCAGACTTCCTCCTGAGGAGAACCCTTCTTATGAATGAGGTCGCTACGGATCTCGATGTGGGAACGGTAGATGATGGGGAGGTCTGGGCGGGTCTTCTTGATCAGAGGGATCAAGCCTGGCATCTGTGGATCATCTAGAACAAAGCTCAGATGGACTCGTATGCGGACTTTGAAAGAACCCACCGATGAAAGCGATATCGACACCACCTGGGGCGAGGGGGCCGCCCTCCGCGGTCCATCGGAGACCGTTCTTGAGAATCCAGGCGTCGAAAGCGGCCTTTGCCTCGGGAGTCAACCTCAGGTCTGGATCCGCAACACCTTGAAGGATATTGTGGTTGTTCTTCGTCGTCCTGAAGACGGCCGGGCTCGGGTTCGGAACGTACCTGGCGATGGCGGTCAGGCAACGCACCACGCGGCAAAGATAAACGAAATGCATACCAAGCAGCATCGACATCTAGAGCGGCCAAGAACCTGACAATAGCGTGTCGCATCTGTTGGGCAGTGAACCATGAGTTTATTATCGAGTGAAGTGAGGAATGAAAAAAAAAAACTTACCAGGGCGACTCCACCTATTCAACGGATCACCAGAGACCGATCAATCGATAACGTTTACGAGTTAATTGCACGAAAGATTCACGTACCTCCCTGAGGTGTTGATGAGAAGAAGCCGATCTTGATCTTGTTGTCTCTGAGTTCGTCTGCCATCTTGATAACGCAGTTCCAGGTACTCTCCCTGACGCTTTTGCGGTATTCCTCAAGATCGTCGACGAGGTGAATTTTCCCTCCAGCATCGACAGCGACTTGGTTCCGGGCGGCAATGGCCAAACGAGGGTTGTTTCCAGGACCGTAGTACATGAGACATTTGCGAGCAGCAGAATCGGCCTGTTCGTCTATTGTGCGCTGGAGGGGAACCTTTTGGGTTACTCCGGACTGGAGGTTGCCGGTATCAGGCTTATCCACGAGAAGAAGATTTGGGGTCTCTGCACCCGAAGCAACATAGGAACCGGAAGCAGAAAGGCGGTGCTTCAAGTTGGGACGGGTAAGCGATTCGGTGTGGAACGGCTTGATGTTGAAGACGACTGGAACGATGTCCAACTCGAGCCAGAGACGGGTGCAAAGGTTAGGTGCCTGATAGATTCTCAACTCTGAGTTCGGATCGCGCTATCGGGAAATGAACGAAATGCACCTCGGCCAAAAGGGACACGGTGATACCAGCGCCGAGGAATTTGCAGAGATGCTCGGAGGAGAACTCGCGAAGGGTGTCGATGATATGCGCCTCGACAGCGTTGGAGGTCAGTTCGGAGTCATTGGGGTGGGCGTCGACGGTCTCTGAAGAAAAGTCGGTGTTGTAAACCGAATCGTGGATCGATATGGCGATCTCAAAGCCAGTACCGTTATTGACTGCCGTGCCAGCAATGCCAGCCCACATAGGCTGGAGGCGATCAAGAGATCAGCATACAGTGTGAATAGATCGCGTCGACGCTCTTACCTGAAGACTGGCGATGGCAGCAGGCCTGACGGTGTTGTCCAAGCTGGACAATCTACGCCTGGCGGCGGAAGAGAATTTTGACTGGAAGGGCTGGGAGGTGGGGGACATTGTGCGAGAGGGCAAGATGGGTGGGGAGCGGAAGAGGTGCGAGGTTCAAAATTTATACCCTGGGAGTTGCCCTGTCCCCCGCAAGTGGTATGGTAGATAACGAGATGGGATTCTGAAATCTATGATGGTTCTGACCAGGTGATATATTCAACGTGACTGCGTGGGATCCAAAACTACACATGATATCCTGATATTAACACGGTTACAGGGTACAAAACTGCCCAAATATCGGGGGATACGTAGAGAGCTAGACCACGTTTCGTCATGGCCGCTGTTCTGGAGAGGCGTGCACTCGGCTAGACGGAGTTTCGTGATCCACGGACACGTTGCCGCAAAGCATTAGGCCGGGGTAAACGAGCCACTAGATTGGTCCGGAACGTTTAGCCGGGGAGAGTCTATTCGACCCCACGTTGAGCGGGCGAACATCTCCTCACCTGGGTATAGCGAGAATGGCGAAATCAGCTCTCTCGTTCGAAAACATGAAATGACGGGCTCAGTGCGGAGAGCCCACCGTCCTTTATCGCGGATGGATCTTGGACGTATCCAAAAAAGAGAAAACAGCAAGCAACTGGCCCAGAGCATCCATCGTCATCGGAACCGCCAGCGTGCAGCGATTTGCATCAGACACGAGCCCAGCTCAAAGGCACCCCGCATAAAGGTCCCGGAGAAGCAATCCCGGAGGCAGTAAAAATATCCATAAAAACAATTCCCCGCCCAAGGTGGAGTCGGGAGGCGCGAGGGAGCAGTGTTAGATCAAAATAAGCGGTCGGTAACGAAACGGATAACAAATCGATTTGTAGTCCAACTATAACAAACTCATCACAACAGCTCCGCCACACTCCCTCGCCTCTCACCGTCAATCCACATCGATCCAGCGCGTCACCGCTGGCTCTACATGTCCGGTGACTGTCTCGAGTGTGGTCAGGTCACGCAATGGGACGGCGGGCTGTGCTCCTCCGTCTGTACCACATGCGGAACTCTTTCAAATCCGACTCAAACCACGTTCGGATCTCATGCGGACTCTTACGAAACCTCTTCGAGTCATGGGGGCTCCTTCGCCTGGGACTTGGGTAACCCGACGCTCAAAAGCATCCGTAATAAGGATGGACGAGCACTGTCTGGGCAAGGCAAGGAAGTCAGATACCGGCAGAACATGGTGCGTTTTTTTGATGCTCCTTCGTTGTCGTTTCCTAGTGGGTTCTGACGATGGGTTCCATACCAGTTCTCCACCTATGCATTCATCACTTCCTTATGCAATCGACTGTCTTACCCCGGGCTGGCGAGTCGTGCGCAGACACTGTTCAGTCAAGCAATGAGTAAGGGCCAGTTTCGTTGGGGTCGTAAAGCCAAGCTAACCGCCGGGGCGTCCGTATCGATTGCCGCCCGCGAATCTCGTAAAAGTGTATCCCTCCGTGACATTTCCGTGAGTTTTCGTTCTCCGGATCTACCCCCCTATCGTCAACGTGCAATTAATTGCGTCGTTCCTTTTCCCAGGTACTGTTGGAAGAGCCCCTGCCTTCGTTAACGAGAACCTACAACGAAGCTGTCAAACTTTTTGGTTTCGACCTAGAAATTTGTGATCCGAGCGTCCATCTCACGACATTGCATGCCCATCTGATCCGCATTATCTCTGATTCGGAAACTTTCGACCTCCCAAAAGCCCTCGCATCGGCTGTGCGGAGTGTGCAATCACGCCTTTCCTGCGTGCTACGAATCGCCGAGTCATTGGCTGCCCTCATAACCCGGTCCGGAAAGGTTTCTCATCTGGCAACCGCCCCTACAGCATGTGCGATCTTTCTTCTTGCGTTGGAGGGTGAGATCCGCTCCCCGCTACCCAACTGTAGTAGGCTAGCCCAAGCTCTGGGCACGCGGTTCGACGTAAAGCAAGGGGCGGTTATGGACCGGTACCGGATCCTCTACGGGATTGTCGAGGATTGGATTCGGCAAGTCCCGTGGTTGCAGTCATCAACACAGCTGCCTACCCGTGTCTCGTCGTCCAGATCGAAGGTGACGACTCGGGGTGCTGTCGCCAAGGGGCTGACTGACGTAGTCCAATTTCAAGAGGAGATCTGGAAGAAGGCTCTATACGGCATAGAGAAAATTTCCCTCGATCTGGATCTAACCGATGAATATGATGGGCCCGAGGATGGTGGGTCGGCACCCGCGCCCTCCCTCGGTGATGGTGATAGGGACGACGAGAGCGATTTTGGTTCTGTCATTTCTACCTCTGCTTCCTTGATGACGACGACCAGTCCGATCACGAAGCGAAAGAGCCCCGGCTCTGCGAGGGAGACCTCTGTCGAACTTGCCTCTATGCAGATCAAGAAGCGGAAGACCCGGCACAACCGTTCCGTAGAGTCCGCGTCTCAGTTTCTCCTCAATCCGTCGAACACCCCGATCAAATCATCGAAATCCACTGACGACAACCAGCTAGTATCTCACCTCCTTTCTTCGGACACTTCTTCACTTTCGCACGCGTTCGTTCAACCTCCCACACGCCTCCAGCTCCTCCATGCAGCACGTCTCGGTGGATCGGATGCCGTTGTCGATGAGGAGTTATTCGAGGAGGGAGAAATGGAGGCTATGCTCAGGACTGAAGAGGAGGTGAAAGTTCTCGTACGGCTGGTTGATTGGGACGAGGTTGAGGAGGAGAAGAGGTTGAATAAGGCTCTCAAGGCGTCACGCGGCCGATCGACGATCTCGGAACACAGCCTCTCCAAAGAATGTCCGACTCTCCGGCGAGGGACTAGGAGAATCAACATGGATGCCTTCGAGAGACTCATGGACCCGACCTTGGATCTTGATGGCTGCGTCGTTGGGTACCGGAGCGCTGATGAGGAGTGTACTTCCGGTAATTCAGGATATGGGGAAGGACAGGGAGATTACTACTGTTGGCTTTTCGACTTGCCGACGCCTACATCAGATACCGATTCCAGATCGCCCATCACGATGCCACCAACACGCCGATCCCCTACCCAGAGTTCGGATGGTCATCTTGGAGGAATAGATGAGGAGGAAGATTGGAGGCCGATGTCTCCCGACCAGAGCGGGATAGGCTTGCATGATAGCATGGACTGCTATGACTTGTAATTACAGACCACCTAATGCTTACTGACATCTTGTATATTCGCATCTTGGTTGCGAACTCGGCCGGTGGCCGGGGGGCAGTGAATGGTTCTCGCTGTTGCCTTTACGAACCGGTAGCAAATCAAGCTTCAAGGGCCACTCTAGCACACCCCCCCCCCCGAGGCTGATTTGAATGGGCAAACGGTCTAACAACGCTTCAGAATGCCCTAGTATATGCATCCGTCAGGGGTGGCCTTTACCTTTATTACACCTGTTTGTACGGCGGAAGACACGAACGGGATATGTAGATGGAGAGCAAGAGCGGAAAACGCGAACAAGCATGTAGTGGCGAACAGTAATGGGTGGACGTATCGCTCTACCATTAGAATTTTTTCCTCCTTCGACAACCATCCTGAAGCCTCTGCCTTGACGATCGCGCGGTGAAAGCGAAGGTGAGTGAATTAGACCCAGAGACAGTCGGGCTTGGTGTCTGAAATTAACACATGGGAGGCCTGAGTGAAGGGGTAGGTAAATCAGGCGAACAGGTCTTGGATCGGGGCTGAAAAAAGAACTCACGAGAGCCGTCGCGAAGACGGCGGCGATTGGCATCGCGGGGATGATGATCGACTCAGCCGAAATGTTAAATTCGTCAGCACCACCACCCGTGCTCGAACCATCACCCGTCCGTGCGACGGGAGGTCCGGGCGGGACAGTCATTACGGCCTACACAGCATGTAAGCATGAGAAAGGTTGATTGGGATATCGAATATTTCCTCATTGCTTTTCCTTTCGCCTAGGGTGACCCCGGGCTGGCCTCTGTATATATATAAGAAACACCATGCTGGATCGCACGCCGGACCTGCCAGAACGCGAGATCCCTTTACAACTAGAAAACTGCGGACGAGGAGGGTCAAAGGCTATTGTCTAGATTCAGACAGAAGCGTTATTTTGATGACTGGGAACCACTCGTCTATAAAGGTAGGACCCTCGACCGGCCGTTGGAGACTGCCTGAGTTAAAGATACCGTGCTCAAGGGGCAACGGGGAATCTCGAACTCAACTGATTCGCAGGCGTGATTAGCCGCGTCTACTCCGTACGTGAAGCTGAGGAATACTGCGGGTGATGCTAATTTTCCAGAATGTCCTGGACGGTGCCCGGGATGAGGGACGAATGTTATACGTCCACGTTCACCGCAGGGCATCCCCCAGAAATGCTGACTGCGCATCCTCATCACTCATGGTGCTGTGGGTATGTGCTGGTGTGTTCACCAACGCTGACGAACAGGTTGAACGCTACTGTGTTTAGTTTCGCCCCAGACACCATTTTCTCCGCTAAGTCAACTGCCAAGAAATCTGTCGGACTCGTGCCAGACTTCTGGCATCGGTTCCTTTATAATGGAGGAACTAACCGCCACCAAGTTCCAGGTTCGTTCCCACTCCCGCTTCCACATCACCCTTTTGGATACCGGCCCCTTCTCAAAGTATCAGTCCGCGATAAATTCGACAGCCGCATTTCTTCGGCTTCTGCTGTTGCATCACGACTTTCTTCATGCTAATATCCTTAATCGCGCTCGTTCTTTGTTGCCTTCCAGGCATGACCACAGGCCGTCCTGGTCGCTTCTGAATCGGTACGGGTTTAACCCGGTCACTCTCGTGGAGCAAGGCGGAAGCTGCCGTGGGGAAGAAAGATAGTGATTCAAAAACTGGTTACAGATATCAACAAAGACAAGGTCGTTAGAAATGAAGAAAAGGGAAACAAAGAAAAGGCATGATGAGTTCCTACTCTGAAACGTACTATACATTGACCGCACACGATAGAAATGTTACCCTACACACGTGTTACCATAACTCAGCAGTCTGGTTCTTTAAAGGTCACCTTCCTCACAACACCATCATCCCCGACCATGACGAGCGACGTGCCAGCCCAGAGATGTCCACCATTTCCCCTCCGAATGTCCCTCGGTGAGATCCAGCAGACCTTTCTGGATTGTGCGTCGAGAACCCATTCGCAGTTCGCATCGAGAGTGTATGGCGGTGTTGCCCGTGGTTCTGACAAAGGCATTGGCTCCCCCCTGGTTATACAGTGTGGAGGTTGGTCCGGTGACGTCGATGGCGTTATGTCAAAAGGGATTTGGAAGTGCTTCCCCGGTCCGTCGATCTTGAGGTAAATCCTGGTTTCCGAGTCGAAGACGAGATCGTAAACCTCTCCCAAATCGTCACCTATTGTGGGTGGCCCCGCGAGTAAGTGTCCGTCTTCCGTGTCGTTTACCCAAAGCTCCTCTTGGTAGTATGTGGCCATCTTTGTGCGCGCCGGCGACAATCCATACAATAATGGTGGCGTATCCTTGTCGGTTGTCTCGATCCGTTTGGGAAGCAGTGAAATACCTGACCACCACGTCCGCAGGGCTATCAGGATGTCGAATGTTTCAACGACTTCGGGAGCGAATAGGACACGAACAAACTCCAGTTCGTTTGCGACTAATGGCCTGAATGGAAAAGTCTCATCGTTACGACTAATTTCTTGTAGGGTCTCCAGGTTGATTATGATGGGGGTCCTGGCTGGTTGGAGAACACAGAAGATGTAGTTTTCGCCCAGAGGGTAAACGTGATACGGACGTGTGTCGTTACCAACCTCGCGGCTCGCCAGAACGTCAACGGAGAAAATCTGGATGGAGTCTTTGGCCTGCACCACGATATTTCTGTTTGACGACGCAACCACGGATGTAGCCGCGCCCAGGAGCGGAGGATTCTTGGTCCAATCGTAGGATTTGGTACTGAACAACTGTACCCCACTCGGCGGGGTTATACACGCAACCCACTTGCCCACAAGCGTCGGATGCGTCAGCTGCCCGGGATGTGTTGGTGACTGTTTTTCCCGGCATATTTTCCGACGCACAAGCTGCCCGCGATCCACCGCTGGCCGCCTCCTCTCGAGTGGTTCCGGACGCTGATTCGAGATGGTCTCGAAAGCGTACAACTCCCGGTCTACCCATAACCCCGGCTTCGAAGTTCCCACCAGAAATTTATCCGTATCCAAATGGACCATCCCCCACACATGACCAGGAAAGGGGAGGCTGTCCAGGGTTTCACCGGCGGTGATAGAGTGAACACAAAGGGAGTCCTGAGTGGCAACTGCCAGCTTCTGAGGTGATAGCCAGCAAATAGTTACAACCGGTTGACTGTTCCTGAAACCCCTGCCCTCTATTTTGGTGTGAATATTCCAGAACCCAACAGAGCCATTGGATGAACCCCATGCGATGTGATCCCCTGATGTGGAGATTGCAATATCATTGACTTTGGGCTGTGTGGTGAAGGTATGGATGAGTCCACCTGTCTGCACATCCCATATAGTCACAGAGGAAGAGTGGGCAAAAAATAGGGTAGTGTCAGGGCAAACCTCCATGGTTAAGGTCACCCTAGAACTAGGACAGCGCAGGCTGGGTAACCGATGTTTGTACGTTCTTCTAGACGCTTGAGCAGGTCTCAGTATTGCCGACCCATTGGTTGGCT
>Ga0307515_10004176_pt1 | contig 30057 bp, 32 predicted proteins | sample 17_EM_MG_FD_194513 | JGI IMG/M metagenome (GOLD analysis project Ga0307515, IMG submission 194513) | Populus trichocarpa ectomycorrhiza microbial communities from riparian zone in the Pacific Northwest, United States - 17_EM | ecosystem: Host-associated > Plants > Roots > Unclassified | place... | reverse complement strand
TACATACATATTCCCCCATACGTCAATTCTAGGCGAATCATGGGTCTACTATCCCGTGCGCGGAGTGCCCCACTTCATATTGTGTTAGACTGGCAGAGAGACCCTGTACCTCTTCCTATCCAACCCAACCATACAGGCCCCTACCCTAGGCTTTCAGTCGATCATTTCCGGCGCCAATCAGAAATCGCAAATAGTATCATCGGAAGAGCGGTAGTCTTAGATACGCTTATCGAGATACCGGGATCAGGAGGCCGCCTTGGTATCTCAAGAGGCCTTTCAACTGAGTCTCTTCGGGGTCCAATGCCATGGCTCCAATCTCTTCGCCTAATTAGCAATTCCCCGAATGACCCACCAGAACACGGAACAACCCATGATTTCTTTCTATTCAGTCAAACAACTCCTCGTTTACGACACGTCGATTTCATTTCGTTCCACCCGGCCTGGTCTGATCCTATCTATTCGCATCTCACTTACATTAAAATTACGAGTCCATACTTGCGCTGTGATATCAAAACACTGCGCAAGATATTGCAGAGGTGCCCATTATTGACCGACCTTCACCTCCATCACATCTTTGTTGATAACGACGCCTCACCGCTATCAGTTGCATTCCTACCAGCATTAAAGGCTTGCGTCATCCACGACAGGCACGCTCTCTCCATCACAACTTTCATCGGGTGCTTCCGTGCTCCACAACTCTCACATCTCATTGTCACAACGGTTGACTACCCAATGATGAATCACCTCTCAGTCATCGATGTCCCACTCATAGACTTCCGCGAGATAACAGAGGTCGAATTATCAAGTGAATTCTGGTTTTCAGTCATTACCAAGATTCGGTTGCGAACTCCGAACGGCTTCATCACTCATCAGGTCAATTACGGCCTTATCTCCGGATTTACTTTCCCAACTTGGGAGGTTCAGCAGGGTGATCTCTTACAATGGATAACAACAGCACCGCTTCCCTTTGCAAAGGTGGCGACATTGAAAATCTCCCCGAAAATGTCACGGAACTCTATGGAGCAGCTCTTTGTACTCTTTCCGCACATCAAGACACTTGCGTTGTATGGTAATCCTGTACGGCAGGATCACTACAACCTGAACACACACTCAAATTTCAATCTCCTTGATATGCCGGGCACAAGTTATTGTAAACGTCTAACCGAAATGCGGATCTCTGTAGACCCACAGTATAGTTTTTCCGACCTCAGTGACTTCCTTTCGGCAAGAGCATCTGGGGTGGGAGGGTGTCGCCGACTTGAGGTCCTTGTCGTCTTTTCCGCAACACGCCCTGGAACTGCCCTGCACACACTAATGGCTTCGAATGTCGGCAAATTGGTATGGAAGCAAGCCAGGCCAGTTCAGTCGTGCGACCCTCACCGTATGACACTGCCGGATGTAGACGAAACAGGGGACGAAGCTGATCAATTGTATGTTGACCCTTCGAATTTGTATTTCGACTTCCCTGCATAGCACTGTCCTGCGCGTTGTAATTGTAGACACGCTTCAAAACCCATTATATTCATCCGGGGTGTTGTTCGTACGGGGCAAGAACGTGTAGTTAGAAAAGTCTGGCATGATAAGGATCCTAGAGAGATGCTCGGATCATGTGCCACAAGCCTTCCACTCTTTCAGAGAGAGAGCCACCGTAAAACAATCCCACCAAACCAGAAACGAAATCCCTGCGGGCGATGAGAGCTCGTCAAATAAGTACGTCGACCTTGACTCACCAACTTTTGACCATAGATCGAATGGGGTAGTCCAAGGCGGCTGGGATGCTTGTTTGGAGAAGGGATGGCCAGCGATCCACCGTCACGGCTTTAGGAGCAGTGAGTGCTCGCAAACCCTCGGGGCCAGCTTCCAAATAGTGTTCGTCTCAGCAGCTAGTCCCATCTCATATGAAGCGACCTACCGAATCGACCGAATCCAGACCCCTTGACACCTCCGAATGGCAAGTCTTGGCTATTATGAAACCATTAGTTCAACTTTCCCCGACGACAACTGTACCCACTTCATCTATGACATGTGTCAGCCTCGCTTAAGGATATGGAGAAAACATCGAAACTCACGTAGAACACCCCAAAGTCGTTGACGGACACCATTCCGCACTCAAGCGAACGAGCTACCCGAATACATTCGTGGTCTCGTGGACCCCAAACACTGGCACCAAGGCCGTATCGAGTTCCGTTGGCGATCACAATCGCCTCGTCCACCGATTCGTAAGGAATAATGCAGACGATAGCGGCAAACGCTGGCGGAGAATTTAGGCAAGGTTAGAAGCATTGACATGGGTATGTACTTACTTTCGGTCTGTGCTAACTCCATGGTGGGTGCCACGCGTGCGACAACAGTCGGGGCAAAGTACATTCCTTCTTCTACGTATGGGTGCCTCCACCCGTGACCACCAAGCACGACTTCAGCGCCTTCCTGTGCTGCATCATGGAGCAGGCGTTCAAGTTCCTCAAACCGGTCCTTGGAAATCATCGCTCCACAGTCCACGGGTGCAACGACACCGTCACCACCAGCATCTGCAATGCAAGGCCCAAAACGGAGCCTTTGAGCGCGGTCTGTGAAAAGCCTGACTAGCTCGTCGTGCTGCGAGTTGTGCACCAGGAAGCGTTCGATACCGATACAATTTTGTCCGGCGTTTTGGCTAGGGGGTGCGTAATGGTGAGACAATTTGACGCAATCACACTGTCAACTACGCACAAAACTCCGCGCATCCAAAGGGACATTGATCTGTGCAGGTTGGTTTCTGGAAGAATGATAGCGGGGTCCTTGCCTCCGAGTTCGAGGGTCACAGGTGTCATATGAGTGGTTGCGGCTTGCAAGACCCTGCGGCCGACCGTTTCGCTCCCGATGAAAGTGATGTGTCTAAACAATGAAGGAAGTCAAAAATATTAGGCGAGTGAAGATGAGGAGGCGTACTTGATATACGGGGATGTGGTGAGAGCTTCAGACTCCGAAGGATAGCAGCAAACCAGTTGAACAAGATCAGCAGGATGTCCACAAATTACAAGGCAGTGTCGGATGGCCCGAATGAACCAGCTTGTCGACCAAACAACGTGTTCGGAGCACTTGATGACAATTGCATTACCAGAAAACAAGGAAGCCAAAATAGGCGAGAGACAGTTGTGCAGCGCTGAGGGTTCATAAGCAACTTGATACTGTGAAATGAAGAAGAACGTACGATAATTCCATGAAACAATAGCAGAAACGACTCCTAGGGGCTCATAGTACACCTTGGATGATTTATAGAAGATCATAGGGCTTGTGCGGCGGCGCTCTGGTCGGAGTGCATATTCACCATGGTCGATGAGCCAGTCCATCTTGGAACAGGTAGTAAGGATCTCTCCGAGAGCAGCATCGATCACTAAGCCGAGGTTAGTACCATTCCCTGACAGTTCGGGAACCACTTTACTAGTTTTGCCCGAATCTCGGCAGGCGACCCGGGCACAAGTCTCCCGGTTGTCTACAAGCCACTTCTTCAAGCTCCTTATGACTCTCTTTCTGTCCCCAAAACTACTTTGTGCCCACAGCGAATCCGACCAGGCCCTCCTAGCACGATTAATTTTCTCCGAGATGTCAAACTCAGAGTCGGCAGGAATGGTAGCGAGGTGGAAACCGGTAGAAGGGTCATAGCATGTAATGAATTTTTGGTTCGCGCTGTACTGATGCTGGAGGCCGGGGAGCGGAACATGTTGGGACGCTTGCGAAGAGGGAGAACCGATGGTACCTGGAAGAAGACTAGGGTCTGCAAGATGTGCTTCCAAGGATGGGTTGTGTATTGTTATTGATGTCCAATGCAGTGACGCAGCCTGTGGGATATGGTTTGGTCGGAGTCCACTACATACGTTGAGGCTGAAAAACTGACCTCTGGGATAGGAACACTAAACGGTACAGCCCTGTACCGAATATACTGGTACCTCTTAAAGACGAACCATATCCCGAGTGCGAAGAACACGGTGAGGGGATAAATTGGATCGACTCCTGCGTCGTCGTCGTCGTCTGCGGGCGTGAAGAAGAGAGCATGTACAGGATACCAGATAGCAGAGAGAATCGCATCCATTTCCTTGCAGCTGGAGCGTCGCTCAAGGAGCGGTGACGCGGTTCAACCAAACGCGTCGAAGTGAAGGCCGTGTCGAACGACTTCCACGTGCCAGCAGCGCCTTGCATGGGGCGGTACGAAACACGCACAGAAAGCATGGTGGATGCATACACAATACAATAAACTAGTGGTACACACACACGCATTTGCGTATCAGCACCAGGTACTAGCGAGGGATGCGCGACAAAACCAATCCAAAACCGTGCTCGACAACAGAACAAAATAGTTGAAAGCAGCTAAGCAGACCTCCAAAAAATATGAACAACCGCGAGAATCATAAGGCATGATAAATCGACCCGAACGAACGACTCTTCCTCAAGACAAGATCAGCACATCGACTTCAATATTCTCAGTCGCATTGAAGGCACACGTCATGCAAGTCGTCTCTCCTCTGCTGATGACCGCATGACGCCCCTTTGAGCAACACCATGCCCTTGCCAGCACCTCTGCATCACGTCCCCCAGTGGCATTGATTAGGAGCATCTTCCCAGGCGCGGTGAGTTCGTCGTTCTGAAGATCCTTGATATCTACCACGCGTCGGTACCGTTCGTGTTCACGGGCATGAGCCAGATGGGGCCCTGAGACGCAAGGTGGGGTAGAGACGATAACTGGGTTGCTGATCAACGGGTATTCCACAATAGTTGGTGGAGGCCGTGCAGGTTGTTCGCGAACCTTCCCATTGCTCATAGGCGGCGAGGGTCCATCCCCCGGTGTGCGAGGCCGTTCTTTTGAGTCTGAGTTCCGCCGCTGCATCATGGCTCGTTCCAAATCAAAGCTTTTTCTCAATGAACCCGACTCCCCGAACTTGGCCTGCATCTGCTCGAAATAGTCCGAGCTGGCCAGAATCTCGCTAGAGGTAAGTGGTGTCGCTGGAGTGGCATATCCAGACGCCTTGCCATTCCTCGACTTGCGTAGCGTCGATTGCTCTGGGGCCTCCTCCACCCTATCCTCAACTTCAAACACCAGGCTCGCCTCCGCTTGTTGGCTGGTCACGTCCTCACCATCCTCGAGCGGAACAAGCCTCAGTCGCACCTCCTTGAGTTTAGGTACGCACTTCGACTTGTGTGGGACAGGGGGCAATACCCATTTGGTCATATCCGCCAAATCCCGCAGCAATTCCCTCGGCGTCTCTCCTTCACGAACACGCAACCCTCGATCCTGCAGCTCATGTTCGTCGTCTGGACGTTCATCGACTGCGCTGTTCGGGTTTGAGAACTCTGCTACGCGCGCCTTGATACGTATCCAACCAGTCCACTCTTTTTCCGCGTACTTGACCTCCGCGTCCCCAACAGCGCTGGTTACGGTCCGGATGGCAGGACAAGGACCGACCCAGCCAGTGATACCCTTGGTACTCTTGAGCCCACCAAGGGTTTTCGCAAGTGGCGTTCGTCGCCTCCAATATGACATGTTCTCCAACACCAGCCCAGCTTCGAAGTACGGCGTCGTCCCATAACTCCTCAACGAGGGACTAGCATACAATGCTGCGCACATGATCTTCCATGCGTACCATCGTCCGGGTAATATGAGCCCGAACAAAAAGTCGAGGAAATGAACGTCGATGCGCTGTCCGTCGAGGTGGTTGGCATACGCCGTCGATGTAAACTCACGCACTTCGTCCGTGCATGGCCATCCCATCGACTCGCAGAAGGAGATGAGGCCAGATACCTGTTCCTTGTGAACATTAGAGTAAACCTTGAGGTGCGAATCCCGGATCTCGACGGAGACATTATCCACCCATCGCTGTGCAACGACCAGAGTTGCGTTGACCTGCTGGGTAAGACCTGGGAAGGAGGCAGCATTGTCGCATATCTTGAGGCGAAGGTACAATTCATAGCCCAACAAAACTTGGAGAAGGAACAGGCGAATGCCCATGCCATCTGGTGGCGGACCGATAGCGAGGAGGTAAAGCGAATCTGAGAGTGTGAAGTCCTCGAATAAATCCTCCCGATTAACCACGCGCAGCAAATCCCCTGCCTGGGAATTATACGGATTCTCCCAGTCAAACAGCGCCGCACTCCCTTGTCCAATGAGCTCCTTGAGTGCCTCTGACTCCTGCATGACATTCTCAGGTTCCAGAGGTCGTTTGACGAGCTGGAGCCGGCGAACGAGTTCGGGGCCAGTGACGGGCGGGAGAACTCCCTGGGAGTAGAACACTGTCACGCGGCGGCCGCTTGCAGCAGTCTCAAAGCGCTCCCAGCCTAGGCCCTCTACTGTCGACGTGCCCGGCAGACGACCAGGTGGATTGGCTTCGACGTCAAGCTCGCGCATCCTCTCGAGGCCCTTTGACCGCTCAACATGGATATCTTCGAAGATGGGGTGCGGAGCAGGAACCCACTCGAGGGGGGCCGGTCCACTTCGCCTCACATCCCAGCCGAGAAGTGACCACGAAAAGAATGGCGAGACACCGTTGTGTGAGGCTGAGATGTTGGCGGCTCCATAATTTAGCTTGGCCAATCGCTGCTCAACTACGGCCAACAAGTCGAGAAGGTTTTCCATAGGGGTAGGCGCGGGTGGTTCCACAGTAACGTTAGGCTCAACCGCGAGTTGGGCAGGTTTAGGTTTTATACCCGTCAGTTGAGGTTTCGGAACTGGAGCGGAAGGAATGGCTGATGCTGATGCAGGAGCCGGAGCATGGTTAACAGGTTCGTCTTGTGCTGGCTGCTGGTGACCAACTTCGGAAAGGCGAGGTGGGAGAATGTGTAATGGAGATGGGCTGTTTGGGCGCTGTATTCTTCGGGGACTAGGTGAGCGTTCTCTTGCGATAGGTTTAATAGCGACGGGCGATGGTAGGGTATATGCAATGGGATCTTGCCTCGGGGCTACGGCCGGAGCGGGCTGGGTTGTGACAACTGGTAGACGAGGAGGTGCTGATGGTGCATTCTGGTCATTCAGGGAAGTCGGAACCGGAACCACGGGGATTGGAGAGGATAATGGGGTTGGTGTGGTCACTTTGTTGGATTCGGGAAGTGGTACTGGTGTAGATTCCTTGATTGTGACGGGTGGGGGCGGAATGACGGTCGTCAGTGGCTTTATCGGGGTTGAGGTTTTCTCGGGTAAATATCCAGGCCCTGGGACTGCAGACTTAACCTGGGGGGCTGCCTGAGCCGGAGGCGGCGATCCCACTGACTTGGGGGTGGATGGAGGCGATGAGGTGACAGACTTGTTGGCGGCATGCACATTCAAGGGGGCAAATTGAACTTGAGGCTGTGAATGGGTTGTGGGAATGGCCGCAGAGTCTGTTATGGAAGGTAATGGCACCTCCGTCTTAGGCTCATCTGAGTTCTGAGCCTTGACCAAGGCAGGCACAGCAGCAGATTCGACCAAATCGGGGTCCTTTGTTGACTGGGGTTGTTTGGAAATTTCCGCCTTGATTTCCTCTTCCACATTTAACCTCGGCACTCTGTTGTCGGGTAGCAGTGCCTCGAGGGGAGACGATCCAGAGCGCTGCTTCTGGAACGATCCATCGGTAACTGCCGAAAGCGATCGAGTTGATGGCTGTCGAATTGGCGCATGGCGGGTTTCAGGAACATGCAATAGTGGGCTCGGTTGAGTGCTGGTAGACTGAAAGAGAGCAGCAAGGCCAGAACTTTCCCCCGAAGTCCTAGGTAGAGAACTAGGCCCTAACTCATGATCCTGAGATTGAAAGGAAGGAAGACCAAGGTCTCCTGTGAGGATATTGCCCGTGGAACGGTTTCTCCACCCTCGGAAGGCATTGAGCGACAGCATCGAGTGCTGGAAATCCCGTTAACTTCTGAGCAGTGTAATGAGACGTATGACATACAGTTGGCTTTTGTCGCTTGCCAGATTTGATAGAAATGGCCCCGGTCGTGCTTCCGTCACTCGGTCGTCGTGTAGGGGTCGCACGAAACCTCTGAGAGAGTGCGCGCGAGAGCTTGCCAGGTCCTGTAGCAGCTGAGGAGCCTGAATAGTCGCTCTCTAGATTTCCGCTACGACGGTGCGAGTCGCTTCCACTGCCGGCGAACGTCTGCTCGGTGGAAGCGGGAGTCGAGGGCGATTCGAGGGTCGCCGAAGCGTCGCTGGCCTTTCGCTGTTTGCCGGTGTCGCGGGTCCAGAGCTTGCGAATGACGGCGACGGCAGCGGACATCTGGGCGACTTGGCGGGCGAGGACGAGGGAGAGAAGAAGGGCCGAAATGTTTGGAGACTGTTTGGCCAAGACTTGGCCAATCGACGTCTCTGACCGGACGTCGCCGCAACACGCCCTCGATGATGATGGCGACCTCGATGATGGCGACGACGGAGACAAGAGAGCCTCTGAAGAATTGTACGCGTCCCAAGGAGCCACCTGAGCCAGCGACTCGGTACAGTTAGAAGACGGTTATGACGATGAGCGAGTGTAAGCGTTCAAACGTGACAGGCGCATGCCATCGATGAGGCAGAGCTTTCGGCACCTCGCACACTGCCAGTCAGTACAAATTTATTTCCACATCCTTCTGATGGCCGCAATTGATCTCCGGAGCTCTACCGCCGAAGCAACTCCCAAGCCACTCCCAAGCTACTCTCGGGCGTCCACACGCGTCTCTGCTACCACCAAGACGACAATAATAACACTCCAGCTCCCACTTTCAAATCCAGCTCCAACCCCGCAAATCATCAACCAACTAGAACGCTGTCACCTCGTGGGGAACATGCGCTCGGAGCCGTAAATTCCACTCCAAACACTCTACGACGTTAGCCTTTTCAGGTGCACTTTTTATTGTCAACACCACTTCCTGGACAGCCCCAGGTAATAGCTGCCCTCACCGGGCCCTTCTGCGGTGAAAACACCTTTCGGTCACTTGACTTGACGCGGGCGTTAAAGGCGTGATATCAAATGTACTTGCATTTACATGCGACAGATGTGATTCCAGAGGGAGAGGCCCCTACAGCCCCAAAGTGCTCAGCTGCACGCTGGTGAGATTCGCATATAATCTGCAGATCCGTTAATCGGTGATAAACCGAATGTGTGACACATACGCTGGGTCCCCATCGATCCACTTTAACAACCATGGGATATCAGCAGCGCTTGCGCTTCCACCATTCGTGCCAGGTTGGGGTAACGCCATCCCACTCAACGTCTCCCGTGGAGTACGCCCCTCCTGCCGTTGATACCACTCAATGAATTCGGGGTGGCTAACCCAATTGAGCCTGCGCGCCATTGTGTCATCTGTATCAAGCGGTGCAGATGCTGGGATGGGCAGTTCAACAAACGTTGGACCCATAAACTCCGCAAACAAGTCTTCACGCATCCGCTCAGTCATGAGGACGCCGTCAACTGTTTTACTATTCTGAAGGCTCTTCTTGCACATGGCATCGAGGACGAATTGCCACCGCGGGCAAGGTCTAGCGATACTTGCGGACCATTCTGGGCCAATTGGTGTCGGCTTGACCGGGAGGAATAATGCAGGTGTTGTGGTGATGCAGCACAAAAGAAGTTTGTGGGCGATGTTCCCCTTCGGCCCTATGAGATCTTGTAGTTGTTCTAGAGTGAGGAAGGCAATGTCGAGTACTGTGTAGGTCGGGATTCTCCCTTGAGGCGCTGTTACCAGGGATAGGGAGATTGAGACGGTGTTCATTTTGGGGATGGAGTGTGCGCATTTGTTGAAGGCTTGATCGGCAGTCCAAGACTAGATTCAAGGTTGTTCACCGAACCTAGTCCATTCTTTACGACTTACTAGTAGATCAGCATGAACAGATAACCATTTTTGAATTCTTTTGAATTCTTCTTGCTGAGCATTGCTCCCTTTCGCGGCGTCTTGACCGCAGAACACCCGATGGTTAGGCCAGTGCTCTCTCTGGCAGTTTTCATTCTACTCTGCCGTGTTAGCGAAATTCGTACAATCACCCGCTGCCATTCGGTATTGCATACGTACACAGTAAAAGGTGCTAATTCCGCGTCCCCGGTGGCACCTAGAACAACGTCTCATAGATTCTTGGTTCTCGGATTGAAATTTGCCGCAGAGTGAACAGCGCTTCCAGTCCACAGGCATGTCGGCGGAGGCCAAGTATGTTAGAGCCTGACTCAAACAGACGACCATATCCAAACCCATAACATTCTACTAGAGAAGCACGAGAGGCACGATGACTTTACAACCGCCATAGAGAACGCTTCGAGTCGCTTTGGAGCTCCCAAGGCTCCATTCATCACTTCCCAGCGAGAACTGGAGGCCCGGATTCCGATCCACCATCACCACTCTTCAAAGCGATATCAACCACCTCGCCTTCACCCTCTGCAGTTGGTTTCGGCGCTTCCTGCTCTCTACCCGGGACCCGTCCAACGATTAGATCCAACTCGCCAGTATCCACGACCAAGTCCGCCATGTACGCTGTGAGCGCACGAAGCCGCTCCTCTTCGTCGATCGCCTTCCCCGAGGTGAGATAGATCGAGTCCAGGCGGGCGGACGCTACTGGCTGCCGAATGGTCCAGAACGGGGTGATGCTGATCAGCTTAGAGCCTGCCATACACCAGGGGACATTTATTAACATCTCGAGACTAACACCACTGGCCTGGGAGATCGAGAGCACTCACCGAAGAGCAAGTAAGCAAATGAGGTCCCAAAAATGAGAACGAAGATCCCGTTGAAGGCGGACCAGAGACCTCCCAGTGTACCAATCAGCCCTGGTAGTGTGGTTGCGGTGTACTGTTGAGATGCCAGCCACCCTGGCCAAGGCTTTAATTTGAAAATGATCGTTGAATCAGCCGTAGCATCGGATGGGGAGAAACGGTTCCCTGCAACTAAAGCTTGTCATACCATAAGAATACGGGAGTGGCCCCTTTTTTCATCGCTTACATGCGCTATAATGACCTTGTTTCCAAAGTCCCTGTTGGATACTTGGGTTATGAAATAGGGCACAATCTGCTAACGAACGCCACGTACGTTTTTCCACCCTATAAAATCAGCGAAGCCATTACTGTTTGCCTCTCCGCTTTCCTCGTACGAGAGTTCAACAACCATATGCGTTTGATTTTTCGAAGTGAATGGCGGATCGGCGGTGTTGAAGGGTAGCCCTCGATCCTTACCATTATTTTCATTAGGAGTGGATGCCCATAGCCAGATGGCGGTCTGGCCAACCCAAGGTATTTGGTCCTTTCGCCAGACGACATTGTTTCCCGCAATAGTGGGCCAACTCAGCGAAACGCTGATCTGGTCCCACCCAAAGGCTATAGCAACTATCAGCTCCTAACTAAAAGCAGGCTGAATCACGGGATGCACACCAGATTGAGAACCGTCCGTTGCTCTCTCGGCACAATTTGGGCACTCAAGCCCCAGACAAAGTTCTGTATCTTGTGTCGCATAGTAGTAACGAAAACGTTGTGTGTCGCGGACAAATGCCTTGGTCACGTTGTACCATGCGGCCTTGCAATCCACTGCGGGCAGTAAGCCATCGCGATCAATTCAATGCACCTGAGAAGACACCGACCCGAAACATAATAAGCAATAGCCCCAGCGATACTTCGACATTCTGTACGTGCCCGGAAGAGTTGCGCGAACTCGTCGAGGTTTCCACCTTCCGCAAGCGCCGAGGTGCAGTGATTGGTAAATAGGTTAGGCTGAGGAGGTCCATCGGTATGACGGTAACTCCGTAAAGCGTAGAGTTGATTCAGATCAGCGGCCTCGTAGACGATGAAGACGGCGAAGAGGATGAGCAAGAGCAAGGTGATCAGGGCAATGGTCCCTCTGAGATATGCTCGAATGGCTGGTTCATACGATCGTTTCCGCCACAGGTTGAATGGCGTCTCTGCTGGTGCCATCAAGGGAGGTCCGCTGGGCCTGCAGGTTGGCCAAGAGAGGTCAGATATGGCGGGACAGTGGCAAGCCAGTTTGTTTATGTTGTTCATGTGTGGCCGAGGTGCCGAGGGCGTTCAATTATGGTGGACCTTGCCCTGGATCACCGCGTGCCAGGAGTCAATTGAGATATCGCAAGGGTCAAGATGGCGACATTGTTTTACTAAAGTATTGGCATAGGGGAATGATAGAAACGCTGAAAGGCTTGAACGCTCTCGTGACCAATAATGATGACAGATTTTGATCTAAAAGCTAGGTGTGGGAGATTGTCCATTATGTTAAATAAATACCTTACGGTGTTGAGTGCAAGGCCATCACTCATCAGTCATGTTGCTTCCCAAGAGCGGAAATGCAACAATGCTAGCTTTGCGTGCTACTATAAGGCACGAAGTAACGAGATATATATCGCAAATACTAGATGGCGGGCGATTTATGGATGTGTAGTATGAATATTGGAGATCCTTTGGAAGCAAAGGAGGTGACTTGTTTTCGGGCACGTGCACGGGAGGACCGCCCACGCTCGTGCTTAGAGACGAGGTACTGATGTCCGCAGTAGCACCCATACTTGACAATAAACTAAAAGGGTTTAATGAGGCGCACCAGTATTACATCCCGGACCCGTAGGCCTGCAACGGCATCTTTGAAGCTAAAATTCACTAATTTTGATCCTCGTTCGACGGGCAACTAGATTTGGTACTTGTTGTGAGGACAGACAATACGAATTTGTTGATGGGCTGAGCGATAACACAATTTTTTCGTTCCAATGTTGCGTTGGTGGCGTGGGCAGTGCCTGCATCGCGATAAGTGCTTGATCTCCCATCGGAAGTGGATCGGACAAACTCGTCCTTATATCATAGATCTTTGAGCCGGTAAGTGGTACCATCATACTGGCCGGGCTGAGAAAGTGTGAGGCTGGGTGGCTTGAAACAATGCGGCTAACGAGACTACCTTTATCTGTGCATCTCAGTTCCCGATGCCTACGTCAGTGCAAGGCTCCCAACCTGGCGAAGAGTTAGTCTTTTGCCAAAGGTACCAGGTGCACCCATCGATCATACAAATCTCGTATGAGAAAGTGTCACGTTCTTGACCGCCACGCAAGCTCTCGATGTCATACATGGCATACATTGATATGGGTGGAATTCTTTGATTACAGGTTAAGAGTCCTCGGTAACGATGTGATTCCCACGGCACGGCGACCCGTCCCAATCCAAGTTGACCACCGCCTCCCTCTGTGAACTCCATCCATCAAGCCCTATTCTTCGGTGAAACTGATGCTGGGAGGTATGGGGTTTGTGGTGGTTTACCTGGACGCAAAGCAAGCCCGCTAGTCTAGTATAGAGGTGTGGTTGGTTCTCGAGCTCAAGCACTTGAATCCTGAAATATTCACAGTGGATAGCTGTATTGATGGACCTAAGAGTTTGTGCCCTCGCATGCGCCAGTCAGCTCCTTTGCTGCATTGGATGCAGCAATATTATACCTTGCGACATGGGGGTTGGCAGTCCATTCGGCCTGCGGACAAAGCGAGTATCCTTTACACCATCCCAATCAGCCAAGTTTACATGACCCAGTGGCTCAACGATCTTGGAAACGACGCCCCAAGTGGTGTGGAAGTCCGCCACATGATTTCCAGTCCTAGTTCCTATTGCTATTGCTATCCTATATATAGGTGCAACAAGGTGTATAATAATCGGGAGTATGTACAGCCACGCCCGCGGTGTCCCCCTGTTCATCACCATCACTATACTACTCGACAATGTCATCTCGTGTTACTTCGCTCGCGGCATTCGATATTTACTGAAAACAACCTACGATGCAGAACCAGCCAATTTATCTTAAAAGGTGATGATGAAGGCACGATACACCCAGGTGTAATGTGGTGAAGGTATATCACTGAGCTAGGAGCTTGGTGGCCGAGGCGCTTGGATCACAGTATTAGGGCGCGCACAGCGCGCCAGGAATGCTTAGTAGTAAAGAAGGTCTGGCCAACATGTTGAATCTGATTTCCCTATTTCCTGTCAGCTCCCTCGGACCCACCACGTTCTCCTGTAAGTCCGAGCGAGGTACTGCTCCGCGGATTGGGTCGAATATTGGCGTCTCTAGTCATTCAAGTTTTTCTTCAATGACTGCCTCAGGGGTGGTCAGAAGGAGTAAATGAAATGAAGGTTTGCACTAGGCCTCATTCGAGATACACAAATGGTATAACGTCGAAGCAGCAAGACACCTAGACTCTGCTTTCTGCCCACCAATCTAAGGTATCGCTTAAAGCCCTCCATTGCCAATCACTATTGAAGATGCTCTCCAATGTCTCCCGCATCAGTAGTTTCGTCCCCGTCAGGACAGCACGCCTCCGCATGTTCTTCGCTAAAGCAGCATCTAATGACTCCAAGAATACTCTCTTTGCAATCATCAAGGTCGGCGCTGAAGGCGTATTTGTCGCCGTAAGGTAGAAAGCCAGCTGTCGCCCCACAATCCTCCGTTTCCTCATATCCAGACGGCTCTCCGGATCCAATCCTCGACCCTCCGAGTAGCTCCGCAAATGTAGTAAGAAATGCGAGTCTGCTCGTAGTGCATCCAACTTATCATCGACTGCTGTCCTCACAGAGCGAATCACGGACAACGGTAAATACTCCGCACGAGCCATGTTTGTCGATTGATACCAGAAAGTGAGAAAGATGAGGTCTGTGAGTGCCAAGGTAAAAAATGATGCCTCGTGTGGCTGCTGAGCTCGAATTGCTTGCAAAGACAAATAAGCAGAGAGCATTTGAGGCTTATTGTCACCGATGCAATCAGCTAAAGCTGCTTGACAATAAGCCACCCATGACTTCTGCACTTCATCGCCAGGGTAATTCTCCCAATCATGATTGCGGCACAAGAGGTCGGCGAATGCAGCGAAGCGAGGTTCGCTGCTCAGAGCAGTCATGAAGCGAGTAAAGTCTTTCGACGCCTCCCCTTGAACATCGTCCAGCAGCGCCGGTCTCTCCAGGCATGCGACATCAGCAAGGACACCCGTAGATGCGCGAACAATATTTGTCTCGGTCCCAGAGGCATCGTCGTTGTAACTCAGGAAACCCCTTCTTTTTTGAACCCAGAGAGTTTGGTTACGGATAAAGGTCTCTTTAATGTGGGGGAATTTGTCGTACGCGAGGGTCATTCCCCAATAGCGAGAGTTATCGATGCGAAAATCCCGAATAATGTCAAAATCGGGTATCAATGTAGGGGCGAGCATCATGGTTTTGCCTATTCGCTTATCCTCCTTCTTGAGATGAATTGTGACCGGTTGGCTGACAATCTTGCGGCTAGACACGTCTCTCGTGATAAGGCAACGGGGCTCAACAGCAAGCACCCAAAGATGCCGTAGAGCTTGTAAGTGTGTGCGGTTGTCATAGCCGAAGAGGGGGTAACGCGGATAGAACGAAATTAACAAGGAGCATACCGCCGCGTGGGACGTTCCTAGCGTGTGCCTTCCACCCCCTAGGAATAGCATACCAAGGGACATGTGATTGGCCAGGTGCATGCCAAACTTGCTAGGGAGTGTGTACTTTCCGAATGCGTGTCTGAGCCGCTGCAAGCAATCCAGATCGCCTGTACCAGCCATGACGATTGCCATTGCAGATGAAAGTGCATTGACTGCATCGCGCGCCGCTTGCCGACGAACCGAATGGTCCACATTCCTGCCTGGAACGGGTGAGAGTGGGTTCTAAGAAGTGACTTTCATGAGACGTACCTGCCGCATAAGCGCTCCGTACTAAGATATCATAATAGTTGATGATAACCGGCCACGCTTCCGTGGAGGCGGTCCCCGCATATTTCAGAGCTATTGCAAAGCAAGCTCCAGCTATGATATTATAGGTTGCGACGTCGACCAAATTGGCGGTTGTGCCATCTTCGGAAGATGGCATCAATTGCGTCATGGCGACATACTGCGCATTAACCCATTCGAGTGAGGGCTTGATGCTGTCCCACATAATCAAGCATTTGGCGATCGTCCGGAGGAGCAATAAGTTTGGCGAGACAGAGTTGAGAGCATCGCGAGTGGTAGGTATAGACACAATGTCGGCCACGTCTGCACGATTCGACTTGAGGTAGAGCATGGCTAGGGCCATGCTTGCCCCAGGGGCCGTGATGTTCAAATCAAAATTGCGAGAGAGCTCAGCTCTTTCAGCATCGCTGCGCGGTCCATGAATTAACAACTTCAATCGAGCGAGCCGACGTGCATCTGCGGGACTCGTGTTACTTCCACCCCTTCCCACCATGATCATTCCGAAAGCGAAACCTGCCGAAACGGTGTAGGCCTCTCGATGCTCGGCTTGACTTGGCAACATGATATCGTCTCGGGCGATCTCTGCCAGCATGTCATCGGCCATCTTGCGATTGCCAGTCCCAAGGTACACCATTCCCAACGCAGTAAGTCCAGAGGCCTGAACGAGCAATGGGACATTGATATCCACTGTGCGGACTGGCAGGAGAGCTGGAGTATGGACGGCGATGAGTCTTGTCACGTAGTCGCTTGAAGAGCCTACGTTCGAAGCGGCAAGTCCTAAGAGTACAGCAATAGAGGTCTGTTCGTGCTTAGGAGATAAATAGGAAAAGGTATCCCAAGTATCGACTGTTTTGAGGTGCCCATTCAGTCCAAGTCCAAACAGGAACCCAGCGTGCTCTGGATTGAGCTCCGTAGGTTTGACGAATTGGATCCAGGAGCTTTGCACCGACTCAGATGAGGGAGAAATGCGTAAAGCGGCTGCACATCCGTTGTGGAAGTCGGACCACCATTTTGTTTCTGCGGTCAGTTTGCTGCTCTCGAGCTCTACCTTGATGCCCATAGGCATGATGTGCACTGCAAGAATGACCTTTGGTATCGCAAAAGCCTCGGGGGCGATCGAGGTCACACAACCATACGTAAAGATGGCCCTCCCCGGAGCAGTAGAGAGTGTGCGTTCGCATATCCGGAGAACGAGGGCTTGGTGCTCCTTTTCAATATCTCTATCAACAATACTTCAGAGTGCACTTGCGAAGCCAGTGAGAAATACTCACACATTAGGACCAGGGTAGACTGGTTTGACCACAGGGATACGGGAAGCGGACAGCATCAACGAAACTTCCTCTAATCGTCTGTCACTTGCCCAACGGATCTCAGTGAAATCATCTTGAACTAGGGACCCTGCATCCACGACGTCTGGTGCCAGACCGTTGGCCGCAAACTGACCGTACGAGTAAAATTGGTCGAAGGTTCGCTTTTTTGGGTAATTAGCTATGGTGCGGGACAACGTGGGCTCCATACCTCTTGCTCACCAACCCCAGCAGGGATCGCGTCGAAGTGACTGGGGGGGGTTATTCCACCTTTGACAGATTCGAACATATCCATCCGATCGATGATACTATAGGCCTCAAGGGGATAAGTAGGTTCTGGATAGAGTTGGCAGAGCCGCAAGTTCTCGCGCAAAGGCATAGCCAAACAGAGGGGAAGTGAGTCCAATGATTCGGCGGTCCAATTCCGTTTGGCCATCTCGAGGAGCAACTGCTCCGCGGGTGTGCGGCGGGTGATGCGGTCGTTCGGTAAAACTAAGCTGATGAAATCGAAAATATCTTTGAGGTTGGAACAGGGCGGCGGGTTCCTCCGACCATAAGCGAGGCTGGGTTGGAGACCAAAGTGTGCAGGAAGGTCAACCAGATTGTGCCAATCCTGCTTGAGTTCGGTAGGCGCCAAACAGTAGACTATAAAATCTGGCGGGAGTTCTGGCATTAAGTGGTGAAGCTGCGGTGCTACAGCACTACATCAGATGTGGCTTAGTCTCAGATAGCGTAGTACACACCCAACGGAACAGAACCCCAGGCCCTTTCGGCGTCTGGGAATACGCGAGACCAATAATCAGACCATTCAGGGGCAATATGTTGTCCAACCTGGAGGAGGGTCGGGACAAGGTACTCCAGTTCGGCTTGCCGGGTGAGGTCGACTTTAAGCGATTGACCGAGGAGATGCAGAGCGTAGAGCGTAGGGGCACAGAATGACGAGACACCTGGCAAGCACCTTTCTACTGCAGGGGCGACCTTTGCGGTAGGTACTCGAAGGTTAAATAAAGATCGGTCATTCGAGAATTTTTGGTGGACCGCAGATGAGGCCAGAGAGTCAAACGCGCTAATTTCCTGCTGTGGTCGAGTGCGAATGGTCGCCCGTTCGTCTCCGAGCATCATCTCGAGGAGAGGTTCCCAGAGGCAAGCGATTTCCTCCTTGAGTTTTGTTGGTCGACTCTTCGAACACCATCTCACAAGCTGGTTTCTCCTAAGTTCGGCGAACTGGGATGTTGGAAGGACGTATTGCAACGTCGCCAGGACGTCGTCAACGAGCCGGTTGTGAGGAAGAAGGTCGATTGAAACGCGGCGCTCTTGACCACCCTCGAAGAGAGTGGTAAAGAAGGAGCCGATCCCATCTTTGACACTGACAATCTGAGGCTGGGGTTCGGCCAAAGATATGTGAGGACCTTCGTCCATACTCATAGACATATCTACCATTCCCGACGTATCCTCTACCTGGGACTTCATTTCTACCGAGGAAAGGTCAACTGAGAGTGTGAGTTGATACTCTTGACCATCCGCATAGAGACTGAGTGTGTGATCCGACTTCAACACGAGGAGGTCGTATGCATCGGGCCGTGTGGCCCTGACCCTTTCGATGGCTAGAGCCGGATGCGCGGCCTTTGCGAAGTCGGCGATGGTGGCTTGGCCAGCCTTGAGTCGGTCCATCTTCCAACTGGTTCGGCGAATGTGGGCCAGTCGATACGCCCGTTCTGCCGGGAGATAGATAGCGAATGATCGTGAGAGTTGGGAGTCATCGAAAGAAACTATTTTAATCGCCTCGTATTGATCACTACTAACAATCAGTTGGCTTCTTTATAACATTTCGAGTCCCGTACCTCTCTTGCTCAACAAGACATGTATCGAGCTTTTGGAACCAGTGAACGGGCTGATCAAAGTCGTTTGGATCATGTTCATTTGACGAGAGGAAATCGGGAGGAGGCGGGAGGCTTTCAGCGTTAACCAGAGGTGTACTCGGGAGATAATTGTCACGCCAATTGGGAGGCGGAGGAGTCGCTTCCTTTAACCATGAAGGAGTCTGCTTGAACGTATCGAGCTGCGATAGTATATCTAGGCTGTCTGTTGTTGCTGTAGAGATGGATGGTGCGTGACCAATGAAAGCTGGCTGGAACTCCGCACTCGGTATATCGAAGGTGTCTCCTACACCGCCAGAGTCCATTTCGGACAGTAAGCCGTTCATGAGGTGCTGGGACGTTGGATCAGGAGGTGATCTGTAGGCATACAGGTAACAGTGAATCCAGAGTCCCCTTTCAATCGTGAAGAGGATGCAATGGGACTCTGGAGTGCTTTCTTCCACGAAGAGGACATGCTCGAAGGATCTAAACTCAGAGTTGGTGAAGATATCCACATTCGGGACGTCTTTATCGTCTTGATAAACAGCCGGTAAACCAAGGCTGGAATGAAGTATTCGGTGCGCGATTCCAACCGGCACAATGCAGTGCAGTGGGGCTGCAAGAGAGTAAAAGGTAGCGTTGTGTTCATAGATTGGCCTATTCCAGGTTGTGATTTCAACTGGGATTCTGCGCTCGAGCAAGACTCCAACAGGAAAAAGGGACCAAGCGCGTCGAGGACAAATGGGTAGGTCTATGCGATATTCGGCACCATCATCTCCATATAGGTAGGCGAAGGAACGGAAGAACACGCAGAGTGCACGCACCAAGAAGCCTGTTCCAGGGCCATGATAGTCGTGATTGGGAATATTTTTCGCAGAAGACCCGGCTTTCGACGCAAAGGCACGCATTACACGTCCGTATGGACCGAACACTGATTCGCTGGACGATTCTTTCCACAGGTCTGTTTCGAGGACATGATTGAGCGGCTGCGTCTCAGTTGGCGGCGCTCTGGCCGTTCCTTTTTCTTCAAACCTAGCCCAGCACACTGCCTGTATCTCCTCATCGAGGTCGTCAAAGTTCCACCGCCTGCACGCGACTCCACCAACACTGTGCACCACAGTCGACCGCGTCCATACAACTTCCTCGCTTCCTTCTCCGCTCGGGTGTGTTTGTAGTATTCTCCCTTGGACTTTGTTTGGCGGATCGGGGGTCTGCAGAAGGTCGCGTACCGTCTTCAACATTTGCGAGCCATCGTCGTCGGCGTGTGAGTCGGAAGGGTCGATAGCTTCCACCTGTGTAAAATAGGAATCTCCTGCATAAAATGGGCTTTCCTCGGCCGCGAGCAAAATCGAAGCCGTCATGGTCTCAGGAATGACGGAGGTCAAGATGTGATTTAGACCAAGAAGCCTTGTACGCTGTATTACAACACTAATCACTTGATGTTGATGTACGTATTTCTCTCACTCTCCTTGGAACACGGGTTTGCGCTTTGCTTTGAACGCCTCTAGAGCTTCCACCCTATCCTTCGTACTCAATAACGGCTGATAACAGGCTCGTTCAAAATCGAGGCCTATAGGGAATTAGAGTGCATCGATTCAGAGGGTATTGTACACACCTGATTCCAGTGACAGTTCGGGGGCGCGGGAGATTGCCAGCTTGGCGGCTCGTAAAGCTAGAGGAGCTAAGGCAATTGCAAAGGTTCTGGTCAATTCAAATAGACGTTTACTATATCATGGTGCTTACCACCAGTGGTCATTTCGGACGCTAATTCTAAGGCTCGATCCACCGCATTCTCGGCGGCATAATCGACCAGACCTGTCACGCGTTATTGTAAGAGCGATGGTAAATTCGGACGCCCTTAATGGCCCACCGATTTCCTCCGCCTGCTTCCCAGTCATGGCACGCCCAGTGAAGATGAGATCCTTCGCTTTCGACACTCCAAGTAAGCGAACGAGGCGCTGTGTGCCGCCAGCTCCGGGAATGATCCCTAATTTTGTTTCTGGTAAGCCAACTTTCGTTGCACCGGACCCTGTGTGTGTGCCTGTCAGCCATAGGTGATTTTGCGGTGGTTCGAACTCGAACCTGCAACGCGAAGGTCGCAAACGAGGGCGAGCTCCAAACCGCCTCCTAGAGCGGGTCCGTCAATAGCAGCAATGGTGGGGATGTCGAGATTCTCCAACAGATGGAGACCCGCCCTCAAATCTGCCAAGAACTTGTCCACTTGCGGCTGGGTCATCGTCCTCCGTTCTACCAAGTCTGCACCCGCACAAAACGAGCCAGGTGAGGAAGACGCGATAATAAGCACACGGCTTGGAATTTGTCAATGTTTAATTTAGTCGGTGTACACGGAAAGCCCGAACCTCTTGGCCTCTCGGACGTTCAAGAGGCATTCATGAAATTGCTGTTCATGTTATTTAGTACAAGTTTTGATTACAGGAGCAGAGTATACCTTCAACAAATTCACAGAGATGGCATTCTTTGCCTGTGGTCGGTTGAGGCGAAGAGCGACAACACCTGGATGCGAACTGAAGGGTTCCAAATATGCCTCTTGTTGTACAGGAGCGTAACCACGCCTCCAGATTACTTTATTACTTATGCAAGCAAATTGAAGCCTGCTGAAGCGAGCTGCATGATTCATGGTTGAGGACAAACTGAAAGAAACTTGGACCAATCCTCAGCCTGCGTGCGAAGCGAGATGGCTAGCAAAACGAACAAACTCGCGTTCTTGACACAAGTTGCACCGTCTGGCTACGTTCCAGGTCTTGGACGAGGGTAGGCTGTCGTGGCACATATCTTCAAAGCGCTAGCTAAATAATTGTCCCCGCAGGGCATCTGGCTTTACAACTCGTTCCGATATCGGCCCTGCACGTGAAGGACCTTCTGCAGAAGTCATAGCGTAAGTTCCCTTCCACCTCAGGTTCAGTTCCAATGTCCGACAGACTAACCTTTTTAGGGAAGCCCAAGCACGGCGAGGTGAAGAGGTTGAACCGGACCCAGAGCAGTTTCAAGACCCGGACAATGAGACTGGATTGTTTGCTGGAATGGTTTATGAGGCGGATGACGAGGAGGCAGACAGAATTTACGAGGCGGTTGATGCCAAGATGGATGAACGCCGTAAAGTGCGAAGGTAGGTTAACTCATTCTCGCCTGATGTAAGAAAGCTCACATCAATTATAGAGAGGCGCGCGAAGCTCAACAACTAGCGACAATGCGGGCAGAAAGACCAAAGCTTCAGGCTCAATTCGCGGATCTCAAGCGTGGCCTGTCACAAGTATCCGATTCAGAATGGGAGAACCTACCCGAAGTTGGCAATTTGACTGGAAAAAGACGAAAACTCAACCCACGTGAAGGTCGCACATATGTCGTGCCAGACAGCGTTCTCGTGGGAGACCGCGACAGAGGAGGTTACGAGAACGCGCTCGATACTCGCCAGCAGATGGTAAGAGAGCCTCCTTTCGCGCATGTGTGCGTTCTGATCTGCAACATTTAGAACGGTGGATTTGAAACTCCAGCTGAGGCCGGAGGTATGGCGGACCTTGTCGGCATTAGCCAAGCGAGAGACAAGGTACTTTCTCTCAAACTTGACCAGGTAAAGTCGTCGATCCGTTCTTTGCCCTTGGTCCTCACAATTCCCTCACAGATTTCTGGAACCTCTTCCGTTGGTGGCACTTCGACATCCATTGACCCGAAGGGCTACTTGACAGACCTCGACGGTGTGGTGCTCAAAACAGAAGCGGAAATTGGAGATATTAAGCGTGCTCGAATGCTATTCGACTCTTTGGTCAAGTCCAACCCAAAGCATGCACCTGGTTGGATTGCTGCTGCATGTGTAGAGGAGCACGCTGGCCGTATGGTTGCAGCGAGGAAGCTGATCATGCAAGGTTGCGAACACTGTCCGAAGAGCGAGGACGTCTGGTTGGAAGCTGCTCGACTACACGTGAGTTCTCAATTTCACCATGATATGTTCTCATTCTCACAACTCTCTCCTGTTCCTAGAACAATGACGATGCCAAAGTTATTCTCGCAAACGCCATCCAGCACGTTGATCAGAGCGTCAAGGTTTGGCTAACAGCGGCCGCCTTGGAACAAGATCCCAACGCGAAGAAACGCGTGCTCCGTAAGGCGGTTGAACACATCCCCAAGTCAGTCCGCTTGTGGAAGGAAGTGGTGAACATCGAATCCGACCCCGCAGAGGCACGAATTATCCTTGCTCGTGCTGTCCAAGTCATCCCATCATCTGTCGAACTCTGGCTTGCACTTGCACGTCTTGAAGACCCGAAAAATGCTCGCGCTGTCATCAATAAAGCCCGCAAGGAGATCCCTACATCTCATGAAATTTGGATAGCGGCTGGTCGGCTCATCGAACAGGAGGCCATGTCACCTGAGAAGTCTCAGCAAGAACGCGACAAGGAATTCCGATCGATCGACAAGACCATTGAACATGGTGTAAAGAGCCTGCGCCAGCACCAGGTTCTCCTTACTCGAGAGCAGTGGATGAAGGAAGCGGAACGATGTGAGGAGGAAGGCGGTGTACGAACTTGCGAAGCTATCATCAAAGCTACCGCCGAAATGGAGGTGGAGGAAGAGGATTGGTACGACACGTGGATTGCCGATGCTGAATCGGCTCTCGCCCGTGGGAATATTATTACTGCTAGGGCAATCTTGGCGTATGCCCTGGGGAAGTTCCCTGATCGGAAGGCGCTCTGGAGAATGGCAGCCGACCTAGAAAGAGCGCATGGTACCAAGTACGTCCCTATGTCCCAAAAATCGAACAATGCTTAGTGACTATGTTCCAGGCAATCTCTGCAAGATATTCTCGCGCTCGCTGTCCAATCATGTCCTCAAGCGGAAGTCCTCTGGTTGATGCTCGCCAAAGAGAAGTGGCTCGCTGGCGACGTTCCAGGTTCTCGCGGTGTTCTCGAACAGGCCTTCAATGAGAATGCGGAGAGCGAGCAGATTTGGCTGGCCGCTGTCAAACTTGAGGCAGAGAACGGGGAAGTTGGTGCGGCTCGTGAGTTGCTAACGCGTGCTAGACAAGTTGCGAAGACGTCAAGGGTACGTATTTTTCGCGTGTACATCCGGATTGAGCTCACCGCCGTGCTCAGATTTGGATGAAGTCGGCCGTGTTCGAGCGCCAGCAAGGGAATATTGACATTGCTCTGAACTTGCTCGAGGATGGACTCAAGTCATATCCGAAGTTTGGTAAGCTCTACATGATCAAGGGACAAATACTCCAAGCGCAAAAGAAATATGACCAAGCCCGCGCCACGTTTGCTGCTGGAACGAAGGCTTGCCCGAAGGAAATCCCACTGTGGATTCTCGCTAGTCGTCTTGAGGAGGAAGCTGGACGTAGGGTTATGGCTCGGAGCATTTTGAACAAGGCGCGAGTGCTTAACCAGCATGAACCGTTGTTGTGGATGGAAAGCGTGCAACTCGAAGAAAGGGACGGTGCGATGCCTCAGGCCAAGGTCCTTTTATCCAAAGGTTCGTTCCTGTGGGTTGTCTGCCCGCCGCTATTGACCCAAAGCTCTGGTCAGGTCTTCAAGATTGCCCTACGTCGGGCATACTCTGGTCAATGACCATCCTGTCCGAAGCCAGACCGCAGCGGCGGACACGCTCAGTTGACGCCATGAAGAAAGCGGGAGATGACCCATATATCATCTGTACTGTAGCGCGGCTGTTCTGGGCTGAACGGAAGATCGAGAAGGCACGGAATTGGTTCAGTCGAGCAGTTAGTATCACAGCAGGAAAGGATCTGGGAGATATTTGGGCATGGTGGTACAAATTCGAGCTGGAGCATGGCACGTCGGAGCAACGACAAGCGATCATCGACCAATGCACCGCGGCTGAGCCAAGACATGGTACCGTCTGGCCTGCAGCCGCAAAAGATCTCGTCAACGCCGGGAAGAGCATTCCCGAGATATTAGTACTTGTGGCAAAGGACCTTCACTGATTTCCAAGCATCGTATATCCACAAAGACGTAGATTATAACGAGAATAACCAGCGTTGTACAATCTAAGCATCATATGCAGGGGGTAGTTCGTCTGATCTGGGTGGTGGCAAAGAGCCGGAGCCGGAGCCAGAGCCAGATGTCGACGTGTCTACCAGACGATCAGAGTTGTCCTGAGAAGAGGTATACAAGGCTTCTATATGTCAGTTCAGGCAACACAATGGCAGTCGCATGTACTCACGAAGGTCAGGTTGGTTGAGCATCTCATCTCGCTTCTTATAGAGTGCCATTTCCCTGCTCTTCTCCAATGCACCGGAAAGTTCGAAGAGGCCCTTGTCTTTCAACCGCAGTTCAGCTTTTGTTCCTTCAGTCAAGCCACCGCCGGGGGCAGGCTTGATGTCGAGGGCGATATAGTTGGATCCAAAGTACGGTTGCTGATACTGTATAGACAGGGCGGATAGGTGCTGCACAGAGAACGTATCGAAAGAACCGGGTTGGCCGAATACTGATGAGACAAAGACCAGCTGAATCAAGGGGGGCATGGTGAGTAATGGTGAGGAGAAATCAGAGGGTCGAGCCATCGTACACGTTGATCGGTCACATAGACGGTTCCTGTAGCCTTCAGAGCATTCGCCTTGGCCTTTCCCTTCGCGGAAGGAGCTTGGTTGGTTTCTGGTGGATTGCAGGAGAGCACAAGCTCTGCATTAGGCTCCGATTTGACGATCACTTCATTGTTGATAGGGATCGGTTGCTTGCGCTCGTTGAGCTGAGCCCAGTTAATCGACATTATGGTGGCGGAGGAGAGACGCTTTGTGTCCAAACCAAACACGAGGAACAGCGCGCTCCTGTTTTCGCCAAATTGAGGTCTCAAGTCCTCAAGTCCATCTGAATCAACGAGTGGTACCTGTAGATCCGTTACGAGATAATTGAGAGGAAAGGTGGACAAATCTAAATCGGCAATGCTTATAGTTATTGGTAGCAGAAACGCATACTTGACGAGCAGTGTAGCGCAGTGGAAGCGCGCAGGGCTCATAACCCTGAGGTCACCCGATCGAAACGGGTCACTGCTACTTTTTTTTTGCGCTCAAAGCTCCAACCGTGAACTCATCCTTACCATTGCTAATCGCTCACATAAATTTATGAAATCTTTGGCGATGTCCTTGCATTGGAGCATCAAAGTGAGAAGGGGCTTGGGTGGGGGGGTGTTGTGAACATAACGTGGGTTGTACATAATTTTCGAGTATCAATATACAGCTATATGGTGCCTCATTCGACTTTGGTACAGCAGCGAGCTGTCCACAATCCCTCAGGGCTAATCCCTCAGGGCTAATCTCTTAAGCGAGGCAGTTTCATGCTTCGGCGCTCCTTTATAGAGAAGACTTGACCCACTTCCCACCATCGAGAGCCTCCAAGTACGGCATCAAGTCGGATGTCAAGAAATCACTGCACTTCTCGGCCTTGATTTGCTCGATCAGGTAACGGGCCGCGATTTCGATATGCTTCGGCGAAACTCCTGGGACCTTCACCTCTTGTGCACCCCGCCTGATCACCTTCTCGACATACGCAGTGGTGATTGGGTGGCCGCTGTCGAGGCGAGCCTTGTGGAAGACCCATTGCCATAGCTGAACGCGGGCAATTTCTGCGGTCGCGGCGTCCTCCATGAGAAAGTTGATAGGAATACACCCATTTCCAGTGATCCAGGCGGAACAGTAGGCGAGTGCACTGACGAGGAGCAGTCAGCAGAGGAGAGGGGCGATCGGGAAGACGTAGTACGCACGCAGAGACGTTGTCCTTGACACCTTGGGCAGTGATCTTCCCGGGGACGCTCGAATTCAAAAGGTCAGCAGCACTGACGACGACTTCCTCTCGGCGGATGTGGTACTGGTTTGCACCCAGCATATGTTCGTTGAAGACCTCCATGGCGATCTTGTTGATGAGCGGGTGGGCAATCCATGTACCATCGTGTCCAGCCTTGACCTCACGCAACTTGTCTGCGCGAACTTTGGCCATTGCAATTTCATTCGCTTTTTCGTCCCCCTTGATGGGAATCTGGGCGGACATGCCACCCATAGCAGAAACACGGCGTCTATAACAGGATAATAAGTAATTAACCTTGAACAGAGGATTGTCGACATACTTGTGGCATGTCTGGATGAGAAGGCGGACATAGGCATCCATAAACCCAACCTCCATCGTCACGTCCTTGCGGTCAGGAAAGACAGCGCCCTTGTCCATTCTCCGTTTTTTGATGAAGCTAAATATGTAATCCCAGCGACCACAATTCAACCCGCTCGAGTGGTGTCTCAATTCGAAGAGGATCTCCTCCATCTGGAAGGCAGCGGGCAGAGTCTCGATTAGAACAGTAGCACGGATAGTTCCAAGGGGCATGCCGATATAAGTCTGGGCAAAGTTGAAGACATCATTCCAAAGGCGGGCTTCGCGGTAGTGTTCCATCTTGGGGAGGTAGAAGTAGGGTCCAGAGCCACGAGTGACAAGCTGCTTGGCATTGTGGAAGAAGTAGAGAGCGAAGTCGAAGAGTGAGCCGCTCATGGGCCGGTTGTCGACTGTGACGCGGGGCTCATCCAGGTGCCATCCACGGGGACTACACGTCGTCAATCAGGAGATGTAGGGGGACAAGGGGGACCCAACGAACCGAACGATAAGAGTTGCGGGGTTTTCGACGAGCTTGTAGGGCTTGCCATTGGACTCAAAGTCAATCTGGCGACGGATAGCGTCACGAAGATTCACCTGGCCGTTGAGGAGGTTTTGGAAAGTAGGAGAGTTGGAGTCTGGAAACAGTATGCATGTGAGTCACTCGCATCGAGCTGGCACGGGACGAAGACAGTGCGAACAGACAGTGCGAACGTACCCTCGAAGTCGGCCATGAAGGTCTTAGCGCCACTATTCAAGGCATTTACGACCATCTTGCGGTCAGTAGGACCCGTGATTTCGACCCTGCGGTCTTCTAGGCCAGGGGCAGGTGGAGCACAGACCCACGAGGGATCAGCGCGGACATGTGCGGTCTCTGACGGGAAGTTGAGTTGTTCCCCCGAGTCGAGACGCTGCTGGACGGCATGGCGGGCGTCTAGGAGCTGCAGAGGCGTGAAACGATGTCAGTTCTGCGCGACCTATGGGTGGATGGTTCAGGACGTACAGAGAGCCTCGTCGCGTCGAATGTCCTGTGGAGAGCAGCGAGGAATGCGAGTGCAGGTTCCGTGAGAATTTCGGTCTGTGCACCTTGGACGTTGGCTGGAGGTGAGGGACTTTGTGAGACCTCTGGAACGGTTACGAATGGGGGCGACTTACCGTGGATTTGAAGACCTTGTGGCATTCTGGATAGAGTGTGGATATGAGAGAGGAAGTGGAGGAGGATAAGCCACAGGGGCTCCGCTTAAGGCTCCGTCCGGTTGGACTTGACCGAGACCGAAATGACGGCGTTCCGTGCCAACATCACCGTCTGCAGCATGTGAATATGAGTCACGTTACAAGGCACGGCTATCTATCCCAAAACAGCTGACGTCAATCTCGGGCTCTTCGGAATGTAATATTAATATCAGAAAAGTGATAACTAACTAAGTACCTCAGTAAGTAAGTAAGTAAATACCCAGGCGTCCTATTTCATGCTCGCCACAGCCACTACCTTATGCGCCCGTGCCGAGGAACCAGTTCAAAGCTAATTGGTCGGTTGGTCGGTTAAAGCCTTTGCATGTGAATACCCAAATCCATAACGGTTCACGACAACCATTATAGACAAATAATAGTAGAATAAGGGCCGTCCCTGGCTACGATACCTCTTTAAATTTCTATCCCAGATATGTTATGTTGCGGCCTGGTCATGGCTAGGAGTTATGGTGTCCAGCCTCCATGAGCCGCTTCCTCCACTGTTCACCCTTCTCGCTCTCCCAATACTCAAGCTCCGCCTCCCCACACCCAGTTTAGGCGAGTGTTGCTTGCCAGCGCCAGCGCCTCCCCACGACTCCGCGTCCCGCTCTCCGTTCCAGCCTGGATCGTCTTCTTCGAGTGCCCCCCATCCAGTCAGGCTCTCTGCGGTAGCCCCATGGTGAGGTGACAGGGGAGGAGACCTTCGACGGACGCTAGGTTGTTGAAACTCGATCGACGTTCTGGTCTTGCCCGACTCATCTAACTTGGTGCCCGTCAACTCCTTGTCAAGTTTCCCGTCAAGGGAGGAAGGAGAGTGTGCTCGTGAGTGTGTAGCAGCAGTACGATTCGTCGGCGATATGTATCCGCCTTCGAGGTCCATGGGTGCTTGGTGTCGGTGCCGCCCAGGTCCATCCTCATCGTCGGAATCCTGTTCATTCATGAACAACGGTTCCCGTGATTCATCCTCAGGTGGATTGAGTGCGTTGATAAAGCCCAAAGAGTCGGACGCTTTGACAATAGAGTCGATCAGCCAGAATTGTAACATATTGAGGAGAATCGGGCACAGGCCCATAACACTGCCCAAATGATATGTAAGCTTCATCTGTGGTACGACCTACGACAGAGGTCTACTCACACAATAACCTGAACCATATTGGAGTTTCCAGTCCATGACAATAGCCACTCGCCAATCGTGAAGATATATGGCCATACAGCAAAGAGAGCTACAACGGCGAGCTTCATGACCACTAAGCATGCCACGTAGACCGCGGCCTGTCGGCCCCAGAACGTGAGCGAGGGCTTTGGACCATCGCCGTATTGGCCGGATTGAAAGCCAGGCAACTCGAAATACTCGGTCAGCACTTTGGTACTGCCCCATAGCAATACGTAGATCAGGCCGACTCCTGTAAAATCAAAGCGCAAGTTGCACGTCAGCCACCTGCGGTCCTGCGGTTGAAGAACGTGCCCTCGTAACACCAAGCACCACTTTCTAAGAAAACCCTCGAAAGATTCGTAGAGTACACATACCAAGGGTAGTATCCACCAATATGTTTAAGAAGTAAGTTGTGCAGGGGTTCTTGACGGAAACGTGGGATATCCAGTCTGAGATGCCAATATTGCCGAAATGGACGACTATCTGGCCTAATATTTGCTTGGAGATGTCGAATACCCATACACGCCATTTTCGTTGGGGCTTCTCCCGCTGGCGCTTGTAGAGCAGCGTCGCGACGACTCCGATACCCATCAGACCTTGCACGACGAGCGCAGTGGGTCCCATCAGTTGACATGTTCGCCTGTCCACATCTGGGTAGTCTGGTGGGTGAGACCGCGTGAGGGACGCCACGAGCGCTGGTCCAGGTAGGGTCATAGCTTGAGCTTGTCAACCAAATGTACCAAATCAAGCGTTCGCT
>Ga0307515_10004175_pt1 | contig 30060 bp, 33 predicted proteins | sample 17_EM_MG_FD_194513 | JGI IMG/M metagenome (GOLD analysis project Ga0307515, IMG submission 194513) | Populus trichocarpa ectomycorrhiza microbial communities from riparian zone in the Pacific Northwest, United States - 17_EM | ecosystem: Host-associated > Plants > Roots > Unclassified | place... | reverse complement strand
GTGACAGTGGCAGGATAGTCATAAGTTTGAGAGGTTACCATGAGCCAACAAATATCCTCACATCAACATGATATTTCAGTCACCCTCATGTGAGGCTAATAGACGTCTACCGGCCTCACATGAGCCTCACTTGAAACGGAGGACCCCCGCTAAAGTAGTTTTCAAAGTATATTTAGTGTTGGCTAGTGCACTGTTTTAAAGTGCGGCTGTCAATGGACTGTCGCGGTTGATTGTAAGAATGTGTGCTTTCTCATGATGTCAACAGCATGTGGTGACGTACTGTAGAGTACTTCGGCGCTACGACGGAAAGTCCCGTTGATATTTTACAACACTGAAATCCCGATCCTGTGTACCTTCAGCTGCATTCCGTTTCAACAACGACCGCTAAGTGGACTTCGTGCTTCACAATTCTGTCGAGGAGTCCACCTCTGTGGCGAAGGATGATATCGACTTCAGGTAGTCGCAAATTCTTCACCGCATTCTACGAAGCTGTGTCGCCGCTGTTGAGGGCAGCCCCACCACAACTACAACCATTGCAGCCAATACAAAGCACATGTCACGCCAATCGAAGGAGCTTCACATCGCTGCCTAAAAGACCTGCCTGCGGTTCTTTCTCATCCCGAAGATGTTCGCAAATCAAGTTCTTTGTCACTTCGTTTACACCAACCACCGTATGGGCATCACGATCACGATACGTTGTATCGAGAGGGTTTGCAGGATTCTGCGTGTGCACCAGTGTTCCAAACCCAACAACGACAGCGGCAGCTTCATCAGCCGAAAGCGCAAGTGTAGGAGTAGGGTTGGGGCAGTCTTCTAAGAAAGCATATTTTGCGGGGTTAGGGTTTCGAAGGATCCATACCGCACGAGCGGGGAAGAAAGGAGGGAGTGAGAGGAAGCAGACATGGAGGAACAAGTCTTCTGACCCTGTTTCGGAGAAGGAGGAGAAGCCAACTGTTGAGAAGGCTTCACCGATGGAATCAACTACTAAACAGGAGGCGATGGGAATTTTTGAGAGGGTATCGCATATACACCGGCCGACGAAAGACGAAATGCTAGCGGCTGCAACGGGGGCCTGGCAAAGATTGAGGATTCGAACAAAGTGGTCGCTAATACGGCAGATGCGACCTTACAGCTTGGAGGATATCGGTGCTTTTTTTTCCTGGTTACTACTGGGACATGTGGTGTGGGTGGTGGTAGGAACGACGACATTCCTATCAGTAGCTATATTCCTCGTGAACTCAGTTTCTGCGCAAGGTGCGTGAGCAAACATAGGCAGGAATATAGACAGTGCTGATGGGCGTTGTAGAGACTCTGGCTGGTTTAGTTGGTAACTACCTTACTAAAGAAACTGGGGTGACGGTTGTTTTCGAATCGGCGATAGTACCGCGCTGGAAAGACAACTGCATTCAGTTCAAGAATGTGTTCGTTTCCCGCCGACCAGGCCATGGTAGACGTAACCGTAATGTAAGCAAAGGCTCTGCGGAGACTGCAGCAGCCGCAGCAGCAGCAGCCGCTATCAACTTTGATGGCAAGGACGTAACGCAACATGTTGCAGAGGAAGAGGAGGATTCCAACTTTACGCAGTTTGATGTTACTATCGACACAGTTAATGTCACTCTTTCTATCGCTAGATGGATGAATGGAAAGGGTTTGCTGAAGGATGTTGAGATCAAAGGCGTACGAGGAGTTATAGACCGCACTCATGTTTTCTGGGAGTACAACATCGACCCTCAATCACTAAAGCACGAGCACAGTCCTGGAGATTTCGAGATAGAATCGTTCAAGCTAGAAGACTTGCTTGTAACTGTGTACCAACCTAATGGATTTCGACCGTTCTCTGTCTCGATATATTCTTGCGATCTCCCTCAACTGCGGAAACAGTGGCTCTTCTATGACTTCCTGAGCGCAAATAATTGCTCTGGTTCATTTGACGACTCTTTGTTCACAATACACCCACGGCAAAGCCATAATATCCTTCCTGGCTACAGCGAAGTGCAGAATCCTTGGAAGAAAACCAGCCGGTTGCGGATCGATGGACTTGAGATTGATCACCTAAATCGCGGAATTGAAGGCCCCTTTTCGTGGATTCAGCAAGGGAATGTCGATATTGTTGCGGATGTCAGTTTCCCCCTTGATGACGACCTGCAATTTTCGAAACTTGTTCATGATATTTACGAGCATATGGAAGCTACAATCAATTCTAGTTCTTCGGACAATGTCCATCATGATTTCTCTTCTGTTATTTCCTCCATCAGACAGATCGGACAAAAGGAGAAGGAAGAAAAGTTTTTGGTGATGGATCTCCATGTGCAGCTCAACGACGTTCGCGCCGCTGTGCCTATTTTCAACAAGGATCTAAGCTATGTTAATAATGCCATGATCCGACCGATTGTAGCGTATGTTAACAGCCGGAAGACATACATACCAATCAATTGCAGAGTAGTCAAGAGGCTTAGCGAGTTTGATGGGAGTTGGACAGTATACGATAGTGGCTTGATGGAGGACTTGTCTGCTGAGGTGAATATGTCTTCTATCCGGTACGAATACATGAGCTGAGCATTGGGATGGTAGACATACGAAGCATTCTCACGAAATGTTGCGGATGAGCAAGCACGCCGACGACGAATAAGAAAGGTGGGACTCTGGTCGTTGCAGTTGCTTGCTCAAGCTTTTTTGATGGCAATGGCTGGAAGTGTTGCATAGGAACTGCTAGAGGTAATAGCTCCGTAGACGAGCATATTTTTCCGCTTCTTCTGTTATTGTACAAAAGTTTGTGTTTGCGAAAGTTAGATAGGGACTATGAGAGAAGGTGAACTGGTTGGCAGGTGCAGCAACACTCGATGGAGGATTGGGCTGCGATGGTTGGCCAGTCGTAGGATTTGTATGATATATTGATGCCAGCTAGTAAATGGGGCAATACCACATATCTGCCGCCCATTTGTATAGCTCTAAAGCCACAATTCCTCCCCCACTTTTTTTTAGTCACTGGAAATTCTGGCGTCCTTAGCTCCCAAATTCCAAACTAGACAGATAAATAGAATTAAAACCCGTATCGGCATATACCCCACACCTCAACGCCATTTCAGCCACAGGGAAAATTTAGTGGAATCCTAAGGTAACCGTCCAAACGTAATACACACTCCCTCCGTCTACTACTCCCAGTATCTGATCATCTCACGATACTCTGCTGCGCAATGAGCTCCTTTGCAGCTTCTAGCTCACCAGCGTCAAACCCTTGCCAACCATCTTCACCACTGCTCGCTCTCCGTACAATTTCGGCCAGCTTCTCAGTTGCCGTCGCATTCAATCCTTCCACAGTTTTCGTCGGCATCGCCTTGCCGCTGCCATTCGCCAGCATTCTGTCTGTCACCAACCTTAACCCATACCACCCCCTCAAATACCATTCACACAGCTCGACACTTCTACAGAAGTACCTTGCAGCCTCCGCCAGGGCCTCCGATTCGTTATTTGCCGCACCGATATAGGCAGTCTCGCCCAGACGCGCATGGATGTTATAAGCATTGGGATATACTAGCAAACACTCCTCTAAGCAGAAAGCGGACTGCGCATACAATCCTTGTGAGCGGTAGAGCACGGCAAGGTGTGACCACGCCTCCGCGTCAGTCGGTGAGTGTGCGAGGAGTTTCGTAAGTGCAGTTATCGCTTCGTCGGTTCTTCCTAGCGACTGGAGTAGCGTTATTCGCCGCTTCTCAATAGGCATATTCGTAGGGTCGTCGCGTAGGATGGTATTGTAGCGCTTTAGGATGTCTTCGAGGGCGGGACGGGAGGAGGCAGTGGCTTCATCGTAGAGACCAGTGAGGGCGCGTACTCGGGGTGAGTCAACGCCAAAACGGTCGCCGAGACGTTGGAGGCACAGTCGCGCGGACTGGTTGTCTTCGCACCGGAGGGAGCCTAGAAAGAGTTGCTCGTATAGAAACCAGGTCTCTTGGGTGTCCCTCGTGGCTTCGGAGGAGGAGAGGAAGATTGGTGCGTATTGGGCGAGGTGGAGGGAGGACGACGGTTGTTTCAGAGGTTGCGGATGTGAGGAGAGGTAAGACATCAGGGTTTGTAGGATCGTCATAATGAACGGGTGTGCCCGGCCGGTGAGAAGGAGGGAGGTGTGAGAATGAGGATGAGGTACGTCAGGAGGTGGTGACAGGTGTCTATAAACGGGGTTAGTACATCTCAACCACTTCGCATATAAAGCTAGATTAATTGAGGGAGAGCTCAGTGAGAACGGGAAGCTTACGTCGTTGAGGATGAGAATGATGATGAGGGTCGTTCGTTCGTTCGTTCGTTACTGGCAAAAGGCGGAAGGTGATGAGAATGTTGTATGTACTCTAGCTGTCGGCATCAATTGTCTGCAGCCACGTGAGATGGCGCTTGGCAACTCGGAACAACAACGACATCATCTACCACTGCCTTTACCCTACAACAATAATACCATCCTCCTTCTCCTCTCCTTCTCCCTCTTCTCCGTCTATATCCCCCTTCTCTCGTATCTAATACGACTTCTCCGTACGCCTCTTACTACTCTCTTGGCTCAACCCCGACACTTCGTTCTCAGCGGCACTCCCGCATCTATAGTTCACCATGTTTGAAAAGTCACTCTACGACCTTATTCGAGGCCTCCGTGCTAACAAGGGAAATGAACGGAACTACATCCTCGAGTCGCTCAAAGAATGTCGACACGAAGCTAAATCTCAGGACTTGGATATCAAGGCGACCGCCATCCTGAAGCTCATCTACCTAGACATGTTTGGCCACGACATGTCCTGGGCAAGCTTTCACGCGCTTGAAGTCATGAGCTCGCCCAAGTTTCGACAGAAGCGTGTGGGGTACCTGGCTGCAGTACAGAGCTTTAGGCTAGATACCGATGTATTAATGTTGACCACGAACTTGATCAAGAAAGTTTGCCTCTCCTCATAGACCCTTGTCATAGTGTGATTTGTTGCTTGTTCATGTGAATAAGAATGGTTGCGCTAAAAGGGCGGAGGTGTATTAGGACCTCTACTCGCCCTCCGTCCCCGAGATGTCCCTCGCCATAAATGGCCTGTCGCACATTGTATCCCCATCACTGGCGGCTGACCTGGCACCGGATTTGGTCTCGAAGCTCACCCATTCATCGCCACATGTGCGAAAGAAAGCGATTCCGGTGCTATACAAATGTTTCCTTCAGTCTCCTGAGCTGTTACGGACATGTTGGCCACGATTACGCGAATGTCTTAATGATGAGGATAGCAGCGTTGTGTCTGCGACTGTCAATGTGGTCTGTGAGTTGGCTAGGAGGAATCCAAAGAACTATCTACCGCTTGCACCACAGCTGTTCAAGCTCTTGACTGAGGGCGGGAACAACTGGATGACCATTAAGCTCATCAAGCTAGTCAGTAGCAATGTGCAACACCATGCCTATGTCATTCTGCTAACCCCCACCGTGCGCACAGTTTGCGACTTTAACGCCGTTAGAACCCCGGTTAATCAAAAAGCTAGTACCGCCAATTACCAATCTTATACGGACGACCCCCGCGATGTCTCTGCTGTACGAATGCATAAGCGGTTTGATATCTGGCGGACTGCTGGCTGGGATACAGGATACCGATGAGGGCGAAGAACTGGCCTCGGTCTGCGTGACTAAACTCCGTGGTTTTCTGGTCGAAGGTGACAGCAACTTGAAATATGTGGGGTTGATAGCATTGACAAAGCTGGTTAACACTCATACACACCTTGTATGCCAGCATCATGATGTGGTTTTGGATTGCATTGATGACGAAGATATCTCCATTCGCTACCGAGCACTGGAATTGGTCGTTGGCATGGTTAATGCAGATACTCTATCAATTATTGTAGGAAAGCTGATGCGCCAACTCAAGCCAGCGCCAACACAAGAGTACGTAGAGCTTGAGGGAGCAGGAGCCGATACGAGTGAAGACGAGGATGACATGCAAGAAGAGGTGATGCATCCTCGAAAGGCTCAGAGAGGAGAAATGATCCCATTGGAGCTACCAGAGGACTATAAACACGCAATAATTGGCAAGGTACTGGAGATGTGCAGCCGGGATATGTATTCCAACGTTGCCGACTTCGAGTGGTACCTCGATGTGCTTGTCCAGCTTGTACGATACGCCCCAGCTGTTCAGATAGTAGGCAAGGGCGCCGATGATGCGGAGGAGGAGGATGAACTTGAAGAAATGGTTAAGAAGTGTGATGTTGGAGAGGCAATTGGAAGAGAACTGCAAAACGTTGCAATTAGGGTGAAATCTGTACGCCCCGAAGCAGTTCGGTGTGCAGAAATGTTGGTTGGCGGAAGGGATGGTGTGTTCCCCGCCGCTGGAGGCGGGGGAAAGCGAGTACTGGGTGCTGCCGGGTGGATTGTGGGAGAATATGCTAGGTATGTTAATTCAAACTTCTGCTTATTATATCCCTTTAACTAACAGACGCATTGAATAGTCTACTCACAGACCCACCCTCCACGTTTGACTCTTTAGTCCAATCCTCATCAAGCTCGCTCCCATCCGACATCCTTGCTGGGTATATTCAGGCTGTCGCTAAAATATATGCCTCGCTCACAGGCTCCGAGAGTCTGACATGGACCTTCGAGCGGAAGACCTACGTTACACTTCTCACTGAGCGGGTAATACGCTTTTTGGAACCTTTGACAATTTCACCGAATCTAGAAGTACAGGAGCGTGCAGTTGAATTTTTGGAACTGTTTCGTCTCGCTTCTGAGGCTATAACAGCACAACCAGCGATGCCAGAAGGGGCAGAAGAGCAATACGGACCTCCACTATTGTTAACCCAGGCGGTACCATCGCTATTCTCCGGACAAGAGTTAAACCCAGTCGCACCCCGTGCCCAGAGGAAAGTTCCGTTACCGCCTGGTCTTGATCTCGATGAACCGATAAACCCAAATCTTCACGATCTCCTCGTGGCGGCAGATTACAACACTTCTTTGGCGAACGAAGACGATGCTGAGGACGAAGAATTCAGGAACTACTACTACACAAAGCCCACCGCCGCCGCCCTTACAAAGAATCAGCCAGCAGCGTTAGGAATTGACTCGGCCGCGTCTAAGAGTACGGCTGGCTCTGGCTCGTATCAGGGTGTGAACGAGGAGGACTATCTGGATGCCGATATTCTCGCACGTCGACGGCGAGAGCGGCAAGAAAGGAATCGGGACGACCCTTTCTACATCTTTGCACCGGGGGATACTGAGAGTATTACTGACGCAGATTTGGAGAGTATACCTGTGCTGGAACTAAAGTTGGATGACTTGCCCGATGCTTCTACCGCTACCACCGCCACCGCCGCCGCCGCCGCATCCGCCAACTTGAGTTCACTGGCTCCTAGGCGAAGGAAGGAACGTGTTCAAATAGTTGCGGATGAGGGGATTGAAGGTGCGGATGAAGAGGGGGATGTGTTAGAGAAAGAAGTTACTACTTATAAGAAAAAGGGAAGGAAGAAGGGATTATTGCAAGTGGATGCTAGTGGTCTCGTAGGATACTCTTTGGATGAGGAAAAGGAAAATAGGAAAAATGATGCTGAGACAGAGATGGCTAAGCGGGAGGTGGAGAGGTTACGGAGGGAGATGAAGTTGGCAGCGGAACGGATTGAGGTGCAGAGGAGGAGTGCGGAGGAGGGGAAGGCGGAGAAGAAGAAGACCAAGATAAAGAAGCCTAAAAAGGGGGAGGATGGTACAACTACTGAGAAGAAGAAAAAGAAGAAAAAGGCAAAGGCAAAAGACGGTGATGTGGAGAGGGAGAAGAAGACGGTTAAGGGGAGGAAGGAAGTTGTTGCTGAGGCGTCGGCGCCATGAACTTCAGAAACTATGAGTTTTGCGTTTCTTTGTAAATATATATATTTATGGATTCCCCAACCGGGCCCAAAGAGAGGATCACTGACTGGATCATGTAGGAGACCCCGAGGGACGAGTGACTGGGGATGTATCGACCATATTACAATAGTGAAACTCAAGCTTGATGGCGCATACATATGATATGGTTGGTAACACGTGAGAAGCCATCAACGTTAAGCCAATTGAATCCTTTTTGCACGTCTCTTCTCATCTGACTCTTTGTCCAACGGCAGATGTTCTTGTGCATCAAAACCAGCCAATCAAGGTTCCAATTATGTCTCTTGTATCTACTCTACATGCCACCCAAAGTATGTCCCTTTGTCCCCTAATACCTAATAATACACCTATCTGGTGCCAAAATGAACGCCGCTTTCTGCATACCATATATCTAAAACGCTCGCTAGTATCAGTAAATCACCGCAAATGCCCTGGAGGGTTTCTCGAATCATAATCCAAATGCACACTTCCTTGTCAGCGCAAATCCTTTCGCTCAAACCATTGGAGTGAGACCCAACTCACAAGGCCCTTTCCACAATCGGCAGACTTTCCAGGGTATACTGCAAACTTTCACCCAAGTCATGCGAATCCTTCAACTCGAGACCATCATCTAACACCACATCTACCTCCACATTCAATCTATCACCCGCGTGATACGCCTGCACACTTGTAATTTGTTTGATACTCCTCGCAAACCTCATCGTGAGGTAGAGTAGCACATTGCTCTGATCTGTTGAAGCTGCAGCACCGGTAAGGTTCTTGATATGGGCCATTGATATCCTTCCCCACTGTGTGATGACGTAAAGTGAGAGCAGTAGACCACCAAGAGGATCGAGCCACCAGGTGGAGGTGTAGGTCCCTAGCAAAGGGAAAAGTAGGGAGAAGAAATTGAAGATGACTAAAGAAGGCTATCAATGCTAAGCGCGTGGACAGTGGAAAGAAAGATGCAAACCATCAGTGAGTGCATCTTCGGCGAGCGCTTGAACACTTGAATTCCGGATCAGGCGACACCAGAAGTAACAAGCACCCTTTACAACTACGGTTGATGCCATGATTGCGATTGCGGTAGGTCCGACAGAAACGATAGCATGTGAAGAGCCCAACAGACGTTGTAACGCTGTGATGCCTACTTGAACGAACGAGGTGATCATGATAACTGAGAAAACCAAGACCCCAAGTGGCTCAAGACGTGCACGCCCAATTGGATCTAGCAACCCCGTTAGCTCTTACAAACAAGAGCTGGGGCCTTATAAAAATTTACACGAGTGTTCATCCTTTCGGTGGATCAAACTTCAAAGAATTAGCCTTTGCCAGTGACATCTAGTGACTAAAGCTAACATTGCAGTAGTTGCGAGTATCACAGTCGAGAGAAAGTCGAGTACACCTGAGACGAGTGGTCAGGCTTGCAGGTGCAACGTGGAGCGTAAAACCCACCATCCACCAAACTGGCAAGAACGGATAGAGAGTTGGTTAGCAATGCCACCATAAGTTTTGCAACAAGCAGGAGCGCGTTCGCGGTGAAGTTAACATAAATTGCTATCTTCCTTCATTCCCGGGAAGAGGTTAGTATCAAGACAGCGCAATATGGAGCCATTTGAACACATCGAACTCACACAATTCTAGCTTGTGATTCTTCGGAGCCACCAGCTGTGCCCTCACTTCCTTCACCTAGCAAGGGCGATTCTTCGTCTGCAATCCTATAGATATAGCTTGGACGCTTGCGCTGAGGCGCATGCACAAGTGGGGGTCGTAGCAACGCTTGAAGGGAATCTGTGGATCCGTAGTGGTCCGTGTAAATTCCATTGCTACTTCTGGGATTCTCGGCCACAGTCTCTAGCTGCTAGGGGCATATTAGTCTTGGGATAAGACACCAGGACAGCGGCACCAAACGTCATTATCATCATGGTATGTCTGAAGCAGATCTCGTGGAAGTGTTGAATCAAGCAGCTTGTCAATATAACTGTACCGATCAATTAACGAGTTGTTTCTCTCATAGTATTCCCTCCTTTTAACGAAGGTCAGCATTGGTCTAGTCCGAATTTCAACTAGCTGTTTAACGAACAAAGGTTTCTTCATTCCCTTCAACTCCTCGGGAGTCTTGCGGTACTGTTCCCATCGGTATCTGGGATTGTTGTCTCCAATCAATCGCATGTACCGCATGTGTGGATTGTTTAGCGCTGCAGACAAAGCTCGCCGATGTTGTTTATGAGAGCTATCAGTGCTATCGTTGTGCGCCGCTTGCAAAAAAAGCCCGGACAAATGATTTCGTCCAAATAGCAAATCTGGCTCTTGCAGCGGAATAAAAGCTCCATCGCGACCAAAATGGTAGGAATGCACAGGATGCCCATTTTCCTGCAGCGGCGTATTGGTAGGTGTTATGGTCCCACCGTGGTAACTCATCGAAAAAGTAAGAGGCAAGCAACGACGTTTGCCTGGAGACTGAATTGATTTGCAGGAAGGGGATAAAAGAACGAGGGGCAAAACAAGTGGCGATAAGTGAATAGTTTTAGCATTAAATAGCTTACGTACTTAAGCACCCCACTTGACTTAGCACCTAAGCAATGGGTCCGGGCCATTGTTCCATCAAAACGATGACACTTTCCAACCATTTTCAACACGAAGCTCTTCGGCAACAAGCGCCTGCTGAAGCACATCCCTGGCGTCCTGCTTCCTTCTTCCTCTCCAAGCGTTGCGTCAAGTCCCTCGGCTTTGCATTGGTTCTGAAGATCTTTCACCGTTGCTGACTTGGAAGGCATGATTGTGCTATCTCCGTCTATCGAAGGGGGGGTTGAAGGACTTCGTCCCTTCCACTCACAGAAGAGAGCTTGCGCTGCTCTGTGCTTTGTGGCCTGCTTGGCAATGTTCCGGAGCATTTTGGCACGTGCCGTTCCGGGTGAGATCCCTGCACCCGGAACGTTCTGAATTCGAAACCTGTGAACACTTCGACCGTTCCGCGTTCCAGCAGATCAAGACAGAATCTTACCTCTTGCTTCGCTCCAGGGGAACCCCACTCACCATACTAAAATCCATCAAGGAGCGAGAGCAGCCTACCGAGCACTGAAACGTGAAGTGTTTTGGCCAACTTGATGATCGGACGCCAAGACCACTGCCACAGACGTCACCACCGAACGACCCGAGGTCTCTGCAGCAGAGTCCCGCGTCGGGTCAAGCAGGCGCCCGGCGGAACCGACAACCACCGACCAACCAACGTGCATGAACGCGACTTGTTTCAATCACATGCGCAATGTTGTGCATATGTAGAAACAGTGCTCCTTCAGACTCCATGACTCCATACAAGCTAGGCAATGGTGACTATTATGCAGGTTTATTCACATCCCTATTTCACAGTCGAGCAGGGCCTCAAACTCGCCAGCTTCACCTCCTCTTCTAACAAAGCGATTTCAGCTATATCTCCGCCTCTATGAATCAGCACCCTGTCTTTCCCGTTTCAATCGACATGCCATACCACTCATTATTCGTTTCTCTTCGTCCTTCTCCATCTTCATCCATGTCCAGTAGAGTGCCTGGTACACAAACACCGCCATCAAAAACACCTTTGCGAATGGCCGTCCAAAATCTTTGTAGATGGAGATCTGCCACACCAATACCGGAATGAGTCTAAGGCCATAAAACGGCTTTATTGAACGCATAGCGAGCCAGTTCGACTTATTACGGAGGTGACAGCGGAGTTTCGGGGGTGCCTACATGCGGTGAGACTGGCTTGGCTATAGCCGCCGAGGGTGGTGGGCGAGGAGGCGGCACGGAGCCGGAGTATGGCCGGCGCAGTGCAATGCGAGCGAGCGAGCTTCTGAATAGTAACCGCGACGAAAACATGACGGCGGTAATGGTGGTGTGGAAGTGGAGGTGACGATGGGAGAATTTAAGGTTGGTAAGTCGGCAACTTCCGTATTTCCACAGGGGTACCTACAGGATAGCGTACAAATTTCTTGAGTCTACTCTGGTATCGTACACGTACCATGAGTGGAATAATAACCTCAAGTTAATAAATAATAGTACGTATAAAGTCTTAAGTAGATACCCAAGCACTTGGTAGATATCGTCGTTCGGTTAGAGTTGTGAATTGCTCTATTTCTGGATGGCGCGCTCAGATAAAGTGGGTCAGTAAGCTTATGTGTCCTCAGGAGAGTTCACACAACCGTGCGCCAACCTTCAGCTGTCTAGATACCTCTCTCAGCATAATTTTCCTCAGCCCAGATCTCCGAAGCAAACGTCCAGAACCAGTGCCGTTTTTTACATTCAAACTTCCACCATCCGCGATTGTCACAATGGTCAGCTCCTGCCCGACAGCTCCAAATAGAAGAATCGGGCCTGAAGTAGAGCTGATCAATGTTGCAGGTGCAAACACTCTACCAGCGCAAAGCCAACGAGAAGTTCGCCAAGCAGCAAGAAAAGAGGATGGGCAAGTCCGAAACCGCAGTCAAGGAGAAGAAGAAATCGGCGAAGTCCAAGCTCTCAGGAATCTGGCTGAGTAGGTTTTCACGTTGAATAGGAGACGACTGTGAGCTGACAGCATTAAAGTGCTTCTTATCTTTGCCGTCCTCGGTGGCCTACTCTTCGAGTTTGTCCGCCTGATCTGGAGTAGATTCTTTTGAGCAGGGATGGACCTAGAGGAGATGGCTACGTTTATTCAATACGATGGTGCAGCGGTCGATATCGGGATAATGGGGCATACGAACGAAACGCTGCAAGACTTCCGTCGTGGTGATGGGAGCACGATGAAATGTTGGGGTTGCCTTCATTTTTCCTGTGAAATCTATCATACTCTAGACGTTTTTATACCACAGCGGCATGTCATAGTAGTAACCCATCCAATTTTTTGGTCGCAGCTCTATATCTAAACATAATCTCATAAAATCACGCGCCTAAGCCCTTCCGTTTCCCATTAGGCTCGTTCCTCATCTTGAGGCCGGCATTAAACTGCTTCTCGAGCTCTTCTTCCCGTTGTTTGACTGATGTTGTCCTAGTGGGTTTCGCTGATACTGTAACGTCTCCCGCCTTACCCGCGCCCAGTAGTCGTAGGAATTTGGACTGTCGTGCGTCACCTCCCGAGAGCTCCGTGGCGTTCCACTTCATACTTGGCTGGACGATATCAGAAATGCTATGGGGGCTAGCAGGATGTTCCTATGCTAACCTCTTTTAACCTCTTTAAATCTTCGTCAGATCTCAGGCCCTCTGTGGACTCCAAAGATTTTATCTTAGACGATAGAGCTCCCTGAAAACGCTTTAGCACCGGATTATTGAAGCCCGTCTGGTAAGTTTAAAAAACGTTTGCGCTGACCTCAATATCCCATACTTCCGACTTGGAAGTCTTATCTTTTTTCTCTTTTTTCTCTTTTTTCTCCTTCTCCGTCTCCTTCTTTTCTTTCCTCCCCTTTTTCCCCTTTTTCTCCTTTTTTGCCTTCTTTTCCTCTTTGTCCTTCTCCTTCACCTTCCTTTCTTTCTTCTCCTTCTTCTCTTTCTTACTTGTGCTGTATTTTTCGTCAAATTCTGGATCGTCCGCCTTGAGCTTCTTGTCTTTGACCTTTTTGACCTTCTTTACATCGATACGTTCCTCCTTCAGGACTTCCTTTGGCACTGACTCATTCGCTGCATCCTTGACTATCTTTCCTATCTTCTCTTCCCTAGGGGTTTCCGTTCTTTCGGTCTCGGTCTCGTCAGGGGACGTCGATTTCGATTTAGAACTTCGGTCCTTATTTTTCTTGTCTTTCTTTTCCTTCTTTTGCCCTTCCGCCTTAGATTTGCGACGCTTCTTCTCGGACTCCTGGCTCTGAGATACGACACCATTGGTTTTCTGAAGGGCGCATGCAGTTAGACTTGAGCTGCGCTCGCGGTGCCGGACAGGCCATGGATTGAGATCGACGGACCTCTATTGTAGCCTTGTCTTCTCCGTCGCGTTTCCTCTTGTGGACTCCATTAGTTGCAGGAACCAGTACTTCTGTAACTACCGAGACTACAGGTGTAGTTGTAGGTTTAGGCATAGCGACTTCTTCAGTCGATCTGTTCTCGAAGTTTCGTATCTTCCCAAGAGCCTTGCCGTTCTCCCCGGTGGCACCAGCCACGTTCCAGCCGCGACCATTGTTGCGGCGCGAACCGCCTCCTTGTCGTGCTCCGCGGGCTTGACGTCCGAAACCACGAGTGGCAACAGCGACTGGTTCTCGTTCTGCAGTCTGCATCAGCGCCATTCGCGCGGGGTTAATTGAGCAGTGCTCGTCCATATTGTCGTTAGCGCAGGGGGGATCCGAGGCCTCAAATGTATTTGGTAATGTCTGGAGGCGAGGTAAGTGGTGGAATTGAGGTATTCGCAGTGGTGTAAATCAGCATCTGATAGTTTCAGGTTGCACGCAAAAAGTTTTTGGGTAAAATTTAGATACCCTAGATGGGGTCAGGGTTCAGTGCGGCAAATGAACGGAGGCTGCCGACATCCCGTGTGCAATTCTTTACTGGCAATTGCGGATGATAAAAGCACATCTTCTAACATTTAATCTCCAAGAAGGCATTATATCTTTTCTCGTGCCCAGCCGGAGGAGGCTGGGCACGAGAAAATATTATACCATATATCATACTTTATAACCCATACACAAGCCCGGTGACGAAAATCAAAACCTATAACATCAACTATCACTCGCTATCAACAAACGACAGAGGCACTTAGTAGAGATCTCGCTAAGTTACGGTAAGCTATGAAGAATACTAATATATTAGCCGCTAGATGGTGCAATATCGATACTCTAGCTGATTATTAACGCGGATGAGCTTCATCAGGCATTAAAGATCTTACTAAGTCCAGCTCTGTATTGAAACTCACTTGCATTCACGGATGCCGATATACTTTAAATACATTTGACACGGAACCCCGTGAATTTGTATTGAGGTTCTTAAAAACGCTCGTGCTGGTTGCTGACATATGATCCGCAATTACCGGTAACTACAGTTCGTCGATACAGAATAGATAGTTCTAATCAGGCCGTTCCACTGCTCTCATAAAGGTGCGCTAGGTGATTTATCGTACCCGCTGGCGCTTAACCCAGCGAAATGTTGACTACCCATAGCAAGAAAGAGTTTATTGAACAGCGAATAGTACTATCCTCTTTTCCGCAATGATACAATCCGAAACCAGTTATAAATATCCCACTACTGAAACCTGTAGCGATACTCATGACTTTCGTTTCGTTCCCTCGAACCCTCTACAGTAATACAGGTGGAATGATGGCGGCTGAAAAGTTAGACGAGGTGTGGAGTACGGAACTTTTGAAGAATTACTGGTATGGCATAAGCTTACCCGCTGTGGTACCTCGCCTGTATTCGCTGTCGGTTTACTCATCCTATCTATACTTCTTACCGGCTGGCTGCCGAGACGTTAGCCGCGTTACTGACTGATTCGGGCACTTCCTATATCAAGTACTACCACACATGGTCACCGGCGATAACCGTGCCTCAGCACTCCTATAAGAGACATGACCGCCACCATCACCACCATCACAGTATTGAAGTATGCCTCTAACAATGGATCCTGCCCGAGACTCTGCTTTACAGAGGATCTTGTCCAATGGCTACAATCTCAATATCGAAAGAGCCCGAGACGCCGAGTACCCTCAGCTCAGAGGTAACTCCATGAACGCCTTTGCCACCCAGACATATTGCTGATGAATAACATGTAGATTGCACATATCTTGACCATGGTGGTACAACACTATACGCCAAGTCTGCTATTGAAGCGTTCTCTGCGGATCTGTGCTCGAACCTCTATGGAAACCCACACTCGCCATCGGCACCATCGCAACTGGTCACTAAGAGGGTGGAGAATGTCCGGCTGCGGGTGCTCCACTACTTCAACGCCAACCCAGAAGATTTTGATGTTGTTTTCTGCGCCAACGCCACGGCGGGAATGAAGTTGGTGACGGAAGCATTTTCGGCTCTCAAGTCAGGGTTTAAATACAAATACCACGGTGACTCCCACACGAGTTTGGTAGGAATCCGAGAGCTCTCGACCAACCCTCAATGCCTCATGTCAGATTGGGACGTAGAGCAATGGCTGAAAGAACCTTCTGAGACGCGGGATATTGGGCTTTTTGCATGGCCCGGCCAATCGAATTTGTCCGGACGCCGCCTCCCATTGGATTGGGCTAGGAAGCTGAGGACGGTCCATCCGAATTACTATTCCCTATTTGATGCCGCGGCGCTGCTTACAACAGCGCCACTAGATCTTAGTGATATATCAACCGCGCCTGACTTCACCGTCCTGAGCTTCTACAAAATCTTTGGATTCCCGGATATGGGTGCGCTGATTGTGCGACGCGATTCGAGTGGTATCTTGGAGGGGCGGAAGTATTTTGGAGGAGGCACCGTGGATGCAGTGACGATAGAGACGGGTTTCGTGGCCCGCAAACGGGATGTCCCCCATTCGTACTTGGAGGACGGTACGGTCCCGTTTCATTCGATAATCGCGCTTGATGCAATGATGGCCATGCATGAACGACTGTATAGAACTCCCTATGATATATCTAGGCATGTCCACTCACTGGGACGGTTGGCTTATGAGCTGCTATCCGATCTAAAGCACGGCAATGGACGTAGTGTCTGCAAGTTTTACGGAGGTGGTAACTACAACTCTTCGCTTTCACAGGGTCCAACAATAGCATTCAACCTACTAAGGTCCGATGGCACATGGGTTGGATATGCCGAATTCGAGAAACTTGCATCAGTGAAGAAAATACATCTCCGCGTTGGCTCCATGTGTAATCCCGGGGGTATGAATGCCTATGTTGGTCTTAGGTCATGGGAGATTGAACAAAATTATGCTGCCGGTCATGTATGTTCCGATGACAACGATATCATGGGCGGCAAGCCTACAGGTATTATCCGGATCTCCTTAGGAGCCATGAGCACGATTGATGATGTATTGGCTTTTGTCGGATTTTTGGAAGAGTTCTATGTCGACAGAGAGGTAATTGGATTTGACTTCAACAAGGATACCAACATTCAAACTGGAGCCGTGGTAGAAAGTTTAATAATATGTATGTTCTACACTGCTAGAACCGCCATTTTCATCCAGCCGAGTGTGTCATTGACCGGCTACAGATCCTATAAAATCTTGCGGTGGATTTAAAATCCCAGCAGGTATACCATGGGAGATCAGGCCACATGGACTTGCGTGGGATCGTGAATGGTGTCTAGTCCACTTGGGTACTGGAGCAGCATTGAGCCAGAAAGCCTACAATAAAATGACTATCCTACACCCCGAAGTCAACCTCGATACAGGCATACTCATTGTCTCTGTCCATAAATCTCCCGAAACCCTGCCGCTGCGTATTCCACTCACAGATTCCCCAACTGACCTAATCAACCTACACTCCTGTACCTCTCGGGTCTGTGGTGACAAAATTACCGCACTGACCTACAACTCACCTGAGATTATTGACTTCTTTTCAACGGCAGTTGGTGTCCCTTGCACGCTAGCACGATTTCCAGCAGAATTGACGAGTCGTAATTATAAACCCTATCTTAGTAGAGATAGCCCCCTCACAGAGAAAACACTAAAACCGAAGATACTGCTTAGCAATGAGAGCCCAATTCTCATCGTAAACATGAATAGTGTTGATGCTCTCAACAAACAGATCGGATACACAAATGGCAAGCAAGCGAAGGCCGATGTGTTTAGGGCAAATATTGTGCTTAGAGACACGAAGCCTTATGCGGAGGATACGTGGCATCAAATCAAAATTGGTAGTGAATACTTTCAGGTATTCCCACTCCTCAAGTCTTCATAGGTATCAATAGAGCTGATATTAGACTAGTTGTTGGCGCCATGTCGGCGATGCCATATGGTATGTATAGACCAAGATACAGCGGAAAAAGACGAAGAGCCTTTTGTCACGTTGGCGAAGACGAGGCGAATTGGGGGTAAGATATTGTTCGGACGGCATGCCACCCATCTGCCGAATGCGAGTGTTTCCGGGGTGCCAACTATTAGAGTCGGAGATATAGTGGATATTTGCGAGGGAGAGGAAAGCCCAGAGCCCACCGCCGGTAGAAATGAAGACGGAGGTACCGAAAAGGGGCGTTTCTTAGGCATCGGTGGTGATAGTGGCACTACTATCTTTGGGGATATCAGGGTCGTCGGTTTATGGTTTATGGGTACTGTTTGGCGTTGGTGAGAAGGTTTGAGTGACTGTTTTGTACCATGGATCTCGTGATATACCTACTCAAGCACTTAGAAGCCGATGTTGCATGAGTATATATAGAGCTTCTAATATCTTTGGTGGTGGAGTGCAGCTATTTTCCAGTCCCAACGGCTACTGCGGCCGGAATTGCTCCAATCATAGGGAACCTTTACCAACAGCTCACTGATTTGCAATACACTGCGGTTTCACCTCAATCATACAAATACAGATGGGACTCCCTCTCCTTTAGGTTTGTTCACAGTACTAATACTGTACTAGCCGCTGAGGTTCGGACACAATCCGTCGCTGACAGGTAATTCCGCTTTGGATGACTAGTGCTGATAGCTTCGGTTGATGGTGATAATGCTTGTGTTGAGATCGAACCGCAGGGCCTGTGTTATCACAGTGAGCACTGCTCAATTATAAGAAGTGCAGGGTGAACTGGTGGGTAAAATGGTGGGTTAAGTGGGAAAATTCTCCACAATATGGGTTTGTTTTATGTGTACTTGAGGGTGCTAACAACTTTTACTACTTGGACATTGGTCTGCTGATGCTGACTAAGGCGGAAAAACCGTTGGACAGACACTGCTGACTGCTGACATCCGAACCTTAGCGGCGAGTACAGTATTGCATGGTAATATTAGTTAAAATAATCTACTCAATGCTATCATAGGTTAAAAATACAAGCCTCGATGATTATTAGTATAGTTCACTATTACTCCGTATACTCTCGCAAGGTTTTGTTCTTGCTACCGCTACCTCGAGAATTTTTCCCCTTCTAGCCACATCCTTTCCGAAGAAGAGCTACTCTGAATACTTAGCTATTGAATCATATACCCCGTTTCCACTGAAGCCGCCTAGGTTATCGACATTGGAGAAGAGGTAAAGAGTGTAAAGGAGAATACGTAGCCCTTTGATCCAGAGCCGATTTGATGGAGCATCAGTGCGAAGTGTTAAAGTTAACTACTGGAAAGACAGAGGGTGGGGAGGAATAGAGATAGGAAGGTAATTTGGATGATGCTGATTCCTGTATACATAATCCGTCACTCAGGGTGTTACACGTCATCGACTTCTTGGCTGAGTACCTATGGATCCAAAATTAGATTCAGCTTATCTCGTACCTAGACTGCGAAAATAAATTTCTAGCCGAGCGAGCTTGCGAGCTAGTCTCGTGCCCAGACTCTCTCTTAGCGTCTTAGCCACTTTCTGATGAAAGAGCTCCGACTTAGTGAGAGTCTGGAACTAATCGGTTTAGCCAAGTCCGATCGGGCGCTACTTTTAGCCATCAGAGCTTCCTAATATGGCAGCCCTGCTTCTGATGTAACACTAAGTGGATCGGGAGTCTCCCGATATTAAGAACTGTCTCCGGGTCCAAATGCCACTGTCTGATGACGAATCTGAGCATCTATTCTTGTATCTGAACTATATATATCCATCAGCAAAAAGTGAAATTTGTTTCCAAAAATGGACCTCACCCACCGATCCTTCTCCACATTCTCCACAAACAATACAAGCGACTTATGTGCAATCTTCCACCATGCTTCGAAGCATTCAATGATGCGATCGCATCATCAGGACATCTCAAAACCGTGTTTCGTCATTTAAGCTGGTTTATTGCACATGTTTCTTTCACGTTGGTCCTCTAGATTTTAATTGTTTTGACAGTTTTTTGAACTGTTCCATCGATTTCAAGAATATTCTTAACTATTTAATCCCATGAGACATCGATTATACACAAGCTTGCACAACTCCCATTACAAAAATTAAAACACCCAGAGTAAACACTCATCAGATTTCTATATATCGCTGCAACGATTACTTCAACCATTGAGTTGAATAATATACATGTAAAACAAATTGAAAGGATTCAAGTCAATCGTGTTCCTCAAGTACCACCACGAGCTATCTGGCTGCAGCATCAGCGGAAGATGGTGTACAGCTCCTTGGATCACGCTTAAAGGGACAATGTAAGTGGTTCCGACACAGAAAAGAGGCTTGAAACGGTAACTTCCATCATGCAAGGAGTGCATCAGAGGTTGTTGCCACTCCTCGACAGTCACCATACCAGCAGTCTGACGTATCGGCCCTGTTGGAAACGTCTTAACCAACGCAAGAAACCCTTTAACGCTCAATTCAGCATCCTTGACGTCGAAAAGACACTTCAACCATGCGGGAATGCGTCCAGCAGTCAACTTCAAGTGGCAATCCGGACTCGTCCCCATCCAGAGAAGCACTGTATCATTTCTTGGTGGTGTATGCTTTCTCCACCTTGTGGACCCAGTGCAACTAACCATATGAACTGCTTGCTCGTCGCATTAAAAAGATGTCACCCGAATTGCTACTGAGTCGTACTGAATGTATTTTGCATTGTTGAGACAACTGAAATACTGATCGTGATCGACATAGTCTTTGAAGTCAGCAAATTTCTTGATATACCAAGCGATGTGATTCTGTAGCTCCCCTTTTGGCATTGCACACCACTCTGCCAAGTCATCAAGGGTCTTGATTTCTGGTCATGGGTTTTTCATCATTCACTTGAGAGGCGCTTATGTTAGAGGCATATCATCTGCCCGACGTTGTTTTGCAGCGTTTGCATTCAGCTCTCGATACTCAAACACCTCATTTCGGGCTGTAGTTCACAAAATCTAGAAGGCGGCCCCATGACTATTCAATTGTCGGTACGCTTGTTTAAGATCCATCATCTCTTTTTCAGGGAGTTCAGAGTTAACATTTAAGAGGTGACCAAGCTGGCAGATACAGTCAGAGTAGTGGTTCAGGAGATGCATGTCCACAAAGTTGAAATCTGATTCGTGGACAAGATGTTGTGCAATTTCTGACTCAATCTGCATTTTATCTACATCCACCGGACGATGCTTTGCAGCCGCAGAAAGATCATTCCAAGCACGGTCACTCTCCTGTTCCTCCTGTTTGTCCAAAGTAAGGTGCTTTTTCAAGGCTTCCAAGACCTTCTTTGTAGATTTACTGGCGCGGAATGGACTGAAAACATCCTTGTGATGATAAAACTCCTCCAGATGATTCTCCATGTACTCGATTGTGGCCTCAGTATGGTACCAGTACTGTGCCATAAGATGAAAATATACTATGTTCTTGATGCACAAGAGGTCTTCTGTCAAGGGAATCCTTTGGCTCGCCGAAGGGTTTAAAAGAGTTGCCGTGAAAACAGGAACAATCACACGCCCGAGTGCTTTCATCTCCTTACCACTCCATTGTGTCACCTGGCTATAGGGCTTGTTGAATCGAGCGAAGCCAGGATATGGAGGCATCATTGCCCAGAGCTGGTTGAATATGTTGATCCTGGAATGTTGTTCGAGGAAGGATGTTACCCAGTCCATCAAATGCTGCAGCATACCGAGATAGACGGAATGAAGAATATCTGGTACGATAATAGTCATCAGAGAGATGCATTTCATATTCCACAGGACACCTTCTGAGGTTCCAACCGCTAGATTTCCCAGATAATGTCTTGCTTCCTGTCTCTCTGACTCATCTCCCTGAGTCGCGAGTATCATCTTTTGGAAGTATAGCCGATAGTCTCTCAAATGCCATGACAATGAATTCCCTTCTCCAAACGACGATTTTGGTGCTTTGCACACAGGGCAATGGGGCTGCTTGATTGGGCACAAGTGAATGTTTTCGAAGTAGTCAGCCTTCCATGCACAGATGACAGGATAACATTGCCACATCCGGTGGTCAGCAAAAAGCATAAGCTTTCTGGTGTTGAAAAGCGCGTCAAGAGGACGAAGAATAAGCCGGAAGACTTTCCTCAAAACCTCTCGATTGTGGATTTGTTGTTCCTTCACGGCAGTTCTTTTTCCATGTCTTTTAAAGTGATATTTCAGAAGAACGGTAAAAACGGCAGCAAGGATGCCTGCAAGATTTGAAGGCTTTTATCTAATCGTCAAGTCGATGTTTCTGGGACTCAAATATACTGCCCATTCTTACTTGTTGCCCAAATAGTTTGTAAGATGTGTCTGGTCTGAACTGCCAAATAAAGGAGTAATTGTAGCTCCAAGCGGCCGCCATAGCTATTGAAGTGGTTAAAATCATCGTAGCTATGACAAAATTCAACTAACATACCTGTTCATCCCACCCCCAGTCGCTTGATTTCACCTCTGAGTAGATACGTTCCTCAGCATCATCATTGAATTCCTTTGCTGGAGCATATGACATATGTTCCCTGAATGCAGGCTGTTGCATGAGGAATTCAACGCATTCAACAGGATTGCGGTAACAGAAAAGTGTGTAATTATCGTCGCGAAGGTTGTTTGGATTGGGCAAACGATTGTGACACACTTTGCCAGATTTCCAAGAGTCGATGCCCATCGCGTAGAACATTTTTGTTCAACCTTTTGAATAAAGTGTGGGACAAAGTGAAGTTGCTGACGGTTGCCATCGTAGGGTTCCTGAAAAGCTTGTTGATAGCAGCTCTGCTCAAGTTGTGCTGGACGCACCAGTGCGCTAATCGATACTTCTCCTCACAAGAAAACAGTGACCAAAGTTCAATTACATAGTCCAAGATATCGAAATACTTGTTACCAATAGGCTTGCCGGCTAGACGGTTGTCCAAGTGTGGAGTACCACAAATACGTGTACAAACTGGAGGTTGCTCTGGATCGATACAGGCATTCTCGCTGTCGGCTTCTGTATTGCTGGAATCATTGTTGGAAGGGTGAAGAGATGGGTCGCGATGCGGTTCAGGAATGAATGGAAGTAGAATAGTATCGTACTCGATCGCCGAACCATTATCTGGCAGTTGCTCGGCTGATACGTACACTATCCATTCTTTGTGGTCGCGATAGAGGTGAGTGATGTAAGCGCCGATGTAGGAGTACGTCTTCGTGCAGTCAAGATACTGTTGACGAATATCCATGTTTCATTAGCAAAATGAAACATCAGGAAAATGTATTTCAGTCACTGGAAGCCTCCAGGAGTGTCTGAGAGGAGGCGGAGTGTAAACTTAGAAGTGTCAATTTCAGGAGAGAACCAGACCCTAGGAGGGCATTCCGGCCAGCCATCGGAGTAACTGGGATCTCTGATGACTGGTACGGGAGCACCATGGGAGCGGTTGTGAGAAGTTTGGGAGCACCTGGGACTATCGCCCAACCAATGCGGGAATCCCAAACTAACTCTGAGAGATGCCGGGTTCCTAGGGATATTCACTCGAAGGACTGCAGGCATTATCTGAAGGTACATGAGCAATCAGAATACCCTCCACGTATGATGCATAGATTATTGTTCATTATCAACTTCTCAATCATACTATTGTACTCAGCATCTCATCAACATTCTATTGTTTGCATTGCTACATTGAGGAAAACCAAAGAATATGGCGTGTGAGTCAAAAATGAAAGTAGGTTAAACCGAAACAATACCCCGACTAAATGATCGGAATGATATCAATCGAACATAGTCTCAATGTCATCCACTAAATCTCCCATCTCATCAGGGCCGACAAACGCAGGAACACACAATTCATGAATGGTGCAAAGGAGCAGGAGGCTCTCATTGTATTTCCGAATGATTTGGGCCTGGTGAGTGCGCGAAAATGAATTGCAATGTCGTTTGGCTCGATTGGTGATATCTAAAGGGTTGGAATTGAGGTCAGCTCACAGTGAATTCAAATGGAGTTTGAAAGGCAATATGATGAATTCGGGGGGAAAAGACGTGTGCCACAAGGATAGGAGGAGTGCCTCATGTGGTGTGCTAGGTGGGCAAGGGGAGTGCTGATGGCGATGGAGGAGTGCAGAATGAAATTGAGGGGCGCAAATCCAGGCCGAGGAGCGCCGACGGGGATCGAGGAGCACATATCCAGCAGAGCAGCCGATCCATGCTGAGCAGCGCCGAAAGAGGAGGGAGGCAAAGAGTCTGGAATGAAATAGAGGCGCTCCTAATCGAGGTTGAGGAGGGGATTGAGGAGCACCCATCCTAGAGGATGAGGGTGGACAGAAATGGCAGTATGGAGCGCTGAATGCAATATCGAAGCGCTAATCCAGGCTTAGGAGCGCCAATCCCGTCTGAGGAGTGCCAATGGGGATTGAAGAGCGCCGACAAGGATTGAGGAGCCACGACGGGATTGAGGAGCGCCTATTATACCGGAGGAGCACCATGGGGGGGGGGTATGATGCAGCCCCACCAGGTGTAATTGATGAGTGCAATGGCTTCGGCAGTAATACAATCTATCACTGTGGAAGGACAAAATTTACCTCGATAATCATCTCGAGAAAACATCACTGTAACCTTCTTTCCAGTGGCATACTAACACAGCACACAATGAATAGCTGCGGCAACAAGCGCTAACGTCCGCGGTGTGAGTGGTTGAAAGAACTGCGATGTGGTAGGCTGTCGCCCCAAGCTATTGGCGGTGAAGATAAACTGATAGTAGATTAAGTCAAGGAGTTCCATCCGCGTGAACCAGGACTTCATATCATTGATGACCTTCGAGTGATAAGCATCGTCCAACTGGAGCTCCATAACTTGGATTCGAAGCTCAGTCTCTGATCTTATATCCAACCGGTAACTGCAGACAATAGTTTGATGAGCTCCATCTGCCAAACACCCTCGAATGGTACTAATCTTTAGTTCAAACTATGTATGTGTCGAGGTTTACTATCATCATAAGTCCAGTTGTGGAGCAGAAAATAGAATATACACATACAGCTTCTTGGGTTTGCGGATTGATTTTAGGAGATGGACCACTGGGCAATTAACACACACATGGTGCACCTACCGGAGTACCTGCTAATGCCCACTGACGATCCTGTGCCTCAATGGCTTGTTTCCAAGCTTCGTCAACCATCGAGTACTTCTCATCGGAAATGATTAGCCAGGGAGTCTTTGTCAATACGATTGCCTCCATGAACCGTTTTGCTACCGCAAAAGTAGCCTTTCGGTGTTGGGGAACATTGTGATCTCCACCGGCCTTTGGTTGAGGAACATTCTGGTCTCCACTGGCCTTGGGAAACGGGAGCGCCTGTACAATGTCAGACTCGCGTGATATGTTGATGGCTGACTTTTGGCGTTTGAGCAATGCTGGTGCGATGGCCCCGACTGGAAGTGGAATGCAGGCAATGACAGTATCAGCACGGCTCCGTTTGTTTGGCAGTGGAACCCTTGTAGTTCATATTGTCTTATCATGGCGCGCCTGGTCTAGATGTAGAACCTCCTGCCAGTTGTCCAAATCATCTTCTTTGATATTGGATGACAAGGTGAACTCTCCAAGGTCTTCACTTTTGTCATTGCTGATCTCCCGATCGGTATCGTCATCATCCTGCTTCATCAGAATAATATCCCAGATATTAGCTAGATCTCTAACACTATACTCGAAAGCTGGGTTGGAAGTTCAAACATTTGATCAGCAATGATGATTGGCTGTATCCATGAGTGCATGTGCAAGTGCTCTCGCAAGGTGTGCTTCGTGATTCTTCTGTGAATAGTGATTCCTTACCAGGCTGGCCGTAGTTTCCATGATTGATGAAGTGAAGTTGGGAATATAGAGAGAAGTATATAAGGGTAAATATAGTAGGAAGTTTAATAGATTAACGGGAAAACAGGGCAACAAAGTAACACGCGGTCGAAGACGATGCAATTGGAGGCATGCCTGGCAAAGGTAACGCTCGGCTGAGAAGGATGCAATTCGAGGCGTGCCTGGAGAGAATCTGGAAGACATGTCAGCGGTTCATATTTATATTATCGCTGCTAGTTCTTTGTTGTGATTTAGGAAGTGTCAGGTGCACCGGATTAGATGGATTCTTCATGCCCCAAAATCCCGAATGTTAGCACTCGTATTCAAGGACACTATTGATGCAAGAATTGGTGGTTGGTTTAAGCCAACATACCTAGAATTGAACCAGACGCACCTGAAGAACTCGAGACATTAACATGATTGTATCGCTATCCTACTCTCAGGACCGGACATATGGAATACTGAGAAATAGGTTGATCATGATCGCCCATGCATGTGACTCCGCGGAAGGTGGTTCATTTTGCCTCTTGTTCGAGCATATGAGTGGTGACCGCGTGGCACAGAATGGTCGGTGGGTTGATGAATCTTGCAGGACTTGGACGGAGGATAGAGTTGGGACCTTGCTGAGTGGTAACAGTTACAGTTAACATGGGTTCATACTGAGTTTGTTGCTGATAGTGGATAAAGATTAATCTCTGAATGCGGTATACCAGTCGAATGGACACCATATCTTCATGATATTCTGTTGTTTTTGGATTCTGCAGCAAAGTTAGCAGTCGACTAGGCAATGTTGTGTGCAGAACTTTACTTTCAGCGGTCTGAGTCTGCTGGATCACAATATGTATGCAGTCAGTGTAAGAGAAGACGGAGGATTTGAGTTAATAAAGAAAAGATTCAACATAGAGAAAGAACGGTAAAGGTACGATGAAGATTCAGGGATAATCTAATAGATTCCAGTTGTTGTCAATGCCAAGATTGCTAGCGAATGGGTCATAAATAGTCACTCACATTAAGATGTTGCGCATAATATCTTGTAAACACCGCATCATTAATCACAAACTCATTATGAGTCTCAATGCTACAATGTTGACTTAACATAAATATTGGGGTTCAAAGCAGTGCATAAGAACGATGTGATTGCGTCATGAGGCTTCATCTGACAGCGCAAAGACACATAACAGCATGCAGTGCCGGCCAATTGAGGTGCAGCGAGCATTGAGTCGGCATACAGGATTCAATCTAATGTAATGACTGGGATTGTAGGCTCGCCTTACTTTGACAAATACTTGTACTCTCAGAAACTGCCTGTTCTTAACTCGAGCTTTCATCACGATTTGTTCTTCATGCACTCTTGGGATTGGAAGTTGGCAGAAATCTGATATCATCTGTTCATGATTTGTCATGAACTTCAGGTGTTCAAGATATGAGGTGGGCAGGAGCCTGCTGGTCACCGATTGAGCCGCTGAGCAGAGACTGGCATTCAGATTCTATCTCTTCGAGCTCTCTTGATGGAAATCGGTTCACATAATCTATTTTAAGATAAGGTGTTTGGCGGCCCAAACATACTGGTTAGTCAAAATGTAGTTAAGTCTGCATTAGAAGCGTTGTGAATTTAAGCCTATTTGAGGAAGTGTGGTATACAAGTGAGCGGGAGTTGCCGGTCATCTGCAGAATCGCTGAGCAGATGCTGTCAATTGAGGGTCACTCTCTTGAGCTGCAGCTCGATTATGGAGCCCGAATGACAGAAGATATTTTAGGATCTTGGAAATGGACGGTCTGAACATACTTCTGAGTGAAAATCTAGTTAAGTGTGGTTACTAATCGCCCAGGCTGTGCATCTACGGTAACCGTGTGGTAGACATCTTCCTCCAAAGTTCGGTTGACACAGAGGATGACAGTTATGGCAGTTAAGCGGCAGCCTTCACATACCAATCAAGCATAGATTCAGATATTAAGCTGGGTTGGAGCAGGATGAGCCGCGCCTGCACCTAAAAGTTTAGTGTCGGACAAGATGACACTCTGCATGCTGGCAGCCACAGATTCAAAGGTAATGCAATGTGGGTATTCACGGTTCCGAGGTGTGCCTGGAGTGGGATCATATGTTAATGATTAGTGCTTGCATTGTCGAAATTAGCCTTTGAATAGAATATGCGTGCGGTGTCAAATCTGAAACCGTCACACTCGACAGGACAGTGGATCTGAGGTGTGCCTGAACTTCATTCCTGAGCGAGGAAATACATAGCTGTATTCTTCAGGTAAGCCTGGAATACGTGAGCCGTGTCTCAGGATACGATACATTAAGTGGATATCGCTTAGACAGTGTTTCTATCCCTGGATCATTAGAGAGAGATACAATACTGGATCAGTCACAGAAGAGTTGAGAAGTTGACAGCGATTCTCTTGTGCAACGACTCAAAATTATTCAATCTTGTTGATTCGTGACTCTAGTATCCGGTGCGCCTGAAATAGACGAGCAACTAATAATCGGAATCAAACTCGGAGGTTCATACGCACCTGAAAACACGAATCCCTTTCGCAGATTTTAGTGTCACAATTCCACACGGACAATATGGCAAAAAGATGCGTAGTGACTGCAGCTTCGACAGAGTCCTCCATTAAACTGGCGCACCTGGTTTTCATCACATATTGGTTCATCCAATTGAGGCTATGATTTGGTTTACCAGATTTCTGTTTACCATTGACATCATCTCATATTCATCATAATAATCAACTAACACGAAATGGAATTGAACTCTAACCAATACTCCCGGACTCCGCAATTGCGCCTTATTCGCCATACCAGTTGACTATTTTGCATCAGTTGGTGAGAGTGTGTTGCTTGAATGATTATAGAGGTGTACCTTGATTTCACTGCCCTGATAGTTATCGTTCATCCTCACCATCTGGCGGCACGAAATCTCCATGCTCCATAAGCTGCTTCATATGGTGCTGCCGACACTCCAGAATCGGGTATATCATCGTCGTCGTGATGTTTGGTCAGCTTATCAGACCATGCAGGACTCTCATTTGAGCCACTCCAGAGAGCTGGTGGAGATCACTTGCTCTGTTATCATAACGATTGGGTCCAGTGTTCAATAGCGATGTGTGTGGAACTCTGTTTTGCCCCAGTCGGACAACCCGTGCAAATGGCTGCCGCTGCTCATTCAATACCCAGAACTTCTGAGTTATTACCGCATGGTTTGCTGCTGTGAGATTTAGGCCTGTCCCACCCACTTTGGGTGTAGTTACAAACACAGAGAGATTTGGTGAATCTTGGAATTTGAGCTGCATTTCTGTGCGCTCATTGTTGCCCATCTCCGCATACATATAGAAAATATCCAAATGATCCGCAAAAAACTTTGTGAGCCACCACTTCAAATGACGAACTTGGCCTTGCAGAGGACAAAATAGCACTGCCTTTTGAGGTGGAGGTGCAGGAGGCAAGGCGCTTGTATTACTTTCAGGCTTGTGCAGGAGCACCTCATTTGATGCTTCATCTTCGTCAGGTTCGGGATACTCCACAGGTTTGTTGACAAGCATTGGAAGAAATGTCTCTCTCAGCCATCGGGAGATTGGAGAATCCACCTAAGTATCAAGTGGCCATTTGTCATACCATTGTCCAGAAACGTCATTCCGGTTCTCAGTGTCACCCAATACCAACGAGAAACATGCCAGCCGCCATCTATGTACCCTCCATGCTCCTGAAGCACCCTGTGAAGTGTATCTCTCGATGATAGTCTTTAGTTTTGCTTGCTCGTCCTCAGTCCATTTGAGATCAACAAGGTGTGCATTCTCCTACGGTATCCAAACCAGTGGTTTCCCATTCGCTAGTTTCGATTCTGACCACCTCCTGATCGTCCAGGGCTTTGCAATCTGTATCATATGGTGTGCCGCTGTTAGGGGTTCTCCCATAACAGAGTATATGTAACCTGAGATAACCAGTGATGGGTACTTGTCAGTAACTTCCGAGTTATCTGACATGCAAAACGACTACCCTAGGCATCCTCAGAACTTTCAGTCACGATATCCTTTAGCGGGGATAGAGTGGTACTTGTCTCGATTGGATAGAGGAGTTTCTACCTCTAGCGGATTCATTGAAAGAACAATACTTAGGTAGTTCTGATTTGATGATGCAATAACACTGCCAGATCGAAAGGGATAAAAACCTGCCGAGCGTGTTGTTTTCAACCAGATTCACTTTTCAAGGCTAGAGTGATTATGTCTGATCGGATAGAACAAAGGAGTTTGCCCCGCAGACACGGCAGTTGTTAGCCTAAGCTATTACGTGGGATCTTACGACTGGCTGTGTGATGTGACGTCAGAGCACTGGGCACTCCCCGGCCAAAGGGAATCGTCCCGGCCTGAGCTATGGGTGTGACTGAGAGATTATGACATTGGTTGTTGATATGAGACCTATTGCAACCCCGCACATTGGCGTGTGATGGTATGGCAACTACAAGTATCATGGATACGTGTCATTTAATCTACATCGGCATAGTAGTGGTTGTCCGCCACGTAAACCTATGATGCAATCATACTATAGTATT
>Ga0307515_10004174_pt1 | contig 30060 bp, 21 predicted proteins | sample 17_EM_MG_FD_194513 | JGI IMG/M metagenome (GOLD analysis project Ga0307515, IMG submission 194513) | Populus trichocarpa ectomycorrhiza microbial communities from riparian zone in the Pacific Northwest, United States - 17_EM | ecosystem: Host-associated > Plants > Roots > Unclassified | place... | reverse complement strand
ATATTAAAACATGGAATTTACGTAGAAGGTAAAGGTGTGATTCACCTACCTGCAATAGAAGCTCTACTCGTGCTCCCCTGCTGCTGTTGTTGCACCACGCCTGTGGTCCCTCCTGCAAATCACAGGTTTATCTCATAAATTTTCCTCACTCAAGGATATGTTTTATAATAACCATATCAACAACCAATAAGTATTTCTTTCAATCATTTCTTAGTACTTTATGTTTTTCTCATTTCACTCATTATTATTGTCGTTCTTTGTCCAATCCTAGTTATCATTCCTTTCTTTATATTTGGACTGTCATTGTCCAACTGTTATTGCCTCGTTTTTGAACTGTTACTGTCTGACCTCTCCTCAGATTTTTAACTATATCTGGAGGTATAGAACTCCGATTCAAGCGAAATTTGTGTTGTTGGAAAGTTAAGACATGAGGCTACAAGTTCTATGATTTAAGGAGAACCCAGTTCTGCCTCTAAGATAGTCCAAATCGCTCATCAACAAACACTTGGACTGTTATTGTCCAACTGTTACTGTCCGTTTTTGAACTATTACTGTCTGACCTCTCCTCAGATTTTTAACTATATCTGGAGTTATAGAACTCCGATTCAAGCGAAATTTGTGTTGTTGGAAAGCTAAGACATGAGGCTATAAGTTTTATGTTTAAGGAGAACCTAGTTCTGCCTCTAAGATAGTCAAAATCGCTCATCAACAAACACTTGGACTGTTACTGTCCAACTGTTACTGTCCGTTTTTGAATTGTTACTGTCTGACCTCTCCTCAGATTTTTAACTATATCTGGAGTTATAAAACTCCGATTCACGCGAAATTTGTGTCGTTGGAAAGCTAAGACATGAGGCTACAAGTTCTATGTTTAAGGATAACCCAGTTCTGCCTCTAAGATAGTCAAAATCGCTCATCAACAAACACTTGGACTGTTATTGTCCGTTTTTGAACAGTTACTGTCCGTTTTTGAACTGTTACTGTCTGACCTCTCCTCAGATTTTTAACTATATCTAGAGTTATAAAACTCAAATCTATAATTTAACATCCAGGCATCAATTCATAATTGACTTTAAAACAACTCATAAGACCATGTTTAGAATATCTTACCCGATACGAATCAAGGTCTCGATCCCTCCTTTTTTTTCTAATGACAGCCGACCCTCCCCTCTTCTCTTCTTGTTCAATTTTTTTCTTGTTAATCCCTTGCCTACCAGTGTTTATTTTTATCTATAACCCTTAATCTTGGATTGTTTCTTGAAATTTGGTGTTTCTCTCTTGATCTGTAAAAATAGATACCAAAACTCCCTCTCTTTTTTCTTCACGATAGTTGCAGATCTGTTTTTGGTAAGAAGAGTAGTATTTATGCTCTATAATTATTTTTATTTGCATTTAGACCCCATTTTCTTTAAATGTATTCATTTTGCCCCCACTTCTTTTTAGTTTAGTTTATTTTCTTTAATTTAATCCAGCCTTGATTATCTTGGGATTTACAATTAGAGTGCTTGTTAGTGCCTTAACTGAAGTTACAAATTGATTATAAATTGCTTTTAGCAAATCATAGGTTTTCTCATGTTGATCAATTGAACCACGTATACCAACAAATATTCTAGTTTTTATAACTTCATATTAAGGCGATTAGATCGCTCCCATCATTTATAAAGAGCAATACCCTCTAAAGTGTTTATATTAGTAACTGTAAATGGTTCATCTATTCTAATTGTATAATCTATGTCCATCCACCCTAAATGAAGGAGAATTCTTTCCTTCCATATTTTATAGTTTTCACTCTTTAAATCGGGAATATCACAATGAATATCAAAGAAATTAGCAGATTGTATAACTACAAAAACAAATGTAAAGTACATGCTTATGTCAAAATTTAGGAAAAAATAAAATTTCATATTTTACCAATATAATTCATGCTAAAATTGAATCTAATGACATTAAAATTGTCTATGGGCTAAATGTTTAATTCAAGCATATTAAAATATAATGTACGATCGAATTATTAAATTATGTACTTAATTCATAATTTTATGGGTATATATTATGAGAATAATTTGATATTCTATCCTAAACCTTACAATAAAACTATCAAATTATGTACTTAATTTATAATTCATGTAGGTGTATCATAAAAATAATTTGATATTTTATTCTAATCAATTATATAAATATAATGAAAAATTCATGTGGAATAATATTTATTATATTTAGTATAATTAATTACAATTAATGTATATAATTCCTTATATGATCCTAACATAGCATAATATATAATTTTATTTAATTAAAAAATACTTGGCTAATCCCTAATTAATTAAAATTATATAGATCACTAGACACTATGTTAAGGCATAATTTTATATAACTTAAAATAACATGCTCTCTTTTTATTCAAAAAAGAAGCGTCAAATAAAACAAAATAAAGGTATAAAAATAAACCACGCAAAAAATCAAAGTGACATCCACGTGAATCAAAATTACATAGCTCGAAGAAAAATAAAATGGATAGCTCAAACATTGAATGATTAGAAATTAGTTTTTCTAATAATTTATAATCATAAGTAACATCAAAACAACTCATAAAACAAAACCCGACACAAATGGTTTTGAATTTATTCTAATAGTGTGTTTGTATTTGAGGCAGCGTTTGTGTTTTCTCTAAACACAATGTATTTGGTGTTTGGTCACAGGTATCAAAAGTGTATACAAATGGTAGGCCTCACCACTTGCCCGAGGTTCCACCTCGATTATCGAAAAGCTATTTTTTCCTGCTTTTGCATGTTGGACCACATGTTGAACTTTCTGGATCTACAAAAAACATTCAAAAATTACCAAAGCATCCTCTTCTCTTTCTCCTCTCATTCATTTCTCATTCAATTCACCCTAAGAATGACCATTGCAACGTCTCTTTCTTCTCATTCATTTGTCATTGATTTCTCCATAACTACAGAAAAAGAAGAACAAGAACAACCCTCATTACTACAATCAACAACCCCAAAACAAAAATCTAAATCCTGCTTCATTCAGACACCAAAGCTACAATTTCCAATTGGTTAGTTGGATTAATTGACTGGTCTGCTCGTATAGTTCAATTAAGTTAATTTTCATTCCTTGCTTGCAAACCTAGATCTGTTTATTTATTTTTATAAATTACTGGTTTTCTGCCCTTGTCTGAAATTATTTTTTTAAAATCTCTGTCTTATGCCTGCATGTAACTTGAGTTATTGATGTTTTGACTAATAGGATGTTAAAATTAATTGAGGCCAAAGGAATAGTACTCGTTGCACTATCAACGAATAAGAGTTTTCAAGCCACCAAAAACCATGTCTTGTAGTCTTCTGCTGATGAATGCTAACAAATAAAACAAACGTAAATTAAACTAATAATTTGCTCTGCTAATTATAAAACCCCCTGATAATTGATGAAACATAACTAATTATAATTAGTATGGATGATACTCAATATGTGGGATTTTGAGACTTTATATTATTGGGTTAACTTGAAATTTATATTATTTTAAAATGACATTCAATTAGATAATGGTGGACATTAGTGTGCATTTCCATGAATGACAGTTTAATTATCTTTGTTCTGGGTTTGTTAAGGAGAAAACACGTTCTAGGTTTGAGTTGTCTGTGTGTAGTTTTTTAGATGTTGTTGAGAATCAGTACCCTTTTATACAATTTATGTAGGATACAATACAATCGTCCATATTGTTTGTTGTTTCCTCCGTGAAGAAATATTAGAGTAATCATAGAGTACTTATTCGACAAATATAATTGCATGTTATTTTTGTAATGGAATTTCATTAAATTGTTGTCTACAATTATGTTATTTGATAATTGCTATAAAAGTCGTGGACCTTTTACTTTTTAGTTTCTTATTTCATCCCTTGTCAGCATTCAATCTTTTGTTTATATAGTTAATTGTTTCTTTCATTTTTATTGCATTGTCAACCATTAAGTAATGGATGGGTCTGACAGACATGATAAAGCTTTTTGAACCAAGACAATGTTGCACACGTTTTGTGACATTGCATTAAAGCTATTGAGAGAGGCAAGGGACCTAACACCTATTTTGATAAAGCTGGTTGGAAATGTTTCATTTAGTCATTCAAAAATAATAATATTTAAAATACAAATAATTATATTTAGAAACCCAAGACCCAAAAACCTTAGGTTTTGATGAAGAACCCAATAAAATTGGGTCCTAACGCAAGACCCGTTAAGTTTGGGTCATAATACTGGACCCAAGACAATCAAGTCCTGACATAGGACCCAAGAGATTGGGCCTGGCACACGACCCATTGCCCTTGGGTCCGCACACAGGACCCATTCGACTTGGGTCGTGAGGCAGGATCCAAAAGCACGCAGGACCCATTACCATTGGGTCCTAACGCAGGACCCATTACCATTGGGTCCTGGCGGAGGATCCAGGTGAATTGGGTCTTGACGCAGGACCCATTTAGAGAGTAAAAATATAAATTATTGTTCTTATTATCATTATTATCATTAATAAATTTGAAATAAAATATTATTACCACAAAAAAAACCATATAGTTGATTTAAAGGATAAAATTAAAAATTATTATTATTATTATTATTATTATTATTATTATTATTATTATTATTTGTGCTCTATATATTATTGTTTTTATTATAATTGAAGGTATTAATATTAAAAATAGTATAATTTGTGTTATAAATATTAATATTTCTATTATAGTTCAAAGTATTATTAATTGTGATATAAATATTATTATTTTTATTATCATTGAAGGTATTAATATTAAAAACAATATTATTTGTGATATAAATATTATTCTTTAACTTGTCTGTCCAAATTTTTATATTTTTTAATCTTTAAAAAACAATTATGGTTTTTCTTCGATAGTAATAATAGTTTTTTTAAAATTTATTAATGATAATGATAATAATAATAATAATAATAATAATAATAATAATAATAATAATAATAATAATAATAGTAATTTTTAAATTTATCTTTCAAATCAAATATATGGTTGTTTTTCAATATTAATAATAATTTGTTTCAAATTTATTAATAATATTAATTATAATTAAAATAAAAATATTTATAAGACAAATAAAAATATTTTTATTATAATATTATTAATTATAATAAAAATAATAATATTTATAAGACAAATGATAATATTTTTATTATAATATTATTACTTATAATAATAATATTTATAACACAAATAAAACTATTTTTCATATTAATACTTTTAATTATAATAAAATAATAATATTTAAAATATAAATAATTATATTTAGAAACCCAAGAACCTTGAGTCCCGATGAAGGACCCAGTAGAATAGGGTCCTAACGCAAGACTCATTAAGCTTGGCTCCTGATACTGGAATCAACACAATCGGATCCTGACGCAGGACCCATTAGCATTGGGTCCTAATGCAGGACCCATTATCATTGGGTCCTGGCGAAGGACCCAAGCGAATTGGGTCCTGACACAGGATCCATTACAATTGGGTCCTCCACAAGACCTATTTGAGGGGTAAAAATATAAATTATTGTTCTTATTGTTATTATTATCATTAATAAAGTTGAAATAAAATATTATTACCACCAAAGAAAAACAATATAGTTAATTTGAAGGATAAAATAAAAATTATTATTATTTTTATCATTATTATTATTATTATTATTATTTGTGCTATAAATAATATTATTTTTATTATCATTGAAGGTACTAATATTAAAAAAAATATTATTTGTGGTATAAATATTATTATTTAACTTGTCTGCCCAAATTTTTATATTTTTTAATCTTTAAAAAACAGTTATGGTTTTTCTTCGATAATAATAATAGTTTTTTCATAAAATTTATTAATGATGATGATGATGATGATGATGATAAGAGTAATAGTAATAATAATAATAGTTAATTTTACCTTTCATATCAAATTTATGGTTGTTTTTTAATATCAATAATAATGTTTTTCAAATTTATTAATTATTTTATTAATAATATTAATTATAATTAAAATAATAATATTTATAAGACAAATAATAATATTTTTATTATAATATTATTAATTATAATAAAAATAATAATATTTATAACACAAATGATAACATTTTTAATATTAATACTTTCAATAATAATAATAATAATAATAATAATAATAATAGTAATAATTTTTAATTTTACCTTTCAAATCAAATTTATGGTTGTTTTTTAATATCAATAATAATGTTTTTTAAATTTATTAATTATTTTATTAATAATATTAATTATAATTAAAATAATAATATTTATAAGACAAATAATAATATTTTGATTATAATATTATTAATTACAATAAAAATAATGATATTTATAACACAAATGATAATATTTTTAATATTAATAATTTCAATTATAATAAAAATAATAATATTTATAACACAAATAATACTATTTTTCATATTAATACTTTCAATTATAATAAAAATAATAATATTTATAATACAAATAATACTATTTTTAGAATAAAAATAAAAATATTTAAAATACAAATTATTATATTTAGAAACATAAGACTCAAGAACCTTGGGTCTTGATGAAGGACGCAATAGAATTGAGTCCTGACGAAGACCCATTAAGCTTGGGTCCTGACGTCGAACCTAAGACAATCGGGTCTTGGCGCAAGACCCATTCCACTTAGGTCCTGATGCAGGACGCATTACCCTTGGGTCCTACGCAGGACCCCCGCGAATTAGGTCCTGAGACAGGACCTATTAGACTTGGGTCTTGAGGCAGGATCCAAGAGCATTGGGTCCTGACGCAGGACCCATTACTATTGAGTCCTAGCGCAGGACCCAAGCGATTTAGGTCATGATGTAGGGTCCATTACCATTGGATCTTGATGCAGGACCCATTTGAAGGGTAAAAGTATAAATTAGTGTTCTTATTATCATTATTGTCATTAATAAATTTGAAATAAAATATTATTACCACCAAAGAAAAACCATATAGTTGATTTGAAGGATAAAATTAAAAATTATTATTATTATTATTATTAGTATTAGTATTAGTATTTGTGCTATAAATATTATTATTTTTATTATAAATGAAGGTATGAATATTAAAAATAGTATTATTTGTGTTATAAATATTAATATTTTTATTATAATTCAAAGTATTAATATCAAAAATATTATTATTTGTGGTACAAAGATTATTATTTTTATTATCATTGAAAGTATGAATATTAAAAATAGTATTATTTGTGGTATAAATATTATTATTTGCAGTACAAATATTTTTATTTTTATTATAATTGAAAGTATTAATATTAAAAATAATATTATTTGTGTTCTAAATATTTTTATTTTTATTATAATTGAAAGTATTAATATTAAAAATAATATTATTTGTGTTCTAAATATTATTATTTTTATTATAATTTAAAGTATTAATATAAAAAATACTATTATTTATAGTATAAATATTATTATTTTTATTATAATTGAACTAATAATATTTAGAACACAAATTATAATATGTTCGATATTAATACTTTCAACTATAATAAAAATAATTATATTTATAAGGGAAATAATTATATTTAGAAACCTAAGACCCAATAGCCTTGGTCTTGACAAAGGACCCAAGAAAATTAGATCCTAATATAGGACCCAAGATCACTGGGTTCTGTTGCAAGACCCAAGAGTACTGGGTTCAAACGCAGGACCCAAGAGTCTTGGGTCTTGACGGGGACCCAAGAAAACTAGGTTTTGACGCCGGACCCATGAGCCTTGAGTCTCGCTAGAGTCTGCAGCCATGCGCGCTGGTTTGACCCAACGCACAGGCAAGGCAACTCTAGTGCCAAGTGTCCCCACGTGGCATGGGGTCTGGCTTAGCGCCTAGGGCTTGCCAACCCCAGCGCCAGGTGTCCGCATCTCAGGGACTGTAGCCCTACCAAAAGTGGAACTGATCATTTTCTCCTCAACCATTTCTTCAATGCCAAATGCATCACAGTGAAAAGACAATCTCACTGCTTCCATGTTGTCCTTGCAACTCTATGTGGCAAGGACAGCTCTGCCATTACACTGCTCTAATTCACAGTGATTTGTGTTTAGGTAAATAATAACATAAACACTGAGCCCTTTTAGTATATTGTATAATATATGTGTAAAGTATACGCAATGTGTTTAATCATTGCCAATCTTGCAATGTATTTCACATCAACTTTATCCACAACTGCATTAGTGACATCATTGTTAGGATTTCATAGTTTTTGTGTTAAATAGAATGTTGTAATTTTTATCTTTTAACATGTATAACATGTAGTAGAATTTGATATATATATATATATATATATATATATATATATATATATATGTATATGTTAAGTGTTATGATTATGAAATTTGTAAAAAGGTAAAATGTATGATTATTAATGATTAATGATGTATTAAATGTGATGAAACTGAAAAGAGTAATTATTACCGAGCACTAATTTGCCTCTGTTTACATTGCCTATAACTAAAAAACCATGATAAAATTATAAAGAAGCCTTTAAGCGTTTGTTTTAATTTTGTTTTTTTTTCTTTTAAGGGTATTATAGTCATTTTACTATGGTAGCAAAAATATAAAATGACCAAAACACCCCTAAATCCTAGCTTTAAATATTTTATTTTTAAAAGTAATTAAGTTTTTTCACTATATTCAAAAAGATGTCAAGATTAAAATTAAATTTTTTTGGATGTTTTTGGATCATTTTAATATGCTAATATAAAAAAATATTATTTTAATATATTTTCAAATAAAAACCACTTTGAAAAAACTATTTACCACTATCTCAAGCAACCCTTGAAATCAAAAAAATGAATTTTTTTTTATTTTTTAAATCATTTTTATATATTAATATTAAAAATAAGTTTTAATAAATAAATAACAAATATTTTAATATAATTTTAAATAAAAAAATATTTTAAAAAACATTCACTTCCATATTAAAGCAATACTCTAAAAGGCGTGAGAAAACTATTGTAGCTTTCCCACGCCTTTCACTTTCCCATCTTTAATATATTATATTATATAACTATTATTATATTATATTATAATATATACTAAAAATTAAATGAAACGCTAAATTACTTTTTTTTATTGTTTTTTATTTTTTTAATGATTTTTTTTGTTTGATCTCGGGTTTGATGAGTTAGTCTGGTTTGACGAGTTAACCCGAATTTTTTTTTCTTTTTAATTAATTTTTTTCATTTAGTTTAGTTTGTTAATGTTAAATTTCTTTATATTTAATTATCAGACTTTCATGACACGTATCCCGGACTTGACGGGTTAACTTGGTTTGACGGGTTAACCCAGTTAATTTTGGGTAAACCCGTCAATTGTTTTTTTCTATTTAGTTATCAAACTTTCATGACGCGAATCTCAGGTTTGACGGGTTAACTTGGTTTGAAGGGTTAACCCAGTTAATTCAGATTGTTTTCTTTGTCTTTATTAGTTTTTTTCTTCCTATTAGTTTTTTTTCCTTTGTTTTTTTCTTTTTAATTAATCTATTTAATTATCACACTTTTATGACACGACCTTATAGTCAAGCTCACATCCAATGCTCTAGGGTCCGGTGTTGTAGTCAACCTCACTTAAACTTAAGTCATGTAAGTTTAATGTTATTATTAATATTATAAATAGTATTTTTGGGTCAAGCGTTTCAGCTAGACCCAAGGCTTTTGGGTATATTTTTGCAGAAAGACCTAACACTCTTAGATCTTAGCATTTTTTGATATTTTTTATACAAGAAAAATAAAATAACCTGTGGCGTATGCCTTTGTTTTTTTTTCCTTTTTTTTTCCAAGCCTTTTACTTTGAATAGCACGGTGCAATCCACAGTGAAAAAGCTTATGCCTTTAGTTTATTTTTTTTGTCTATAGTTTCTTAATAATAAATTTTTTCTGTTTAATTATCAGGCTTTCATGACACGGATCCCAGGTTTGATGGTTTAACCCAATTGATTCAGATTTTTTTTTCTTTTTTTATTAGTTTTTTCCTTCCTGTAGGTATTTTTCTCTTTGCTTTTTTCTTTTTAATTAATCTTTTTTTAAAAAAATTTAGTTCATTAATATTAAATCTTTTTTCTATTTAGTTATCACACTTTCATGACACGAATCCCAGGTTTGACGGGTTAACCTGATTTGGCGAGTTAACCCAATTGATTCAGATTTTTTTTTTCTCATTAGTTTTTTTTTCTTTCTATTGGTTTTTTTTCTTTGTTTTTTTTAATTAATCTATTTAATTATCACACTTTTATGACACGACCTTGCAGCCAGACCTACATCCAATGCTATTGGGTCTGGTATTGCAGCCAAACCCACTTAAACTTGGGTAATGTAAGTTTAATGTTATTATTAATATTATTAATATTACTCTTAGATCAGACATTACAGTCAAACCTAAGACTCTTAGGTATAACTTTGAAAAAAATCTAAAACTTTTAAATCTTAATTTTTTTAATATTTTTTATGTAAAATAAATTAACTCGCATCGCGCGGCATGTAACTAATTATTAGTTATAACCGGTGGAGATGAAACATCAATTTTGAAAGATCAATCATAAAACGAAGTACATACTATCCCATTAAGGAGCCCCTCCATAAGTAGTGGCTCTTTCGGTCCCCCCCTGCCCTTAGAGTCACCTGAATCTCCACCTCTCCCGATCTGCAAATATGGTACGTTCACGATCTATTGTGGTTTTAGCTATTCACTTCCAATTTGTACTGTCGTTTTATACCATCCTCGTCGAATTTGTTCCAATCTGCTTTGATTTCTTACTATTATCATTTTAATTACATATCTCATTATATGAATCGTTAGCCTTGAATCACACAATTGAATCAAATGCGTGACTACGGAATCAGTTACTCTCTGTTTGGTTGCTAGGAACCGGAGGCTTTAAATGTTAGCTTTGATTTGTTAGTAACCAAACGGAGTGTCAAGGTTATGAATTTTGCTGAGATCTGGTGTAGTTTCGTGTGGAATTTGATTTTAGATATTTTTTTATTTAAATTATTTGTGAAATGTGTGTTTTCGAGGTCTGTTTGGTTGCTGAGAATGTGAAGGAAAATCTGGAATCTGGAAATACAGGCGCGCGCTCGTGATGATGAATGATGCCTTCTTTTTTTTTTTGGATAGGATTCCTGCCCCGTGGTGAAAAACATTCTTCTGCTAGACTCTGAAGGGAAGCGAGTTGCGGTCAAATACTATTCAGATGACTGGCCGACCAATAATGCAAAGTTAGCTTTTGAAAAATTGCTTTTTGCAAAGACTATGAAATCAAATGCCCGCACAGAAGGTTTGACAATGCTGCATAAATTTGTTAAGCTATTTGAACCTTTTTAAGAGTAAAGTTGTGCATCTTTGAGGAATTATTCAGTTTGATTGCTAACTGAATATGAATTACCTCTTTAATGGCATGCATTCACAATAATTAAGTAGTATTCATTCACTTCAAAATTTTATTTAAGAAGCGAACCATAAAGCTTGTTTATCAAGTCAATGAAAAAGATATTTTTGCATTGTGCAAGAAAAGCAAATACAAGTTTGCATATATACTTCCCTTCTTCTTTTTTTGCAAGCACGGTACAATGTTCATAAATTTATAGGTATTGTCTTTCAGTATTTGTGCTTGCTATGTCATTCCTTACTCTTTAGAAACAAGATCTTGCGGAATTTGGTGCAACTCAAAATCCTCTTCTGTTGAATCCAAAATTAGTTGCCTTCTGTACATCGCTCCAAATGCATGAGCAAATGCATATTTTTTTCACACCATAAAAATCATTATCTTTTTCTCCAAAGTTATTTTCTATAATCATTTGCAGATGAAGGATCTTAATTAATTGGGCAGAATTTTCTGAATTTGGAAAACTTGTTCAAGTCTTAATTGGGAGTGCTGCTTTGAATGAGATAAAATTTCTTTATCTTGCTTGTTCTCAGTCAGCAACGCTCTTGCTTTTTTGTTGATAATCCTACTTGATAGTTCATACTTTTACAACTTACTTTTAAGTTAGTTAATGGAGGTTCTTGACATTTGAAAAAATTGCCAGATTATGTTTTAGGAGGACTGCTAGGGTTCTTAAATGTTTGCATTGTCATCTAATCTTCACAGTCCTGGCTTCTGGCATGTTGTCTTGAAATGTGTTCCCTTGAAACTAAAAGTAGCAAGGTTAATTATGAGACTTTAAATTCTGCTCAATCAAGTGTGGAAGTTATGAGATACCATGTGACTTGTGTTCCTGATATGTTGTTGTATGCAGCGGAGATTACAATGTTTGACAGTAACATTGTCATCTACAAATGTGTCCAGGACCTCCATTTTTATGTGACTGGAGGTGAGGATGAAAATGAACTCATTTTAGCTGCTGTTCTTCAGGGTTTCTTTGATTCAGTCTCTCTTCTCTTGAGGTATTTCTGGTCAAACTTCTAACTGTTTCTTAATTTGATTTAATGATTGTGTGATTCTGTTTCTGTATGATTTACTTTTCCATGTCATTGTTTTAGGAGCAATGTCGACAAAAGGGAGGCACTTGAAAACTTAGATCTCATTTTCTTATGCCTTGATGAGATTGTTGAAAGAGGGTACGCAACTAATATTTTTTGCCCCCAATTTTTTATGTTTACTTTGATAGTGGTAGAATAATTATGTGTTTTTATTTTTTTCAGGAATTGGAATTATCCAATTCATGATATAGGAAAATTTAATCAACTAAAAAGACTGTTAGTTGAAATGCAGTTTTTTACATGTAGCCTTGACGGATAAACTCCTGCAAATTGAAAGTTTCATATGCTACAGAACACTAGATGAGTCAACTGGAAGTTATAGTCCTTCTGTACTCATGCTGTCTTCTAGGGTATCTGAATTGTTACTGGCAGTTTGTAGCGTAGGTGAGTTAGTAGTTTTTGCATATCTGTTTTGGTGTGCCTGTTTATGGCAGCTGTAGGGGAATGGTTCTGTTACCTTTTTTTGACCTTTGCAGGACAGTATGTATTCAAATATATGATGATTATTACAGAATGAGAAAATAATCGAGGAACTGGAAACATCTTTCCTATCCAAACAATCCCATTCTCTGTTTCTCATCCAAACCTGCTGAGAGACATTTGGTTAAATCATACAAACATGAATTGATTATGATTTCCTAACCCTTCACTTTCCCTCTCCATGAGGACTGTTGTTCAGTACAACATAAGAATCTTGGTCTTGTGCGACAAAGAGGTTGCTAGTTCAAGCCCTAAGAACAACCACTTCATGCAACTTTATGGAAGGGTGGGAATCTCTAAATATCCCTTCCTAGGACCCACTTGATTATTTACAATGTGGTTGGGAGATGAGAAAGTGAGGGGGAAAATGAGCAGAATGAAAATTTGAGGTGAGTGAACTTTTCCATTGTTTGGAAAGGAAAGAGAAAGTGGAGAGAATGGGAAGCAGGATGAAAATTTCCCATATTGGCCCACTATTTTCGCTCGGTGCACAAGTGGGGAAAATGGAGAGAATCTGCTGGAAATTTCTAGGTTTTCTAGTTTTAGTTTTACCAATTTTTCCCTAATCCTTTACATTAATGTGTGAGGGCTTATACTTTTATTATTAGAATCACTTCCTCCATTTTATATTGTTAAGATCATTTTCTTCTCGTTTTCAACCCATCTAAACAAGGAAGAAAATTATACTCATTTTTTTTTTCCATTCTCTTTCGATTCCATTTCACTCCTTTTCTTTCCCTTTTCATTTTTTCCTCTCGAAGTAAGAGTGTTATCTTTTCCTTGAATAGTGTTTTTTCCTGGCAGATCATCCTTGCAAAGTATGATGTAACTAGTAGCTTTTTTATCTACAGAAAACAAATTGACCCGTAGCTTCAATTCACCATCTTTTGTTTGTAATTATGGATGTATATTTTGACAGAAAGGAAGCCAACGTAGTTCAATTTTTGAAGAGAAGTATATTCTTTTTCACCATAAGGGGAAAAATAAAAGTAAAAGTAAAAGTAAATTGGAAAATAAACCAAATGAATGGAAACTTGAATGACTGTTGAAATTTTAGCCAGTGGTGGTGGCATGTCAGAATTAGTATTTTCTTTGTAAACAAGTTCTATAATCTATCCTCATGTGGGGCTTGGATGATCAAATCTTAGCATCCTAACTTGATTGTTAAAGTCTGTCCTCCTAGTTGAACGTGATTTTTTCCCCATTTCATTAGCTGTCATTTCACTGGTGAAAGTAATTTAATTTCGTTTTACTTGCACCAACTCAAGATTATGAAAAACAAGTTTCTGATCCTGCTTCTGACATTTGATAGTCTGATCAAATATAGAACTGGTGCAATCTTTATGTCACCATGTTGACACATTAAACTATATGCTGTATATTACAGCAACAAAAGATGGAAGGAGTGCAAGTCCCTTCCATGCTTCCTTCTCTATGGAGGATCTCTATTCCTGCAATCTGCATATTTTTTGCTCGTGATGCTGTCTGGTTAATATGATGGTCAAGCTCATATACATGTATTTCCTGCATTTGTTCTTGCTTGGCAGCATGATCCTCGAAACAGATGCCAATGTTATTGCTGGAAAGGTGGCTGTAAATAGCATGGATCCTAGTGCACCTCTATCCGAGCAGGTTTGATTCCCTCCCTGCCTATAATGTTCTTCGTTGTATTTGAATATTTAAATGTTACTATGGAATCGAAGTATTGAATTACTAATAAAATTATCAATCTTTAAAAACTGCTAGAGAGAACCCTTGCTTTAACATTCTCTAGGTCTTAATATATTTGTACAGCCCATACTTTTCTCCTTTAGTTTCCTAACGTTACCCCATAAATTCCCTTTCTAATATTGCAGACAATAGGTCAAGCATTGGCCACAGCTCGTGAACACTTGACGAGAACCCTTTTTCAGTAGGTTTTTCATGCACACTCAGAGGTGCCTTGGCTTTATTCTCTTGGTTAAGTATTTTTCCATTTATTGGCCTTTAAGCAGTTTGTTCCATGTATTTTTGTCTGAGTTTATTGAACAACGAGGATTGTTTTAGGCTTGTAATGGAGCAACTCCTATCCAGCCAATAATGTCTCTTTAGCTTTCATTGTGATCCTTGGTGTTTATGGGCCGTGGCATGACTGTGACCTAATTAATACAGTTGATGCTTGCAGCTATATCTATGCACAACTTATTAGATTTGGGTCTCTTAGGCATAATGTAAACATGCAGTGTCTTGTACTTCATTTGAAAAAATTACACCGTATGTGCACTGGGAACAAATGCGTGAAATTGGTATTTTTCGTAATTGGATTGTGTTTTTATCTCTATGATAAAAAAAGAAAAAAGAAAAAAAGAAAAGATAGGTGTTGCTGAAATCATTATGCCATGGATTCATGATTGAAGTTTGAGTGAGCCGCCCTCAAGTTGTAACTTAAGAAAGTGAAACTGTCTTCTCTAAAAAGACCTTGCCTGTTGGTCCTTTGTTTTTCTCGGGCCACCAGTTATAGGTGCGTGGCTGGGGGTGATACCATGAGACTGTTCCTTTGCTGGTATTTTTGTGAATGGTGACCTTGATAGTTTTTGTGATTATGGTTTAAAAAAAGTAAGTTTAAAAAAGTGTGGTTAGGTGTGATTAGTTAGATTTAGATACGTGTTTGGTAAAAATTATGGTTGAAGTTTATGTGGTAAAAAATATGTAAATGTTTGGTAGTTGTGTTTGGAAGTGTGATTGTGGTTGTTTTTCAAAGTGTTTTTTACTTGTAAATGCATCAAAATTATTTTTTTTATTTTTTAAAAATTATTTTTTATATCAGCGCATCAAAATGATCTGAAACACAAAAAATATTAATTTGAAGTAAAGAAAAAAATATAAAAATTTTAATTTTTTTCAAAAGCGCTTTTGAAACGCAAAAATAAACAAGGTTTTACGAAACTCAGTTAAAAAAGCATGTAAAAGCTGCTTTACAAAAATTTCGTTTCAAATTCAATTTTTTAGTGGGTCCTGTAGTACAAAACATAATTTGGTTTGTTACCAAACACCTTGCTGCGTTTGTTGCACCGCAAACACAAAAGCAGCTGTAAAACAAACATAGCCCTTGTTTATTGTTTGTGGTGGTGGTCTGGCAAGTGGGTCTAGGGTGGTGGTTAGTTGGAGCTTCCTTGTCGAAACTCCTACTTGGGAGAGGCGCTTTGATTATGTGGATTTAGTTCCCCTCCCGTTGTCTCCTTTACATGTGCATGGTAGCTTGGCTGGGGTGATGGAGGTTTTCCAGGCAGTTGGGAGGTGGTAGGAAGGGATTGTGATCAATCGGTGGTGGTAAAGTTACCTCACCCTCCCTCCGCCAGTGGGTGGATTTGGTTTAATGGCCTTGCCCCTCGCTAGGGACTCGGAGGGGGGAGTATCTAACTGAAAGAGGCAACTGGTGGTCAAATCTAGAGAGGAGTTTTGGCTGCAATTTGGTGGTGTATGAATGTTCCGGGCGCTTTTGGGGCTGGGTCCCAAGTACTTGGGTTGCTAAGTTTGTAAATTTGTTTGCTTTGTGCGTAAAAGGATATATATAGCTATGTTGTAATTTTATTCGACTTGGTTCCTCGCTTAACCTCCTCTAACACAACCAGTAACATAATGAATTATTTGTAATTATTCCTTCTTTATTTTATCTTATTTAGTTGAGGTCCTTTTATCATAAGAAAAAAGACAAAATAGTTTGTTAGATAAGTTGTGTATAAATGATATTGAACATCATTATTCATTTTAAGAAGAAAACCAATAGGTTCCTAATCCTTCGTGCAAAAGCTCTCTTTTCATCATTTTATTTTCCTTTAATTTGTCACACGGTATCAGAGCTTTATCCATGAAGGATTCATTGGAAGATCAATCTTCCCCAAACATACCACATAACTCAAACACCAACCATGCACCATAAGAAAAAAGACAAAATAGTTTGTTAGATAAGTTGTGTATAAATGATATTTAACATCATTATTCATTTTAAGAAGAAAACCAATAGGTTCCCTAATCCTTCGTGCAAAAGCTCTCTTCATCATTTTATTTTCCTTCAATTTGTCACACGGTATCAGAGCTTTATCCATGAAGGATTCATTGGAAGATCAATCTTCCCCAAACATACCACATAACTCAAACACCAACCATGCACCAAACGCTAATCAATATTTAAACCTTAACAATCCTAGCAACCCCTTTCGGTTAGATACTGGCGACAACCCAGGCATAATTTTGGTTACAAACTTACTCACTGGCGATAAATACGCAACCTGGTCTTGTGTAATGTGAAGAGCTCTTCGTGCCAAGAACAAACTGGCATTCATCACAAGGACTATCAACCAACCAACTAACCAAGAAGATCATCTCTTTGATTTATTTGAACGATGTAATGACATGGTGGTTTTATGGCTCTAGAACTCTATTAGCAACTCTATCAGATCTAGCATAGCATTTTTCGACAGTGCTCGAGATATTTGGCTTGACTTGCGGGACAGATTCTCTCATCAAAACGGTCCACGCATTTACCAACTAAAGAAAAATTTAGCTAATCTCTCACAAGAGCATGATCCTGTGAGTGTTTACTATGGCAAGCTCAAAACGCTTTGGGATGAAACATTGATCTATGATCCCATTCCATCTTGTAGTTGCGGTATCATGAAAATCATAGTTGTTAAACCCGGCCCGGGGGTTGACCCGACCAAAGGGTTGGGTCCCGGGTTTTATGGGTTGACCCGAGTACAGTTTTATGGGTCAACCCGGGTACTCGGGTCAACCCATAAAACCCGGGTTATTTAGAGGTTAGGTTAGGTTAAAGATAAAAAATGGAAAAGGGAGGCAATAATGAAGGGGTGAAGTGTGCAGAGAAAGGGCTCTTAATCTCATCATCATCTCCTCACAAAGTTCATCTACCCTCTCTGGCTTCATCACACAAACCCTCTCTCTTTTACATCTTTCCCCTGCAAATTCCTATGGTTTTTACATGCTTGAAAACATTAGCTAGAGAGAGAGAGAGAGAGAGAGAGAAAGAGAGAGATGTTACAAACTTAATGATGGTAATAAAGTTTGCTTGTTCGATCGGGGAAAGAGTACCAAACAATCCATACCGGGGAATACTTGAAGAAGGAAAAGCTTCCTTAGCGAAGCGAGAAGAAAAGTCTCGAGAATATGGCTCCTAAACTTTTGATTCCCACTTTAGCTGACAGCTATGCGGTGTGGAACAGCCAATTCCCTGCACAGTAAAGACTATCCTTTCTCTAATTTTTCGATGCACCACATCTACCTCTTCTCTCTCTCTCTCTCTCTCTCTCTGTCTCTCTCCCCTGAAACTATGAGTTTGGTCTCATTTAACCTTCAATTTCCTTTAAGTTACAGTCATCAATCGTTAGGGCTAGAAGGAAGAAATGAGCACCCAACGCCAACCCTCAAGATCTCCAAACCTAGATCAACTTGCAATCATCTTAAGCAGACCCAACTCCAAAACGTCGGGTCTCGTCCGGGTTCACCCGGGTCATTGCACTGGCCGGTTTTTTGACAAACCCGGACCGGTCTAGCCACCAGGTCGGCCGGTTCCCAGGTCGACCCGCCAGGCCGGTCCGGGTTTAATAACTATGATTAAAACCATATCTGAACGTTATCAGCGTGACTGTGTGTTCCAATTTTTGATGGGTTTGAACGACTCTTATTCTCCCATACAGGATCAAATCATGTTGTTTGGCCCAATCCCCATCATTACTCGAGTTTTCTCTATCATTCAACAAGAATGCCAACATCAGCTTACCTCTAACTCCACATAACATAATGTTATGGCCTTTGCCATTAGAAAACCTTCCTCATTCCCTGCCAAGTTTCCATCACACTCTAGATTCAACCTTGCTACATTTGTCCCTTAGCAAAATTTCACCGACTACCCTTTTCCTATAGCAAGCAACATGCCTCACAACCTTTTGAAATTGTGCATTGTGATCTCTGAGGACCATGTTCCATACCTTCCTATGATGGTTTCAAATATTTTCTGACTTTAGTCGATTGTTTCACTCGCAGTACATGGCTTTACCTCCTCCCTACTACAGCTGACACGAAGCGTAATATAGAATCCTTTGCCAATTTAGTTGAAAACCAATTTAATTGCAAGATTAAAATTCTGCGAAGTGATAAAAAGGGGGAATTACACATGAAAGATTTCTTTCATACCTAAGGAATCATTCACCAAACTAGCTGTGTTGAAACACCCCGATAAAATGGGATTGTAGAACGCAAACACCAACACCTACTTAATGTTGCCCGAGCTTTAAGATTTCAGGCCAATCTTCCCCTTCAATATTAGAGTGATTGTGTCTTAACTGCCACATACCTCATTAATCGAACCCCTAGCCCCTTGCTTAAAAACAAAACACCCATTGAACTCTTATTCAATAAATCACCCATTTATACACATTTGAGGGTGTTTGGTTCTCTTTGTTTTGCTTCCACTCTCTCCCGCCAAAGAAAGAACTTGGACTCCTATGGTTGCATATCTATTTTTATTGGATACCCTTTTGGCATAAAATGCTACAAATTGCTTGATCTCCAATCCAATACCATTTTTATATCTAGAGATGTCACCTTTCATGAATCAACTTTTCCATTTCACTCCTTACCTCACCTCTCCACTAATCCATCTAACAACACAACCTGTGTTTTCACTAAACCATTACCTGACACTCTTGATTTTCCTATCATCTCTTCTCCATTCACACTCGATGATTTATCTCCTTCCAACATACCTCACATCACTTCACCAGTCGTAAATGACTCTGTCATCTCCACAACAGACCCCTCATTTGATTCTTCATCTTATACTCCTGATATCCTACCCTGTCCCTCTCCTGATTAAGCTCCTCGCAGAACCACCAGGGTTAGAAGAGCACCACAATATCTACACGACTTCCATTGCAACCAGTCCTCACTTGATGCGCCTTCTCAATCATTGTCCAAGTTTGAGACTTCAAACACCGGTAATCTCTACTCATTGGCAAACTTTTTTACTTATAAAAAATGTTCCCCATCATTTACTGCTTTTTCTAGCCCTATCTCCATTCATACTAACCCCATCACATACAACCAAGCCGTGAAGCATCCTGGCTGGTGCAAAGCCATGAGTGAAGAATTGCTTGCCTTGGAACAAAACAACACCTAGATTGTCACTGACTTACCTCCTGGCAAATCAGCCATTAACTGCAAATACGTTTACAAGACTAAATTTCATGTTTATGGTACTATTGAGAGATTGAAAGCCAGACTTGTTGCCAAGGGTTTTACGCAGAAGGCATGTATTGATTATACAGAGACTTTTTCTCCTGTCGCAAAGCTTGTTACTGTCAGGGTCTTACTCTCTATTGTAGCAATCAAAGGATGGTGTCTCTTACAATTTGATGTCAATAACGCATTTCTTAATGGTGACTTGAATGAAGAAATATACATGCGCAAGCCGTCTAGCTATTATGTAGGAGGCCCCAATCAAGTCTACAAGCTTCTCAAAAGTTTATATGGACTCAAGCAAGCCTCATGCCAATGGTATTCCAAATTCTCTTTTTCTCTCATTGCTTTTGGTTTTACATAATCCAAAGTTGATTATAGCCTATTTACTAAGGTGGATAACAGTTCTTTTACTACCTTACTAGTTTATGTTGACGATATAATTGTTGCTGGAAATTGTTCATCTTCCATCGAATCCCTTAAATCCTTCCTACACAACCAATTTAAAATCAAAGATTTTGGCTGCTTACGCTGCTCTATTGGCCTAGAAGTTGCTAGTCCTCAAACGGTATTCATTTATGTCACAGAAAATATGCTTTAGACATTATAGCCGATTCAGGTACCTTGGCTAGCAAACCCCTTAAGCTGCCTCTTGAGCAGAATTTTAAGCTCAACAAGACTTCTGGAGATCCTTTACTAGACCCCAGGTCATATCGTCGTCTTATTGGACGCCTTTTGTATCTCACAATCACTAGGCCGGATATTTGTTATCCTATCCAGATCCTCAGTCAATCTATGGATACATCTACTAGCATACATTTGTCCACAGCTTATCGTGTTCTTCGTTACTGTCATAACCCATTTTTGGGTTATTCCCCAATTCACATTTTTTCTCTCTTAAAAAAAAATCAAAAAATATTATCAAAAAATATAAAAGTGAAAAAAGGATGCCAAAACGCTCAGAAAATGGTCAAAAATTGGTTGAGGAGGTTTAAAAAATATAAAAATTAAAATTTGACAATATTTTATTGATTGATGAGAGCCCTGTTGACAAAGAAAATTCAATTTGAGGAAGAAAAGTCCAAAATCAGATATTTATGGACTCAATTAAATTTTATTAAAGGTTTAATTGACTTTTTGGAGGGTTTGATTGCAAGAAAAATTGATTTTGGAGTTAATTTGGGCTTTAATTGAAAGAAATTAAAGTTTTGGTGTCAAATTATAATTTTTTTAGAGTTAATTTGGTCAAATCAGGGGCTTGATTGCATAAATATTGAAGTTTGATGGCCAATTAGGGACTTAATTGAAGAAATCTGAAACCAAGGACCAAACTAGAAAAGGCGCGTAAATAGAGGGGCTGTAATTAAAACCAAATCAGGGGTCAAATTGAAGAAATTAGAAGTTTATTGCTCAATTGAGGGTCAAATTGCATAAATCAGAGACCAAGGACCAAGTTGGAAAAGGCGGCCACCTTTAGGGTCTGCAATTGATTTTTGGCAGGGATGCAATTGCATTGATTTTTAAATCAAAATTGCAATTTAGGACTTGATTGAACAAATCACAAATTCAGGATTGATTTGTATTTTGACATAAGTTTGGCACAGTTTTCATTTAAATGAAACGGCACCGTTTCATACATTGTTCATTAAAAAAAAGAGAGAGAGAAGCCCGAAACGGTGCCGTTTTGACGACACTGTGGGTCTTCTTCTTCCCCTGGACGCACGAGGCAAGGGAAGAATAAGATTTTTCCTCCCCTGCTTTTCTCCTCTCCCTCTCTCTCCTAAACCTCAAAAAGACCGACACAACCTCCCCACTTGCTTACCATGTGGTGGAAGAAGGAAGGGGACGTACCCCTTGGGCGGTTCGGGGCGGCTGCACAGTGGCCGCCCCGGCCACGTACCCCTTGGACAGGGGTAGTAGGGGGTCTTCCCCCCCCCCTCTGTTTTACCTATAAATACAGAGGGGGGGAAGTTGAGAAAGGGAACCGAAAAAGGAGAAAAAAAAAAGGGAACGAAGGACGAGAGAGACGAGAGAACACGAGAGAGGAGAGAACAGAGAGAGGAAAAAGGAGAAAAAAGGAAAGAAAATGAAAGAAAAAAACAGAGGAGGGAAAGGAAGAAGAAGGAGAAGCCCCGCCGGCCACCGCAATCCTTCCACCGCGACAACAACACTGTCGTCGTCGGCAGCATCGCCTCGACGCCACCCTAGGTAACCTCTTGCTGCCCCGTTTTGTTTCCTCTTGCTCAGCCCCTACCTGCATTTGCATGCAGAACATGAATAATTCACATTCTACAGCAAATTGTGAGGGAGCTGGTTATTGTGTTTGTACACAGTAACCAGCCCATTTGGTTTTGGGCCGGGTCCGGTTTAAAAAAAATAAAAAAATAATTAATATATATATATTTTAAATTTTGTGATTGCCCCGCATGTATTGTTTTAAGCTGTTTTATTTAATCTCAGTCTGTTTTTTTGTCATTTAAAAAAAATACGAATCTAGTATTAAAATACCCGGTTTTCGTCAAAACTTCCAAAAATTTAAAAAAAATAAAAAAAAATAAAAAATTGTTTTTGTGCATACGGTCAAGTGTCTCAAAGCTAAAAAATTGTATTGTGTTTTTCATACACTAGAAAAAAATGTTTTAGCATGCATTTTGTTTTTAATAACCAGTTTATTAAAGTCAAGAGAACATTGGCCAAAATTTCAAAAACAACAAAAATTTTATTTTGTTTGTCTTTTAGTATCCAGGGTATGACATTACACGTAATACGTATTCCGGATATTAAATTTTTTTTTCATACGCTAGAACAGTTAGGTTCTACCATATTAAGATAAGAAGCTCCTTATTGAGGAGGGCTTTTCTTGAATTTTAGACAGACAGGACCAACGACTAGAAAACGCGACCAAACCTTAGATTTTTTATCAGACAAATAAAACAATGCAGCTTACCTTAGATAGGGCGTAGTTGGGGTGCTAATACCTTCCTTTTACGCAACCAGTCTCCGTACCCAATCTCTAAGACCAGTTAGGGTTCTTAGTGACCAGAATACTAGGTGGCGACTCCCAGTCCATATTTTACTGATAAGAGACAAGAATTCCTTGTCTCTCCACATTTGCCAGGTAGACCATTACATTTTCCCTGAGAGTAGTGGACGATCGTCGTGACGCCGCACACGTGCGACAGAATTGGCAACTCCACTAGGGATCTTGTGGACTAAGCATGTTTTCGTCTGATAATTGTGTTGTTTGGTTTGTGCATTTTCTGTTAATATGCTCCTTTTATTTATTTTCTTACACGCTTTAATTTATGTACATAGGTGTACATGCATTGTATAGAACTGCCTTATGCATCATATGCTTTAAATTTTTGAAAAGCACACATAAGCTTCTAAGTTAAGTGGGGAATTAGCGATCTGTCCTATGACTATTGGTCAGGGTTCAGATGCGTGAAACACCCAACTCATATCTGAGTGTCTGCTTGGTAACGGTAGGTATACGTGCCTTAACCCTTTCTCGCAACGCCCCTATACTGTCTTTAGGAAGATTGTCACTGGGCAGATATAAGACCCTTTTAAGACCAGGTAGAAAACCTACCCATGTTCACATAATGAATAGAACTTGTCCTTAGATTGTATGTGCTATCTTTATTTACTTAAGGACAAACCCTTCTTGAAGCATCTTGAACTCAAGACTTGTGGGTGACACAAGGATCGTCACTCAGAAAATTTTCATTGTAAAGTGTGGGCAAGAATCAAGATTCTTGTTTCATCATGCAAAGAGTTACGATCATATGTCACCCTTCGAAGGGCAAGTTCATCATATAGATCACATGTTCATACATTTAACATACATGCATCAGATTGAAATATAGGTCCCCAAAAAGTCTACAACACCCAACTTCGAGCAAGAAACATGGAAGATGAAGAGCGTGCTCACCATGATGCCTATTTTCAAGAAGAGTTGGAGTCTTTGAAAACAAGTGTGGCTCACCTCACTAGCTTACTCGAGCAAACACTGAGAAATACCTCCGGTGAAGGTCCTTCTAACCGATAGGTCACCTTTAATCAGGCTCCTACTATATAGTTCAGCCTGAAGAAAGAATGAGCGAACATGGTCAAGAGCCTCAGCAAAATCCAACATTTGTGCAGTCAGCGACACCTGCACCAGCCCTGACAGTCATAGAGGCATCTGTTAACGAGTCCCACAAGGCTAAGTCATCCGATAGCATTGATCAAGATAAGTTTGACGCGCTCGAAGCCAGACTCAAAGTCATTGAAGGGGTAGACTTATATGACCCGGTACGGGCAACAGAGATGTTTCTGGTCCCAAATGTGGTTGTCCCAAAGAAATTTCGTGTTCCTGAGTTCATCAAATACAGTGGAACACAATGCCCCATGACTCATCTCAAGTCCTACTGCAATAAAATGACAGAGGTAGTACATGATGAAAAACTACTGATGCACTTTTTTCAGGACAGCTGAAGTGGGGCAACTTTGAGCTGGTACATGAGATTAGACAATACAAAGATCTGGAGATGGAAGGACCTGGTGGATGCTTTTGTCAAGCAGTACAAGTACAACATGGACATCGCTCTCGACAGAACCAGCTTGTCCAATCTAGAGAAAAAGGACAAAGAAAGCATAAGGGAATACGCTCAAAGATGGCGAGAATCGGCTGCTCAAGTACATCCTCAACTTCTGGACAAAGAGATGGTCTCTTTATTTGCCAACACACTCAAAGCACCATATTACGAACATGTGATGGGTAGTTCAGCCCAACAATTCATTGACGATGTGGTAGTGTGTGAATGCATAGAGCAAGGTGTCAAGAGTGGTAGAATTTATGCACCCACCTTGAAAAGAGGGTTCAAAAGAAAAGAGGTCCACCATGTTGAAGATGGCTACAGGGGTAGGAAAAACTCATCCCAAAACTACCATACTCCATCCCAGATTACCAACATCAAAAAACTAGAGCCCCATAACTTTCAAGCCAAAAGCCAAATTGGAAATTACTAAAGGGTTCAAGAACAATCACCTCCATTACCGCTACCCCTGAATGAGATGTACCAGAAGCTATTAAGCATCGGTCATATAGCTCCAGAACCTCTAGCACCTGTGCAGCCACCTTATCCTAATTGGTACAAGCCAGAGCTCAATTGTGAATATCATGCTGGTATTGTTGGTCATAGCATCCATACCTGCAATGCTTTCAAGAGAAAGCTTCTGCAATTAATCAAGGCCGGGTGGATAGAATTTGAAGACACTCCTAATGTGAACACGAATCCTCTACCGAATCATGCTGGAAGCAATGGATTAGAAAAACATTAGGATGGAATGTTTGTGGAACTGGAAAGCATCAATGGTCCAGCATGGGTGCAGAAATGATAGCATAAATTTTGAAGAACTCAAATTTTGACCGTGGTGTTGTTCTACATTGTCTTTGAGTCCTCTGTACAGAACTTTTGAAAGGTGGCTAGTATAAAACAAGATTCGCCAATGAAACCTGCCCTATTATTGCCTTTTGTTTAATGCTTTTGATCATGTCTATTTCAGTCTTGTTGGTAAGCTCATAATGCCACAAGACGTTTCTCTGTTAAATAAGATCATGTACTTTCTTGTATTCATATCACACTCCTTTTGTTGTTATTACATGTAAATAACATTTTGAGCACAACTTTTGCTCACAAAACTACAACACGAAGAATCCTTCGTTGTTTTCCTTTATTCCAAAACCATACATAATCTCATATGTTTTCAAGGACATTTTTTGGGACCTCAAAAGTGAGTACAAAAACAAAAATTATGTTGATGTTTGTCCAAAACAAACGAATTCTGGAAATTCAAGTGATTTCTTAGACAGGTAAACATATACCTAGAAACTTGAAAGAAAAAAGACAACAAAAACAAAGGAAAAAAAACCCCATGAGGTGACTCAAAAGCTTAATTTTATTTGAATGAATAATCACTTTGCATACTGGCATGAAAGCAAGGCTTACCGCTCCTAAATGCATGCATTTGAGATGAGAAAAGATCATCTTTGATAAATCTTTCACAAGGCTGAAATATATCCTTTGCGGTCCCCTTTCGAGCCTGGTAACGTTTTTTGAAAATAACCTTCGCTAGGATCACACCCCACACTGAGGGGCAAGTGCGAGAGACATAGAAAAAACCTCAAATGTGCCCAAACAACACTGGGGGGCATAAAAGAAAATTCTCAATGATCAAAGCTGCCCACGCAAAGCTGGGGCATGATAAAGAAAATCCAAATGATCCAAAAGATTTGAGCTTCTCATAAAAATAACTGAGCTGATTATGCTCAACCAAACAAAAATGAAGAAAACAAAGAGAAAGAGCCCAAACCCGACACTCGGGGGCATGACAGACCATTTTCGAAAGACATTCCAAAGACAAAAGGTCAGGAAACAAGCACAAGTGATCCTAATCTTGAAATCCCTTAAACACCTTTTGAGCCTGCAAAGTATCCTTTTCTTCATAACCAATAGCCAAAGCCTATATTATGTACCTGATCAAGCCCTTTCTAATCAAAGGCAAGCAATCTAGATCGGTAGGCAGTGCTTTCACATGCGGGTCAAATCATTATTCATGCAAATAAAATAAATGCTTTGAACCGATTCAGTTTTTAATAACCCTCAAATTGAAATTTAAACCCTTTTTGACAAACCAAATATCACTTTAAGAAACCTGTCCATAGGAATCGTTTGAATTCTTTAGAACAAGTTTGCTTTGAACTACTATCAAAATGATTTTTGTGTTCGGAATAGCTTTGAAATTTCAAAAATTCTGCATGAAAACAACTCTATGTCAAACCTTCATTCACATATCCTCACCCCCAAAGTAAACCCAATTGAACACTTGGGGGGCATGATCAAGCTGGGGGGCAATCAAAAACACACAGTAGGGTTGGCTCCATGATTCCCTTTCTAAAAATATCAGGCAGAGTTGACAACCCTTGAGATAAAGGAATGAGTAGCAAAACCCATCCAAAGGTCCAGCTCACATAATGTGACTTGAGTAAGCAAGAATGAAAAAGTCATCGAAGTTTACTACCAACACGCCAACTTTTGAGAAAAGAAAGACACCATGAAGAAATGGGGGCCTATATTTCTCAAGTACGTATACATGCATATCAATCATAATGCATTGTTTTCAACATTTCAGCAAATTGGTAATCCATCATCAAACTTTTAGGTAGTTCGTTTTCTAACCCTACCTCTTTCTTTTTTTAGTGTGCCTTTGAACCCTCACCATTTGGGTAGTGCGTTTGGTAACCCTACCTCCTTTCGAGTGCGCCTTTGAGCCCTCATCATCCTTTTTTTTTATTTTTGGTAGGTCACCCATTACAATTCGACCACTTCTTCATGTTTTTTATCTGGGTAGGTCACCCATTATAATGAGACCATTCCTCCACCTGGGTAGGTCAACCATTACAACACGACCACTCTTCCTTTTTTTTCCATTTTGGGTAGGTCACCCATTACAATTCGACCATTCTTCATGTTTTTTTATCTGGGTAGATCACCCATTACAATGAGACCATTCCTCCACGTGGGTAGGTCACCCATTACAACTCGACCCCTCTTCCTTTTTCCTATTTTTGGGTAGGTCACCCATTATGATTCGACCACTTCTTCATGTTTTTTTTATCTAGGTAGGTCACCCATTACAATGAGATCATTTCTCCACCTGGGTAGGTCACCCATTATAATTCGACCACTTCTTCATGTTTTTTATCTGGGTCAGTCACCCATTACAATAAGACCATTCCTCCACCTGGGTAGGTCACCCATTACAACACGACCACTCTTCCTTTTTTCCATTTTGGATAGGTCACCCATTACAATTCAACCATTCTCCATGTTTTTTTATCTGGGTAGGTCACCCATTACAATGAGACCATTCCTCCACTTGGATAGATCACCCATTACAACTCGACCCCTCTTTCTTTTTCCCATTTTTGGGTAGGTCACCCATTACAATTCGACCACTTCTTCATGTTTTTTAATCTAGGTAGGTCACCCATTACAATAAGACCATTCCTCCACCTGGGTAGGTCACCCATTACAACACGACCACTCTTCCTTTTTTTCCATTTGGGTAGGTCACCCATTACAACTCGACCATTCTCCATGTTTTTTTATCTGGGTAGGTCACCTATTACAATGAGACTATTCCTTCACCTGGGTAGGTCACCCATTACAACACGACCACCCTTCCTTTTTCCATTTGGGTAGGTCACCCATTACAATTCGACCACTTCTTCATGTTTTTTATCTGGGTAGGTGTAACATCCCCCCTATACCGGGATAAAAGCAACAATCTCATATCAACCGAAAACAGAGTAATTAGAATTTTTTATATATATATATTCATGGTCTTCGTATTAACATCTGAAATTTCGACAAGGTCCCCCCTTATACCGGAAGGTTCTAAGTTATCGACATGTAACCTGTTTACACTTCTAGTAACTCGTGTCTCATAACTCAATCCCGACCCAATCAACCCAGTTTTCAATTCTACAAATATTATCACACCGACCAACCACAATATTTATGATACACATTATATAACAAAATATTATTGTGGATGGATAAAAATATAAACACATAGACATTAAATATGGTTATATGAACAACAGAGCTAAGTTCATTCATTCAAGTTTAGACATTAATTATACAAATTCAATTATACAAACATTTTCATGTTTACAAAATATAAGGGTATAGTCCCTAGAACCTAGATTACAATAATGGAAACATAAGCTAGGATCTACTCCTGTCGTGCATGCGATGATCCTGAAACAAAATGCATATTATTTTGAATATCACAATAAATATAACAACATGAATATCTAACAATTTAAAAAGGGTAACATGCATTCATATTTTGTTCACTTCTCCCTTTTGGTTTTTCATTAGAATATCTTCCTTATTCAACTATTAATAATCGTTCCGTCTTCCATCATCAACCTCCATTTCTGACTTTATAAGATCAACCATGATTATTTTTGCGTAACACATTACCGATACAAATTTCGCTGGTATCATCATCATCACCCTGTAGTAGTCGATGCAAGGTGATCCCCTTACCCGGGATCCTAACATACATTAAATGTATGCTAGCCATTACACGGTGATCCCCTCGCCCAGAATCCTAACATACTCTAAATGTATGGTAGACAATACATGCTCGATCCCCTTACCCGGGATCCCAACATACACTAAATGTATGCTAGTCAATACATGCTCGATCCCCTTACCCGGGATCCCAACATACACTAAATATATGCTAGTCAATACATGCTCGATCCCCTTACCCGAGATCCTAACATACACTAAATATATGTTAGTTTATGCCTCAAATCACACTTTTCATATTTCTTTTGTCAACGATGATTTCACCACTCGACAATTCACACAACAACCTTTCACCTTGATTACACATACATTCAGTAATTCACATTTCACATCGGTAATATATATTAAATCATGGAATTTAACTTAGAAAGTATAGGTGTGACACGACCAAAAGATTGATGTCTTCTCCTAAATGCAGGAGTGTCGAAGTAATAAATAACCCGGCAAGACCGGGGTCGAACCATAGGGAGGTTAATTGTATAAATTATAAACAACAATAGTACAACAACAACAACAACAACAATAATAATAATAATAATAATAATAATAATAATAATAACAGTAGTAATAATAATACTATTAATAATGATAATAATAAAGATGAAGAAGAAGAAGAAACAGAAGTTGATGAGAACTTTGAGAT
>Ga0307515_10004173_pt1 | contig 30063 bp, 10 predicted proteins | sample 17_EM_MG_FD_194513 | JGI IMG/M metagenome (GOLD analysis project Ga0307515, IMG submission 194513) | Populus trichocarpa ectomycorrhiza microbial communities from riparian zone in the Pacific Northwest, United States - 17_EM | ecosystem: Host-associated > Plants > Roots > Unclassified | place... | reverse complement strand
TTTGATAGCAGCATCGGTTCCCTGTGAATTAATATTATCCGGTACGGTATAACCTCCTGCCGCTGCAGTAATTTCGGGGTAAACATCCTTCGCTTGCATAATTGTAGCATGCAGGCGTAAATCTCCGCCTTCATAAGAATTTTGCAAGTCAATTGTGGGGCCTAATACGCTATAGCCATCGCCGGTACCGGTAATAATACCACTAGCGGCTAATGAAGCCTGTGCCGGGTTACCGTGACCATACGATGCACCGCCGGCCCATTGCAACTGGCAAATGCTTTCTTCGTTGTTATTATTGGCTGTTTTAAACAGATCGTTATAGGTTTTATTAGGCAGATCTATACCATACAATTTAAACTCTCCGCTGTTAATCACTTTTTGTGCTTCTGCAAGTGCATTAGGGTAATCCTGCATATACAGGTATATTTTGGCCAGCATAGCCGAAGCTGAACCACTGGATACATGGCCTTGAGTGATAGAACCAGTCCTGATCATCTTGGTACAATTTGCTTCGGCAAATTTCATATCCTTAACCATAAAGGTGTATATGTCTTCTATCCTGTTGCTATTTACCTGGAAATTGGTTAAAAAGTTACTGGCATCCTCAATAATGGGCACCGCGCCCCATAACCTAACAATATGGAAATAAGCCATGGCACGCATAAAATGGGCTTCGCCCAGGGCGTTATTTAAAACAGCCGGGGTTACATCCGCGCCTGCTCTTGGGGGCATTAAGTTGATCAGGGCATTAGCCTGCGCAACAACAGTCCATAATGACGACCATGCGGCATCATTCTGCGAATTTAGGTTGGTAACGGCGCCGTTCAGGTTGCCAAAATCGGTAACATCTGATGAATAGCTACGGCCGTTACCGCCGGTCATCTCGCACACAGCCCAGCCTGGTTTAGCCACATAATTAAACCAGAGTGAATTGTAAAGGTTGATTGTACTTGATGATACCTGGGCATCGGTTTTATAAAAATTATCAATTGCTATCGCGTTTTCGGGCGGCCTGTTGAAGAAATCTTTTTTACAGCCTGTTACAGAAACAAGGCCAATGACTGCCGCGCTGATTATATATTTAATATTTGCTTTCATTTTAAGTCTTTTATGGTCAAATTAAAATTCCGCGTTTATTCCAAAAGAAATAACCCTTGGCGAAGGATACCTTCCCAAATCTACATTGGATAAAAACACGTTTTGATTTTGCTGGCCAACTTCGGGGTCAAGGCCTTTATAACCTGTTATTACAAACAAGTTTTGTGCGCTGCAATACACTTTTAAACCACTAAGTGCAATACGTTTAGCCCAGGCTGCCGGTACGTTATATCCTAAACGTACATTTTGAAACCTTAAAAAAGATGCACTTTGCAAAAACCTGGTCGACATGTTAAGGTTCGGGTTAACACCGCCCTTTGGAGCCGGAATGGTTGCATTAGGGTTTGATGGGCTCCAGTAATTTGCAGCTTCGGCAAGCTGATTGGTATATAGCCCATTCAGGCCTTCTATAGTGTAGTCAAGGTAATTGAGCACTTTGCCGCCATAAGATCCATACAGAAATATAGACAGATCAATACCTTTATAGCTCAAATTATTGGTAAAACCATAGGTAAAAGTTGGGTTTGGATTACCAATAGCACTCATGTCGCTTGCATCAATCTTGCCATCATGATTGGTATCAACATATTGTATATCGCCTAAAGTTGTTGAACCAAGGGTACCCAGTGTAGTGCTTATAGGCTGGCCAAATTGTATTGGCGCATTTTGCAGCTGGTCTTCTGTTTTAAATATTCCTTTAACAGTGTATCCATAAAACTCGCCTATAGGGCCGCCAACTTGCGTACGTGTAACCGGGATTTGTAAAAAGCCCGAGGTAACGCTGGCATTAATGATACTGTTGTTGTAGGTAGAAACCACTTTATTAACATAATGGCTAAAAGTCACCGTTGTATTCCAGTTAAAATTCTTTGAAACGATGTTTTTTGAATTGATGCTGAACTCGATACCTTTATTGCTAACCTCGCCTCCGTTTACATAAAGCGAACTGATCCCGCCAAGATAATTGGGCCCGCCGGTTAAAAATTCCGGCAGCGGTGCCTGGAAAAGGAATTTTTTCGAGGTTTTATTATACCAGTCGGCAGCTACATTAACCCTGCCGAATAAAGTAAAATCCAAACCTATATCAGTTTGTATAGATGTTTGCCAGGTAAGGTTAGGGTTATTATAATTTGATACGTTAAAGCCGGTACCTAAACCTGTGATTGTGGGGTTAAGTGCAGATCCGTACTGGTAGCCCGGTATGTTCTGATTACCAACCTCACCATAACCAATTCTGAATTTCACATTATCAGCTACACTTTTAATGCCAGCCATAAATGATTCGTTTGAAATCGTCCAGCCAAGGGCAGCTGATGGGAAATAACCTGTCTGGTGGCCTTGTGCAAAGTTTGATGACCTATCCGACCGGATGGTGGCAGTTAAGCTGTACCTGCTATCGTAGTCATAAATTGCACGGGCATAAAAGGATTGCAAGGTATTAGACGATTTATTTTCGCCGATAGAAGGTATTTTAGCGCCGCCAAGGTTAAGTGTTGGTAAATCGTTACTTAAAAAAGTATCGGTACCGGCACTCATACTATTGTACATGCCTTCATTCAATTCATAACCCGCAGTTGCAGTTACGCTGTGTTTTTGGGCAAATGTATGGTTGTAGGTAATATATTCTTTCCAGTTCCAGCCTAAAGCCTGATCTGTGTATTCACTTAATTTGGCTACAGGGTTACCATATATAAGCGACGGGTTGGTAGGCGATGTTACGGTGTATGAAGGGAAGAACAGTACACTTTTCGAAAAATTATTATACCCGCCAATTTCCGATCTTAACGTCAGATTTTTCAAAAAGCGAATATCAGCGTAAAAATTCGCGTTTATCTGGCTGCGCACCAGGTTGTTGGTGTTTAAGCTTGCCAATGCAACAGGGCTTATAAAAACGCCGCTGCCGTATGATGCAGGAGCAACGGTATAGCTGCCGTCTGGATTGCTGGCCGCCTGATCTGGAGCATTCAATAATGCCTGGTAAACAATACCGCCGTTATCACTCGCGCCTATGTTTTGGTCGGTACGGTTCAACGTCATATTTGAACCAAGTTTAAACCAATCCTTCAATTTCCCCTCAACATTGGTACGGAAAGAGTAGCGTTTAAAGTTTGACGCTATGATGGTGCCGTTTTGTTTAAGGAAACCGCCTGAAATATAATAATTCACGTTTTCGGTACCACCATTCATCGAAAGGTTATGGCTTTGCATCGGCGCGGTTCTGAACACTGCTTTTTGCCAATCGGTACCCGGGCCAAGTACGGTGGGGTCTGCAAACTCGCCCCTGCGGCCTATGCCGGTAATATCGGCTATCTCGTTTTGTATAGCGGCATACTGCGGCAGGTTCATCATTTTAAGGAAATGCCCTTGTTGCTGAATACCGTAATAACCATCATAATTTAAATGAGCCGAGCTATTTTTACCTTTTTTTGTGGTAATAATGATAACCCCATTTGAGCCACGGCTACCGTATATAGCTGTAGCCGACGCATCTTTCAAAATATCAATAGATGCAATATCATTTGGGTTAATGTAGCTTAGGGGGCTAACTGTATTTTCGCCATTATTTTGATTTTGGGTGGTATAGGCCGAACCATCAATATACACACCATCAACTACATATAAAGGCTCATTTGAACCCGAAAGAGAGGTTATACCCCTGATGTGCACAGACGCCGAACTACCCGGCGCCCCTGTACCGTTGGTAACGGTAACACCTGCAGCTTTACCCTGCAGCAACTGGTCAACGCTTGTTTGAGGGATATTCTGAATATCCTTTGCGGTTACCGATGATATGGCGCCATTTACGTCCTGCCGCTTTTGCTGACCGTAACCAATAACTACCACATCAGTTAACGTGGTTGACATATTGACCAATACAACGTTAATAATAGTTTTTTTACCGATAACAACATCCTGTGATTTCATGCCGATAAACGAGAAAGTAAGTTCAGTACCGCCATTGGGTACGCTGATGCTGTAATTACCATCTTTATCGGTTATAGCCGAAGCCTGGCCATTTTTTACCCTGACAGAAGCCCCCGGCAGGGTTATGCCTTTGTCGTCTGTTACTGTTCCTTTGATTACTGTTGCCTGGTTTTGCGCCCCTGCCCGGAAGCATACAAAAAGAGACAAAAACAGCAATGCCATTCGTAGAATTTTTCGCATAATTGATTTACTTAGTTTATTTGGTTTTATTTGATTTATTGGTTCTGTTACTATAGCTGCCATCATCTTTTTAACACGTGCAGAATTATTAATGAAAATCATCAAAGTTTCTGCACCTGTTGTTCCCATCAATAAATGACAAACAACTGCTTTAATAAAATTGGCTATATAAGCTTATCAGGTTTATACTAAACCGGGCAATATTATTGCCGGGCATTAATACATGTTTATAATGAGGGTAAAATTATATGCGAAACCAAACCCGGTTGTGGATAAATAGGGGTACAAATGTCAACCTGTTTTAACACACTGATTAATAGATATTTAATTGAATTAACTAAAGAATTTTATTAAAAAAAGGCGCAAAAAAGTTACAAATGTATCCCTATAAACGATTTAGCATTACATTCTGAACTGAAAAAATAGTATCACTGTGATGAGGTCAACGGGCTATTTTAACGGGGATTTTCTGGGTGACGCTTGGTTGCTGATTCGTAAAAAAAGTATTACACTTTGATACACAGTATCGTCTTTGAAAAGGTTTATGATTTGATTGTTTGAACCTATAGGTAGTTCACTTAAGGTGTCTAAAATTAAAAAAAAGACCGTCATTATAAGGTACTGACTGTCAATATCAAATATCCGTCATTGAGGTAGTTTAGAAGATTCGTTTAACTATATCCGTTGCACGTCATAACGATTTTTTCCAGGGATATCCTGATAGGTACTCGCAATGACGGCAGTTTACACCACGCTAAGATTCTACCTCTTCAGCAGCCTCGGCGTACTTTGAGGGGATGGTATTGTACTCGGCTTTAAACATCTTCACAAAATACTTCTGGCTTTTGAAGCCTACTTTATGGCAAATTTGGGAGATGGTTAGATGACCCGTTTCCAACAGCTGGGCGGCGCGTTTCAACCTCATCGACCGAACCAACTCGTTGGGAGTTTTGCCTGTCATGGCCAGGATTTTTTTGTAGAGGGTATACCTGCTTACAAAAACTTCGTTGCTCAATTCCTCTACCGAGAAATTGGGATTGGAGATGTTACTATCAATCAAAATAAGCACCTTTTTCATAAACTGCTCATCAGGCGAATCGATATGCATCTCAGTAGGGCTCACCTCAACCTGTTTGGTATAGGTTTTACGCATGCTTTCCTGCTGGCTCAGTATATTCCTGATTTTTGATTGTAGTATCTCGAAGTTAAAAGGCTTGGTAAGGTAATCTGTTGCACCGGTTTCCAATCCTTTTAATTGCTGGTCTTCGCCGGTTAAGGCAGTTAACAATATTACCGGGATATGCGAGGTGCGTTTATCATTTTTTATCTTCAGGCAAAGGTCGATACCGTTCATCTCGGGCATGCTGATATCGCTTACTATCAAATTAGGATGTTGCGCCAGGGCCTTTTGCCAGCCTTTTTTCCCGTTTTCAGCTTCAATCACATTGAATGCCGATTTTAGATTGTCCTTAATATAAAACCTGAAATCGTCATTGTCTTCAACCAATAATACTGTTGGCCTTTTGCCATCCCTGCTCTCTTTATTGGAATCGTTTTTGGGCAGGCTATATAACGGAGCAAGCTCGGTATCATGATCAAACGGCATCATCGTATCTGTTAAAACACTGATATCCAATTGCACCAGGGGCAATAAAACCGTAAAGCAGCTGCCCTGGTTAAATTCACTCTCAACATATATCTGCCCTTCGTGCAGCTTAACAAACTCCTTGGTTATGGATAGGCCTATACCGCTGCCCTGGTTAAGCATTGATCCGGGCAAGTCGTTCTGAAAAAAGGGATCAAAGATCCGGCCCAACTTATCGGCAGCAATCCCAATACCAGTATCAATAACTCTTATTTCTAATAATTGCTCAGCGGTATCCTTTTTATCAATCAGGTTAATTAAAACGCTTACCTGCCCTCCCTCATGGGTAAACTTATAGGCATTTGACAGCAGGTTGAACATGATCCGCTCTATTTTATCATGGTCAAAGCTTGTGTAGTAGGTGTCTATTTCCGAATCGAAAATAAAGCGGATGCTTTTTTGATCGGCCACATCGGTAAACGCAAACGAAAGGTCTTTTATAAAGCCAATGATGTCGCCGTTCATTTTATGCAGCTTTAATTCCTGGTACTCCATCTTCCTAAAATCAAGCAATTGATTTACCAGGTTTAGCAGCCGTTTAGCATTACGGTTTACCAGCATCAGCTGCCGTTGCACCTCAGGTTCGGCAATCTGTTTCAGGATCTTATCCACCGGGGCCATAATGAGCGATAGCGGGGTGCGAAACTCATGGCTTACATTGGTAAAAAATTTAATCTTCATTAAATCCAGCTCGTGCATCCGCTGCGCTTCTTCCCGCTCCTTCTCGATAGAAAATTGCGTACGTATTTTCTGGATACCCCTTCTTCTTAAATATAACAATGAGCCTACTGCCAATAATGTATATAAGATGTAAGCCCACGTGGTTTTCCAAAATGGCGGCGATATGTTGATATTTAACGTAAGCTCCTTCCCCTTCCAGCTTTCGTTGCTGCCGGCGCGCACCCTAAACACATAGTCGCCCGGGTCAAGGTTGGTATAAGTAGCTTTGCGCACCTTGTTATCGGCGTTTATCCACCGCTTATCAAAACCGTCCATCCGGTATTGGTAATTTATTTTATCGGGGTTAAAATAATTAAGCGCCGCGAATTCGATAGCAAAAACGTTGTCATTATATTTTAGCTTAAGGTCTTTTAAATCCACGATAGACTGTGTTAAAATCACCGAGCCGTTCACCTTATCTCCTACTTTTACCGACTGGTTAAAGATTTGTAAATCGGTAAAAACCAAATTTGGCGGATTCGTGCTATTCAGGATATTTGAAGGTTTGAAAATATTAAACCCGTTGCCGCCACCAAACAGCAGCTCCCCTTCCCTGGTTTTGTACGATGAGTTTTCGGTAAACTCGCGCCCTTGCAGCCCTTCGGTTTCGTTGTAATTAACAAAACGAAACTTAAGCTTGCCCGCCGAACGATCGATAAAAATACTTGATAAACCATTCGGGGTACTTACCCATATATTATTACGGCTAAACTCCTGCATATCAATCACCGTATTATCGGGCAAGCCATCAAGCTTATTAATATTGGTAAATTTCCCGGTTTTGTAATCAAATATGCTGATGCCTTCTCGGGTACTTATCCAAATTAGGCCATCTTTATCTTCCAGTATATTATTGGTATTGTTGTTGATGAGGCTGTTGGGGTCCTTTTCGTCATGTAAGTAATGCAAAAACTGGTGGTCTTTTTTTACCAAAAGGTCTAAGCCGTAAGCCGTAACAATCCATAAATTTTTGCGCCTGTCTTCAATAACCGAACTGATGTAATTGGAGTGGATAGAGCTTTTATTCATATCTCCATCAAACCGGTATGTGGCAACCACATTCCGGTTTTTATCAAGCACATTTAAACCTGCCGATAAGGTGCCCACCAATAAGTTATAGTCGCTATCCTCGGTTATGGCGCAAACCCTATCTTCAGATATGCTGTTTGCATTGGCATCGTTATGCCGGTAATGTTTAAACACTTTGCCGTCAAAACAATCAAGGCCGCCATAGTAGGTGCCTATCCAAAGTTTTTGCTCGTGATCAATAAATAGCTTTACTACAACATTGTTGGTAAGGCTGTTTTTATCGGCGGCGTTGTGCAGGTATTGTTTAAAGCTGCCTGTTTTCCTGTCCCAGTAAATCAGCCCGCCGCCGTTGGTGCCTATCCATATATTGCCCTGTTTGTCCTCAGCAAAACTATTTACGTCGCTAAAGGGCAGGCTGTTTTTATCAGAAAGGTGATGCGTGTAGCTGGCAAATTTTATAATATTCTGGTGATAATAACTTATCCCCCGTTTGTAACTGCCGCACCAGATAATGCCTATATCATCCACATAAACACAGGTGATGCTATTTTGACCTACTGTTTTATCATCATCTTCGCGGTTAAGCAGGTATTGAGTTGTAAAATCCTGTTTGTTAAGTAAATTAATCCCTCCATGATCTGTGGCAATCCAAATCCTGTTTTTCTGATCCTGGATAACATCTGATATAACATCGGTATTTATGGTGCCCGTGGCTTTTAAAATATGTTTAATTACTTTGTTTTTGGGGCTGATGAAAAATACACCTTTTGAATAACTGGGTACAAACGCCCAGATATCATCCTGCTTATCAATAAAAATTTTATAGGTGGTACTTAATGCCGCGGGCAGCTGTTCAAGCTTCAATCGGTAATTAACCTTGTAGCTCTTAGGGTCCAGCCGCTCCAAAACGCCGGCGCCAGATATGAGCCATATATTCCCTTTTGAATCAACCGACAGATCGGTAACCAGGTTTGAATAAATAGATGTGGTATCCCCCTGTTTATGAAGCAGGTTAATAGTTTGTTTTGTTACCGGATCGTACTTAAAGATGCCCTGGTTAACGTTATGCTCTAAAAACCAAAAATTGCCTAACCTGTCTTTTTTTATAGCTAAAATGTATGTATCGTACACCTTAATTTTGTACATAAAATCCTTCAGGTTTTTGCTGAACTTTTCGGTAGCAGGGTCGTAAATATTAAAGCCTGTACGGGTTTCAATCCACAGTTTATCGTCCGGCCCGGGGTTTATGCTTACGATGTAATCATCATCTAACGTAGTGGTATCGCCGGCAACGTGCTTAAAGCTTTTAAAACTATAACCATCGTACTTGTTTAAACCCGATAGCGTACCAAACCACATAAAGCCCTTTTTATCCTTATAAATACAGTTTACCTGGTTGTGCGACAGGCCTGCATTGATATCAAGATGCGAAAACCGGAACTGGGTATTTTGCGCGTTTACCTGGTTTAATATAAACTGCGTTAATATAAATAATAACAAAGCCCTGAGCTTCATGGCGGTATTCGGCGTAAATATTGGTTTATAATCCCGGAAAAATAATCTTAAAGATATAATTAATAAATCCCTAAAAAGAAATTTAATTGTTTAAAATACAATTTATAAAGATCAGGCGTAACTGCTGCTTACGTGAATACCATTTGATTTTAATTATTTATGAATTTACCTTTCATTTTGCATCTGGTAAATAATTAACAAATTTTAACAATCATATTTTGGTATTATTACCGTTATCCATCATATCCTCATTCCTTATGCCATCACAAACCTGCAAAACCCTGAAGTTCCTTTTTATAGCCTGTTTTTTATTGATAGCCCGGCCATCATCGGCTCAAACCAGCTATCATAACATCATATTTACTATCGACTCATTGACCGAGGTTGGCCTGCCAAAATCGGCATTGATGGAGGTTGATAAACTTGATGCACTGGCACGCAAAGAAAATAACGTGCCGCAGATGGTACGCGCGGTTATTTACCATGCCAAATTCCTAACTTATTTGCAGGAAGATGCACTTGTGAGCGTTATTACCGCTTTGAAAGCCGATATAAGCCGCTCGTCTTACCCGGTTAAGCCGGTTTTACAATCGTTTTTGGCCGATATGTATTGGAACTACTACCAGCAAAACCGGTACACATTTGCAGGCAGAAGCAAACTGGAAGTTCCTGACATCGATTTCAGAAAATGGGACCTGGCAACTATTATTAATGAAACCACCAGGCTTTACCAATTATCATTACACGATGCCGACAGAGAGCAAAACACCTCGCTCGATATTTTAGACGGCCTTTTGCAAGGCGATAAAAACGCCCGCTTTTTAAGACCTACGCTATACGATTTGCTTTTACACCGGGCGTCTGATTTTTTCCTGGCAGACGAGCCTGCACTTACCAAACCCAAAATGCCGTTTTCAATAAACGATCCGCGTTTTTTTGGCGATAGTAAAACCTTTGCTGCACTGGATGTCAAAACTACCGACACAGCATCAACATTTTATCGCGGCATCCGCCTATTGCAACAGGGATTGGCGTTCCATCTGCAAAAAAATGACAGGAAGGCTATGGCCGACCTTGATATGAAAAGGCTCACTTTTTTGTATGATAAAGCTACCCTGGGCAATAAAAACACCCTGTACCTTGCTGCTCTTAAAAATATCGCTGCCGATACTTCGGCAGGTGTTATTTGTGCAGATGCATTATTTGCTATTGGCAAGCATTACGCTGATGCGGATAGCTTAACTACCGCTATGATTTACCTGCAAAAGGCAATGGCCGGCTACCCTAAAAGTCCAGGTGCACAACGCGCGGGCAACAGGATAAACGAAATTACCCAAAAAGAGTTACAGGTTAGTTTTGAGGATGTGAATTCGCCGGATGTACCTATCTTGGCAGGGTTAAACTACCGCAATATTAGCAATGCGCGTTATCGTATTTATAAGGTTACAGATGCCCAGCTATCCTATATTGGAAAACTAGACGGGCACTATGGTTCTATCGGGACAGGCAAAAGTACTCTGGCTTTTATTAAAACCTTAAAAGCATTGCAAGACCAACAACTGAATCTGCCTGTAACCACCGATTTAAAGGCACACACTACCGAGTTTAAAATTGACGCGCTAAAGACAGGCAAGTATCTTTTATTAGCTAGTCAGCAAAGTACCGGGGATAGTCTTATCCAGCTGGGCGTGTTTAAAGTAAGCGGGCTAGCCTATATTATGAGGACAAGGCCTGACAGAAAACGGGAGATTAAAGTAACTAACCGCGAAACAGGCGATATGCTGGCAGGTGCGACTATAACCATCACTTACAGCCCGGAGAGGTATAGAAATACAAAAAAGAAGCCGGTGGTTATCACCGGAGTAACGGATACTAACGGCACGTTTATTTTTGATTCAAAAGGCAATCAATATACTGCATCCATAAATTACCGGGGCGACCATTTAACAGATAACGAAAGAAATGAGATTTACTCGCCACAGCCTATCTTAAATAATGCACCCGTTATCAGAACCGTATTTTTTACCGACAGGCAAATCTATCGCCCAGGCCAAACCATTTACTTTAAAGCCATGGAGCTGCAAAGTGTAAACGGCAAAAGTAGTATTATGCCCAAAGCCGATCTGGATGTCAAATTAAGTGACCAAAACAATAAAGAGTTAGGCACCACCCAATTACAAACCAACGAATTTGGAACTGCGGCTTCCTCTTTTATCATTCCGCAAAACGTGCTGAATGGATGGCTAACCCTATTTACCGCCAACGGCAGGATGATGGTTAAAGTTGAAGAATATAAACGGCCGAATTTCAAGGTTGATTTTGAACCTTTTACACAGTTTTACAAACTTGGCGACAGTATTATAGTTAAAGGCAAGGTAAATGCATTTTCGGGCTATGGACTATCCGGCGCAAGGGTGGTTTATAATGTAACAAGAGTGCCGGAAATGCGACCGTACTTTGACGCCGCCAACCAGGGCCGGAGAATTATGTATGGCAATAATAACAAGATAGCGATAATTGCTATTGATACCATTAAAACCGACGAACAAGGCAACTTCAAATTTAAGTTTTTGGCCAACGGTCCGGATAACGAAAATAAGGGCCAAACCTGCCGGTTTAGCATACAGGCCAACGTTACCGATGCCAATAGCGAAACGCATTTTGCAACCAGTGAGATCACCATCAGCGATAATCCGATCCGGTTGGAGGTCGATGTACCCGAGAAAGCTATTGACAGCCAACATGCCAATGCCGCTTTAACCATTTTTAATAGCAACGATGAAAAACAAAATGGCAGAGCCAACATCAAAGTGTATGAATTGAAAGGCCCCGATGCATTTTTCAGAAACCGACTTTGGGATGTACCCGATCAATGGTTGATGAGCAAAACCGAATACGAAAAATACTTCCCCAACTTTGCCTATAACCACCAAAATGAATATTCGAACTGGCAACGCCAGGAAAAAACAGCCGACCTGGATATCGACATCCAAAAGAGCGGCAACAATATCGACCTAAACAAACTCCTTAAATCAACAGGCGGCGTATATGCATTGGTTATCAGCGCCAAAAACGTAAACGGCGATACAGTATCTGTAATTAAGTACATTAATTATATTGCCAATAAAGCCACTATACAAAAACCCGAAGATTGGGTAACAGCCCAAACTACCTCCGTTGCAGCCAGGGAGCCTGCAATTTTTTATGTAGGTATCGGCAAAGCGTGCAAGGTGCTTTTTGAAACGTATGATGGCCCCACACTGCTATCATCGCAACTGTTGCAACTACAGGCAGGTGCGCCGCAAAAAATAAGCGTACCGGTAGTGCCCACCAGCAAAAATGCATTTACTGTACAATTTGAAATGATAAACGGCAACAGGCAATACCAATATTACCAGCGCATTACGGTAAAAGACACGGTTAAGCCCTTAAACATCCGTTTTTTAACCATGCGCGACAAGCTGCAACCCGGCGAAAAAGAGCAATGGAAACTGCAGATAGACGGAGGCGACAACAAACAAACATCAGAGTTGCTGGCAGGTTTGTATGATGCCTCGCTGGATGATATTACCCGGCCGTTAAGCTGGCAAACCGATTTTGCCGAGTACCAGTATATGGCCCGCTATTTTGAGTGGGAAACCATACCGCCATCGGCCAATGATAACACTTCGGGAGACCAACCATACCAGCCCTATTATGACGAAACCGGCCGAAATTATGAATCCATAGATAATTTAGGTTTTAACTACGATGGCGGCGATAATTATTTTTACGGCGGTAATAACGAAGGCATTGCGCCAGATAAAAAGAACGCGCTGAGCAATAAACAAATTGAAGCCAGGTATATGAGCAATGCCAGGCTTGTTAAAGGCGGCTACGATGTAATAGGCAAAGTTACCTGGAGGGGCAGAGTCGCTTCGGGGATAAAAATCAGCATCAATAATTCAAGTATAAGCACAACCATCAACGCATACGGGTATTTCAGGATCAAAGTACCTGCCGGGTCGATATTAACATTCAGCGGTAAGGGTTATGTAAGCAGGAAAATACGGCCGGTTAAGGGCGTAAAAATGATAGTGCTCATGAAAATCCCCATGGATATGCGCAGAGAATTGGCATTGGCCGATCCTGGTATTAAAAGCCAGGAAGGCGACCCTAACCAGGATATCAGGATAGATGAGCCGGTTGGAAATGCTGATATTAAACAGGAGGTAGAGGAAGGCACATCATATTTCGCAGCTCCTCCGAGCACCAATCAAACAGTACGTTTTCCCCCTCCCGTAATAAAATATGATAATGAGATACGGTCTGATAGTATTACTTTACGGGAAATACAAACCAAACCCGGCCAGAAATTTGATAAGGAACTTCTTATCCGTACAGCAAGAGAACTTGCTGCAGCACCCATAGTCACCCGCAAAAACTTTAATGAAACCGCCTTCTTTTACCCCCAATTGCATACTGACAATAACGGACAGCTGCTGATTGATTTTACCGTACCGGAATCATTAACCCGCTGGAAGTTCAGGGGCTTTGCGCATAATAAGGATTTGCAAAGCGGCTACATTGAACAGGAAGTTATCACCCAGAAAAAAATGACGATCAGCGCCAACATGCCGCGCTTTTTGCGCGAGGGCGATACGCTGGTGGTTTCGGCACGGGTTGTGAATCTATCAAACCAACATTTGAAAGGGCAAGCTAAACTGGAATTTACCAATGCGGTTACCTTGCAGCCCGTAGCGCTTTTTGGCAAATCAAAATATGCCGAACAGCCTTTTGAGCTGGACAGCACATCAACCGGGGCCGTATCTTTTAAACTGGTTATCCCTGCCGGTTTGGAGGCCCTCACCTATCGTTTAACAGCCTCAGCGGGCAGTTATACCGACGGTGAAGAAAACACGCTACCCGTGCTCCCCAACAGCATGCTGGTTACCGAAACCATGCCCATGATGGTTCTCCCCGGCCAAACCAAAAATTTCACGTTTGATAAACTGGTTAATCAAAACAGCAGCACCCTAACCAATAAAACGTTGACCCTTGAATATACCCAAAACCCAGCCTGGACAGCTGTACAGGCGCTACCCTACCTGATGGAATTCCCTTACGAATGTTCGGAACAAATTTTTAGCCGGTTTTATGCCAATAGCTTTGCGGTGAATATCGTGAACCATTACCCGCAGATAAAAAAGGTATTTGAACAGTGGAAAGCCGCAGATTCAAAAGCCCTGCTATCCAACCTCGAAAAAAATCCGGAGCTGAAATCGGTATTGCTGGAAGAAACCCCATGGCTGCAGGATGCCGTTGACGAAACCGAACAGAAAAAACGAATCGCCCTTCTTTTCGACCTGAATAAAATGAGCTATGAGCTGAATGCCAATTTAAACAAGCTGCAACAAAAACAATTGCAAAACGGCGGCTTCCCCTGGTTTGGGGGCGATTTTTCTGACCGGTATATTACCCAGCATATCCTGGCAGGCATTGGTCAGCTTGTTAAACTTAACATTGCGGATAAAAACGATGCATCGTTGGCGCGCATAAGCACCAATGCTGCCCGATATATTGATAATGAAATTAAAACTGATGAAGCTGCCGCAAAAAAGAACATCAAAAATTATATGGTCCGGGATATCAATTCCACCGAAATTCATGCCTGGTATGCATTAAGCTACTTTAAAAACAGAGAAACAAGTACAGAGATAAACATCATCCGGGCCCATTACCTGGCCCGGGCAGGCATGCAATGGGTACAGCAACCAGAATTTGAAAAGGCCATGATAGCGCTTACCCTCTATCGTTTTGATGAAAAGGAAACCGCCGCCCAGATCATCAAATCGCTACTGGAAACTGCCCAACAATCAGATGAATTGGGCATGTATTGGGCTACTAACAAGCCGGGGTATTATTGGTACCAGTCCCCGGTTGAAACGCAATCGCTGATGATCGAACTGTTTACCGAAGCGGGCAATAATACAAAAGCCGTGGAGGAAATGAAAATATGGCTGTTGCGCAACAAACAAACCAACAACTGGCGCACCACCAAAGCCACAGCAGCAGCCTGCTACGCGTTGCTGATTAAAGGCGACAATATACTTGCCGACACCACCCAAATCAATATCAGCTTAAACAACAAACCGCTGGCCGCATTAAAGCCCGGCATTAAAGCCGAAGCCGGCACCGGCTATTTGAAAACCACCTGGGTTGATGAGCAGGTGAAGCCGGCACTTGGTCGTGTGCAGATAAGTAACAGCAGCAAAACTATTAACTGGGGGGCTATGTACTGGCAGTATACCGAAAAGCTGGATAAGATAACGCCATCAAACACCAACGTTCAGTTGGAGCGCAAGTACTTTATTCAAAAACAAACTGATGCCGGGCCAACACTTACTGCGGTTGATGCAGCCCACCAACCTAAAACAGGTGATGTACTAAAAGTAGTAGTTTACCTTACGGCCGATCGTGATTTTGACTACATCCAACTGAAAGACATGCGCCCCGCCGGTACCGAGCCAATGGAAACCCTATCGACCTATAAATACCAGGATGGCTTGTACTATTACCAGGTAAGTAAAGATGTGGCCACCAATTTTTTTATAAGTGCACTAAAAAAAGGAAACTATGTATTTGAATATACACTGCGCGTAGTACAACCGGGCAATTACGCAACCGGCGTTACCAGTCTGCAAAGCATGTATGCACCTGAATTTAATGCGCACAGCGAAGGCCGCCGGATAGAATTTAAACTATAAAGAAAAACCAACCGGCTTTGGCACGGAATTGGTATTGACTGAATCATGCAGATAGTACACATCAATACCGGAAAGAAAGTTAAAAAGATCAAGAATTCAATTGTTGATTTATTTACAAGGGAAGTGATAACACTTAAGGCCATTCACAATCAATTGCTTGGTAATAAACAGGCTGATACATCGCAATTCACAGGCTTCATTGCCTGATCATCATATACCATCTACCTATGAAAATGAGCTTCTTTTTAAGAAGCTTTTTTTGTTTTTTTTGTTCCCCTCTCGAGAGGGGGCGCGCCGGAATTGTGCGGCTGCAAGGGTGTGTTGGACAGCGTTTAACCGTCCGCTTATACAACACACCCCTCCGCCCCTCTCGAGAGGGGATTCGCGCATTCCCTCGCTTTTTAAATGGAACCACAAAATATTCTTGTCTATACAGCGCTCAAATTTTCAACCATATCAACACGTTTTTTCCCAGCTAAGCTATTGAATACCCGCAATGCAAAATGAGTAATGGTAAGTACCAACCACTTTCTCACTATCCAGGTATCTTTTTACACTCATATTGTATAGCAAAAAAACAAACTCCCGCTGCTACTACCGCCAGCCGCCGCCTAAGGCTCGGTATAAATTCACTACCGCCTGTAGCTCCTGCAACCTGTCGTTAACGCCGCTTAGCTGTGCGGCCAGCAGGTTTTGTTCAGATGTTAATACATCGGTATAATTGGTGGCCGAGCTATACCGTAACAACTCCTGTGTGTACTCAACCGATTTTTGCAAAGCGATGATCTGCTTGCCGCGGGCATCCTGTTTTTCAAGCGCGGTTTGGTGCGCATATAAAGCGTTGGATACCTCCTGTCCTGCTACCAGCAATGTTTTCTGGAAGCTGTTAAGTGCTTCCTGCTGCTGCGCCTGCGCGGTGCGTAAACGGGCTTTATTAAGTCCCTGGTTAAAAATGGGCTGGGTTAAGCCTGCCGCTATGTTGTAAAATATAGAATTGACAAAAAAGTCTTTTAACTGTAAGGTGGATAAGCCTCCTGATGCCGTGATGGTAAACGATGGATAAAAATACGTTTTAGCCACGTTGGTATTCTCAAACGCAGCGCGGAAAGCGTACTCGCTTTGCTGTACATCCGGGCGGTTAGTGAGCAATTGTGTTGGGATGCCCGCCTGTAATTCGGCGGCCATGTTCTGGGTGGCCAAACTACTACGGTTAACCGCGCCCGGCGGCCTTGATAACAGGATATCCAAAGCATTTTCGGTTTCGCGGATACTGCGCTTTAAATCAGGAATGGATACTTCAGCGGCATAGCGGTTGGCTTCGCTTTGCACCACGGCGGCGCCGGTTACCACAGCGCCGGCCTTAAGCTCCTTCATGGTTTCCACGTCTTTAATGCGATTTTTAAGCGTTTCAAGAGTAATTTCCAACTGCCTGTCCAATGCCAGCAGGGTAAAATAGTTATTGGCTATATCGGCAATCAACTGTGTTTGCACGGCCCGCTTAGCGGCATCGGTTTGCAAAAAACCAGCCAGCGCAGCACGTTTAGTGCTGCTTAGTTTACCCCAAACATCGGCCTCCCATGAGGTTGTTAAACCGGCCTGGTAAGTGGTAGTTAAAGTATTAACAATTGTACCGGCAGGATAATTTAAGCCTGCTGATGATTGTTTTGACCGGGTTACACCTACGTTGCCGCTTAACGACGGATAAAACGCGGCTTTGCTTTGCTGCAATGTGGCCTGCGCTTCCAGTATCCGCTGAACAGCGGTTTTAAGGTCAAGGTTATTATTCAGCCCTTCCTGTATCAGTGATTTAAGTATGGTATCGGCAAAAACTTTTTGCCAGGGCATGGCCGCTATGGTAGTGGTATCGTTAGTTTTCCCATTGCGGTAAAGCCCGGTTGTGCCTATATCCGGCCGGTTATACGTTTTGGTTACTTTACATGATAGCATAACGCTAAATAGTAGCGTAAAGGGCATTATATATTTAAAACTCCGTCTGTTCATTTTATATCTTTTACTAAATTAACGGGCAGGTACTACTTCTGCCTCATCATCTTCATCTTCGGGTTTTGGTTTACGGCCAACTTTTTCCTGCAGGGATTGGAAAATGATAAATAGTATCGGGATTACAAATACCCCAAATACCGTCCCCACAAACATCCCTCCTACAGCGCCCGTGCCTATGGATTTATTGCCATTTGCACCGGCCCCTGTCGAAAACATCAACGGCATAATACCAAATATGAAGGCAAAAGACGTCATTAGGATGGGGCGCAAACGGGCTTCGGCGCCGGCAATGGCAGCGGGTATTAAATCCATACCTGCCCGGCGTCGCTCTAAAGCAAATTCTACAATCAGGATAGCGTTCTTTGCCAGCAAACCGATGAGCATAATGAGCGAAATTTGCAGGTAAATGTTACTGCCTATATCAAAAATCCAGGCAAACAGGTACGTACCGGCCAGGCCAACAGGCAGCGACAATAATACTGCGAATGGCAGGATATAGCTTTCATATTGCGCACTAAGTAAAAAGTACACAAACACCAGGCAAAGCATAAATATATAAGCCGATTGAGTGCCGGTGCTCAATTCTTCTCGGGTAAGGCCCGAAAATTCAAAATCGTAACCGGCAGGCAGCGTTTGTTTGGCAACTTCATTAATAGCCTTTATAGCATCACCGGTACTGTACCCCGGATTTGGAGAGCCGGAAACCGATATGGCCGTAAATAAGTTAAACCTTGAAATAGACTCGGGACCAAATACCCTTTTCAGTGTAATAAACGATGTTATTGGCGCCATGGCACCAGCCGCGTTGCGTACAAATATTTTACTCAGGCCAATTTCGTTGGCCCTGTAATCATAATCTGCCTGTACCATAACCCGGTATTGCTTGCCAAACTCATTAAAGTTTGAGGCGTATAAACCGCCGTAATAACCTTGCAGGGTATTTAATACACCTGTTACCGTTACACCAGCCTCCTTACATTTTGCCACATTAACATCTACCTGGAACTGCGGAAAGTTTGGATTAAATGATGAGTTAAGGTTTTGGATCTCCTTACGTTTTTTTAATGCCGCCTGGAAGGTATTACTTACCTTATACAATTCATCAACAGTATGGCCGCCTTTATCCTGTAGCTGAAACTCACAACCGTCGCTGTTACCAAACCCCTGTAAGGTCGGCGGCGAAAAGTAAAACACATTCGCCTCGCGCATGTCTTTTGTTTTTGCCGAAAGCTGGGTGATAATACTTTGCAGGCTTTGGCTTTTATCTTTACGTTGGTCCCAGCCCTTCAGCTTCATGATCACCATGGCGTAGGCGCTGCCCGATCCGGCGATAAAGTTAAAGCCCACCAATTTAAGCGTATTAACTACCGATGGGATGGTATGGCCAATACTGTCTATCTTATTGGCTACCGCATCGGTACGTTCCATTGACGAGGCAGGCGGCAGGCTGATGGCAGCAAACACTGTCCCCTGGTCTTCATTAGGCACAAAGCTGGATGGGGTTGTTTTAACCAGGTAAATCAGGATGGACGAAAACACCACCACCGCCGCAAGGGCAATCCATTTGCGACCGGCCAAAAAGTTTACCGATTTTTTATATTTATTGGTTACCGCATCAAACGAGGTATTAAACACCACGTAAAAATGATTGATGAAACCATGTTTCTTTGTCCCTTTTTCATGTGGTTTTAAAAACAGTGCGCATAATGCCGGGCTTAAGGTTAGGGCATTTACAGCCGATAGCAAAATGGCTACAGCCAGCGTAATACCAAACTGCTTATAAAATACGCCTGTAGAGCCCGAAATAAACGTAACGGGTAAAAATACCGCCGACATAACCAGCGTGATGGAAACGATAGCGCCCGAAATTTCGTTCATAGCATCTACAGATGCTTTCCGGGCCGATTTATAACCCTGATCAAGCTTGGCGTGTACAGCTTCTACTACCACAATGGCGTCATCTACCACAATGCCTATTGCCAGCACCAGCGCAAAAAGGGTAAGCAGGTTAATAGTGAAGCCAAACAGGTTGAGGAAAAAGAAGGTACCCACAATAGCCACAGGCACCGCAATAGCCGGGATTAACGTTGACCGAAAATCCTGCAAAAACACAAACACTACTATAAATACCAGGATAAATGCTTCTATCAATGTACTGATCACCTTTTCTATCGAGGCATCAAGGAAACTGTTGGCATCAACCAGGTAAGTTATTTTCATCCCCTTAGGGAATTTTTCGGCAGCGGCCTCCAGGATTTTTTTCGATTCATTGATCACATCGCGGGCGTTTGACCCTGCTGTTTGGCTGATAGCCACCCCTACCGAAGGCAACCTGTTGGTTTGTATCTCGAAAGAATAATCTAACGAACCCAACTCAACACGTGCCACATCATTCAGGCGCAACATCTGCCCGTTACCTACCGATTTGATGATGATATCGCCAAATTCGGCGGCGGTTTTTAGCCGGCCTTTATAGCGGATAACATACTGGAAGGATTGCTTGCTGTTTTCGCCAAATTTGCCCGGGGCGGCCTCTATATTCTGCTCGTTGAGCGCTTCGGTAATATCATCAGGTATAAGATTATAGCGCGACATTACATCGGGTTTTAACCAGATTCGCATAGAATAATCTTTTGAGCCAAACACGTTGGCATTACCAACCCCGGTGACCCGCTGAATTTGTGGCACCAGGTTTATTTTGGCGTAATTTTGCAGAAAAGTTTCGTCGTAAGTTTTATTCTCGCTGTATAACGAAAAGATAATCAGGTTACTGCTTTGGCTTTTGGCTACCGTAACACCGGATTGCGTAACCACCAATGGCAGCAAACTTGTGGCACGCGACACCCTGTTTTGCACGTTTACCGCGGCCAGATCGGGATTGGTGCCAACCTTAAAGTACACGGTGATAGATGCCGAACCATCGTTACTGGCAGATGAAGTCATGTAGGTCATGTTCTCTACCCCGTTTATCTGCTCCTCCATCGGAATGATCACACTTTTGAGCACCACATCGGCGTTGGCGCCGCTATAAAAGGCCTCTACCTGTACAGTAGGTGGTGCGATATCCGGGTATTGCGAAATTGGTAAGTTTATTAACCCTAAAATACCCAGTATTACCAGCAAAACCGAAATTACGGTGGATAGTACCGGGCGTTCTATAAATTTTTTAAGCATAGTATAGCTGTTGTAAATGAATTGAGGGATAAGAAACGATATTATTTAACGCCGCCGTAAACCGAACCGGCGCTAACTTCATTTGGCTTAATTTCGGTACCATCCTGCAGGTTACCCGAGCTTTCCAGCACAATTTTATCGCCGGCCTTTAAGCCATCGGTAACTACATAAAACTGGCCGGCCGTATTATCCATCACTTTAATGGCTACATTTTTTATTTTATGCTGATCATCAACCACGTAAACAAAACGTTTGTCCTGCAATTCATAAGTGGCGCTTTCGGGCACCAGTAAAGCCGATTTTACAACATTCGGGATGCGTACTACCGCACTGCTGCCACTGCGGATAAGGCCGCGCGGGTTTGCAAAATCAGCACGTACGTTGGCTGCACCGGTTGCTGTATTAATTAAACCGTTCACCGTTTCAACTTTACCGGCATGCTCATAAGTACTACCATCAGACAATATCAGCGAAACCGCGGGCAACTGGCTTAGCTTGGTTTTAAAAGACGTTTTATTTGTACTATCGCGACTAAAACCAAGCAGTTGCTTTTCGTTCATGGCAAAATATACGTAAACATTTGAGGTGTTGTAAACCGTGGTTAGCGGGTCTGTTGTACTGCTGGTTACCAGGCTGCCCAATTTGTAGGGTAACGCGCCTATAACGCCATTCACAGGGCTGGTGATGGTAGTGTACCCTAAATTTACTTTTGCATTTACCAATGCCGCTTTAGCCTGGGCCAAGGCCGCCGCTTTTGATTGCTGCGTATACTCGGCCGATTCCAGTTCATAGTGGCTGATGATGTCTTTCTCCACCAGTGGTTTTACCTTATTCACTTGCATTTTGGCAAGTGCAAGATCAGCTTCGGCGGTTTTAATACCAGCCTCGGCGGTACGCACCTCCTGCTCATATTGCGGGGCATTAATTTTAAAAAGCAATTGCCCTTTGGTTACAACGGCGCCTTCATCAACATAAATTTTATCAACATAACCATCAACCTTCGGCCTTATTTCGATATTTTGCTGCCCCTGTATACTGGCAGGGTAATCAACATTCAACGTGGCCTGGCGCGGTTGAACCTGCACTACTTTGTAATCCAACACCTGTTGTGCCTGGCCGGCGGCCTGCTTATTTTTATTACCACACGATGCGGTTACTAAAACAATGGCCGGCAATAAAGACAGGGCATTAAAAAAACGTTTTGTTTGGATTTTTTTGGAAGACAGGATAAGCAACATCATTATAAATTAAATCATCAACACCACCGCGCACGGCAAAGCGGCCGCTAAATTCGGATATAGTTTCAATATAGATGCCTAAGCGGGCTATATTGTTACAGTAGGAATGAAAGATTTGTTTGATTAGATGATTACAAATCGTTTTTTTACGTATAAAGCAACTTATCTATGATTAATTTGCATCACTGTGAACCTCATATTCTATGTAAAACTTCTGTTGGTTGTACACTGGCTTAAAAGGCACTTTAGCCCATGCTTCTTTGGCCTGGCCATCCGGGTCGCAATCAGGGTCATAGCCAATATCCATTACCAGCACGCGGTTTTGCGTATTTTCTTTTAGCTTTTTATAAAGATTTACCGCCGGCATTTTCCAACCGTTATTCTTGGTGATATTTGGGTCAGTACGATCAACAGGAATCATGGCTACAAGATCTTTATGGATGATCTTATCGTCAAGATATTCTTTCAGGGTGGCGTTATGGCTGCAATGGTGCCCTACTTTATATAAAACAGTATTATTCAACAGAAAATCTAAAGTAAAACCTGGCTTTACTTTGTCTTTATCCCATTTAATATCTTCCCATGAAAGCCAGTTGCCGGTTTGGGCATCACCAACAAATAATAAAACTTTACCGCTATCAACCAGTTCAAAAGCCAGTACCAGGCTGCTGTTGTTGGTGTAAGTATCCAGGTAAAGGGATAAGCGCTCGGCCTGGTCAAGCCACTCGTCGTCTATGGTGCGCCAGGCATTTTTTTTTATCTGATATTCTTTCGAAAACAACTTTGATGTCAGTTTTCTATCGTGCTTTTTGTCGAACGGAAAATTTCCCTCATCCGAATCCACCGGCTCGCCTGTAAAATTTTTCATCGCCGATAGATAGCCTTCGGCAAGGTTACTTATTGCGGCAAGTTTAGTGTCGTAAGTTTCATCCTTATTGGGATTAATATCAAACAGCAAATTGCTGTTTCTTGGCGGCCCCAGTACATAAACCTTAACCGAGTTTTGAGGCAGGGCGGGCAAATCCAATACAGAACCCGGCGACAGGTAAGATATGGTTTTACCCAGTTTGCGTAAATTATCAATACCCATTTGCGGCACTACCGGCGGACGTTTTACTTTCTTTTCGGCTTTTGGTACTTCAGCATCATCGGCTGCCAGATAAAAACCCAAAACATCACTGATGCGGCTGGAAGCAAGCGAGTGGCTTTCGTTATTATTTTTTGCAAGTTCGGCCACAATTTTTTGGAGGTTGTCGGTCACTTTACGTTGCCCGGCAGCAATTTTGCCGGCTTGTTCATCTTTCGGATCATCAAGCCACGATAGCCACACGTTATTGATACCTGTTTGCTGGAAAATATCGAAAGCGTGTACATATCCCGACAGGTGATCATTATGCTGGTGCGTGCCCACTACAACATCAAGTGGCTTACCCTCCAAATCATCCTTAATAAACCCGGCTATAGTTTGAAGCCTTTGCTCAGATTTATCTGAATTGCGAAACGAGCCGCAATCAATTAATACCGAACTTTCGCTCCCGTCTTTTTTAAATTTTAACAGGAAGCAATCTCCAAGTTCGCCAACCTGGAACATTTTTATATTTACGCTAAGGTTACTCATGATAAGGTTTTAATGAAAATGTAAATTGGCAAAATTTATAGTACTAAACCCGTTATCGTCATCGTACATCGAATCGGAAAACGAAAGGGCCGCGTCGTCTTTACCTTGCTGATATGCAAGCTGCTTGGTAAACCTGTCCTGGCTGGCTATATTTTTTGTAACCAGGTAATTAACCTTAAAATCCTCGGCCATATTAAAAACAATAGTACAACCGCCCCTGAATTTCATTCTGTCAACAAGTGGGCTGCCTGTTTTTAAATCAACCCTACCTGTTTCAATTAATATGGTTGTTGATTGGGTTATGGTTACTATTACCTGTTCCAATATCATTCCGTCGCGGCCTAAACGGTAAGCAGGCCTTATTTTATGGATTTCAATAGGCAGCATGCCGCTTGTCCGTTCCTGTTTTAATTTAACGCCATCCAGTTCTTTATACCCAATTACAGTGGTGCTTAAGCCCAGCTTAGGCAACAGGCTTTCCAATTCGGGGCCGGATAAGATAGCCGACGGCGTATTGCTGTGATTTTTTTGAGGCTTACCAACCAAAAAATCGTGGAAAGCGGCCTGTATAACTTTTGATTGTGTATAAATTTCTTTACGATCGGCCAGGTTGGATAGCGTTCGTACTTTATCCCTTAAAAAAACGGCCATTTTCCCAAGACTGTTCCGGTCCAATGGCCCAAAATTATCGGGCGTACACCATCTCAGGCTCTCTTCCGAAAAAGTATTTACATGATCGGGAAATATGCCCCAACTCCTGAAAGCATCTATAAGTGCTATGCGGTAATTATTGTCATCGCCGGGTGCAAAATCAATATCAGCGGTAACCAGGGCACGCAAATACTCGCCAAATGTAATGTCAACCGGCGGGCAGTAATCCAGTGCGCGGATTGCTACCTTCATTAAATGCTGGGCTATTTCGCATACTTCCTGCGCAAGCCTGGTAGCCAAATCAAGCTGTAGTACGCCCTGGGGCAATACACCCGAGCCATTTGTAGCTATCCTGATTAAATCCTGGGTTTTAAAATTATAAATCTTGATGAGGGCATCAAAAAAAGTAGATACCAGTACCGATCCTAACTCATGTGCCTCGGTTCGGGTTTGGTAAAGCGTAGGGTCGGGCTTACTTCGTTTCCAGATTCCGTCTTTATCAGTGCCGCCTATGGCGCTGCGTAAGGCCCCCCTGCCGTGCGCCATGGCGTTGCCAAATTGAGTGGCCAGTTCGCCCAGGAAAGTAAACTTATCTAAACTGCCATCAGATTTTGAAAACTGGTTAATTACCAATTCATTAATGGTAAACCGTTGTAATAACGCAACAATATCGGCAAAGGCTTCATGAAAAGCCGGCACATCGGGATTTGTGTTTTCGATAAACCGAGGGTGAATACTATCTAAAAGCGCGTGGGTAACCTCATGCGATACGATATCTGGCGAGAGACACGCAAATACTGCCCCGTTTGGAAAATTGGCCCCCTGTATTTGCTGCGCTGCTTTAAAATAGCCAAACAGGATGGCTTTTTTCTCGGTAGTATAATAGGCATTGGCAGCCCTGAACGCGTGCGGGTACAAACGTATGCGCTGAACATAGCTTTCGATAGGCCGGCCGTTTTTACCTTTTACAGGGTTTCCCTGGGGATCTTTAACGATGCGCGAGTTCCAGATTAATTTCCGGCCCAATGATTGTTCAAAGTACTCCAGGGTTTTCATGGCAATTGTGTACACAAACTGCTGATGAAATTGCGGATTGCCTTCGCTTGGGGTTAAGCCGTTTTGCGATAGAACTTCTACCGAATCCAGGTTTACCGGCTCATAATAACAATTGCTTGGCGGGTCGATGTCTATCACTTCAAAGTATTCGCCGGTTGGCCCTGCATTTTCGGGCTTATCCAAATTTTCCCATAGTACCCGGTAGGTAGTCTGGTTAAATTTCATGGTATCCAGCTGAGTTGAAAAGCCCGGATCAAGGGTGTATCCCCTTAAGTACCGGTAAACCAATTTGACCGCCATATTAATTATGTTTAGTGTTTAGGAGTTATTGTTTGCAGTAGTAAAGTTCTGATAATGATTGATATATACAATAGGTGTTTTTACGGTATTTTACAGATATTTTCCGCACCACAGCCATCCTGTTGTGACTTTAAATACACTCAATAAATCTTCACGTGGATGTGGCTATCCCATAAATAAAAACAGCCTGCTCCTAATCAATTCGGGGCAAGCTGTGCAAATATTGGGTGTTTTGTTTAAGGTTATTCCAGCGTATTTACTCCTTTAATGGTAGTTTTGGTTTCCTGGTGCATATCAAATACAGTTACACTGTTTTTTCCTTTAAGCAACCAGTTTGCCGGGCAATACAAGTGGAACTGAGGGCCAACATTCCAGTACCGGCCCAGGTTGTGGCCGTTTACCCAAATAACTCCTTTTTTAAAGTTACTAAGATCAAGATACGTATCAGCCACTTTGCTTAATTCAAAGCCGCCTTTAAAGTATACACCATCATGGAATCCTTCGGGATATTTATTGGGCAATGAGGCTATGAATTTTTCGTCCATAGGAAGTTTAAAAATCTGCCAGTTGGTAAGGGTCATGCCATTAAGGGTAACACGATCTGTAATTCCCTTGCGGTCAATCATGTATTGTGCAAAGTTTATGTGGCCCATGTTCTCTACCAGGATATCCAGTTGCGGATTTTTTACATCCGATTTTGGCAGCTTGCTAGTCCACTTGCCGCCATCGCGATAAATGGTATCAACCAGTTTGCCATTTAATAAAACAAGTGCGTAATCATGCGGCTCGGTTATGGTTAGGCTGCCGCTTTTATGGCCAATAAGTTTTGTGCGGTACAATATAAAGCCGCTATACTGGCCCAGAGCTTCCATGGGTACCGGTTGTGGCGATTTAACAGCCGCAGGCAATTCTTTCCAAACGGTGGTAAAAGGCGCCATATCAAAAGCCGGTATTTCGACTGTTGGTATCGATTTTGGAACCTCTGGTATTTTGTATTTCACATATTTTGAAATCAAATTGCGCAGCGCAAAGTATTTGGGCGTTGGTGCTCCCTGCTCATTTACAGGCGCATCATAATCGTAGCTGGTAACATCGGGCTGAAACTGGGTGGGACTAAACGCGTTTGCACCTGCATTATAGCCAAAGTTGGTACCGCCATGTACTACATATAAGTTGAAAGAACGTTTATGTTCAAGTAAGTAAGTTACCTCTTTCACAATGCCATCAGTACCTGGCTTTTGCCATTTTTCTGTCCAGTGCGTTAACCAGCCGGGATACGATTCGCTGCTAAAGGCCGGAACATTGGGGTTTTGCTTGGCAGCCTGGTCAAAATCGGCATCACTGCTGCCGCTATCTAAGCCAATAGCTGCACCGTCAACACCGCCTGCCTCCAACATAAAAGCGGTCGGGCCATCAGCAGTATAAAATGGCACGTTGATACCATTGGTAACCCAAAGTTTTTTAAGCGCTTTAATATAATCGCGGTCATTGGCATAGCTGCCGTATTCGTTTTCGACCTGTACCATCAGTATCGGGCCGCCGCTGGTACATTGCAGGCCCTTTACCTGTTGCGACAACGCAGTCACGTAACTGGTTACCGCCGCCATATAGCGGGGATCCATGCACCGTATTTTAATATCGGGAATTTTTAACAGGTATGGTGGCAGGCCGCCAAAATCCCACTCGGCACAAACGTACGGACCGGGGCGCAACAGTACCCACATGCCCTCCTGTTTACACATGCTGATAAATTCGGCAATATTCCTATTTTCGGTTGTAAAATCGAATACCCCCGGCTGATGTTCCAGGTAATTCCAGAAAACGTAAGCGGCAATGGTATTACAACCCATGGCTTTGGCCATTTGGATGCGCTGGCGCCAGTAGATTTTAGGAATCCTTGCCGGATGCATTTCACCGCTAATGATCTGGAATGGTTTGCCATCAAGCAAAAAATCGGTTTTGCTTAACGAAAAAACATGCTTTTGCTGCGCACCTGCAAGCCCTGCCAATAGGATGAAAAGAAATAAGAGGAACGTTTTTTTCATGTGTGATGTAAAATATTTTTATGTTAATCGTGTGGTGACGGATAGCCTTAAGTTCTGAGTCCTAAGTCCTAAGTCCTAAGTCAAAATGAATAAATCTAACTTTCGACTCAAGACTTAGTACTAATAACTTAATACTATTACAGCAAGCCTGCCGTGCCACAAATTTAAAATAACAAATGGTTTTTGATCGCCCTTACACAAACGTTTGTGTGTTGGTTCATTGGTCTTTTCTGGCGGAGTAATGAGTTGAAAAAAACTGGCTAAAAAACATGAAGTGAAATAAAAATCAAACAGATCTAACTATTGCTCCCATTTTACAACTCCGGTGGCTCTGTAAAATGTGGTAAGGTAAAACGGAAACAGGTGCCTTTGTCTACCTCGGTATCTACATTAATGGTGCCTCCGTGGGCAGTTATAAAATCCTTTACCAGTAAAAGGCCCAGTCCGCTGCCTTTTTCCATATTGGTTCCTAAAATGGACGTTTGGCCGCTACTGCCAAAAAGCATGGCCTTCGTATTTTCGGCCATCCCTACGCCATTATCGCGTATACATATCTCGACCATGTCGCCTGATATACAAGCGGAAACCTTTACAGCGCCACCGCCGTGTGGTGTGTATTTGATGGCATTGGTTACCAGGTTTTGCAACACGGAGCGAAACATCAGGGTATCAGCCGTAATATAAATATCTTCGGCAACTTCATTTTCGAGGCTGATGTCTTTTTGATTAGCCGTTTCGCGTAACAGGTCAAGCGATTCATTAATGCCATGGGGCAGGTGTAGTTTTACGGGCTGGAAACTTGTTTTCTCACGCTGATTTTTGGCCCATTCAACCAGTTCATTCAACTGGCTTAGAATTTTGTTCGAAGTGCGGTTGATAATACCCGATAACAGTTTAATCTGCTCTGGTTTCAGCTTATCGGCATCTCTTTTCAAGTTTTCTGACGAGGCCAGCAACGAGGTTAAAGGGTTGCGCAGGTCATGCGAGATAACCGACAGGAATTTATCTTTTGATAGGTTAAGGGCCTTTAGCTCATGGTTCAGGTTCTCCAGTGCGATGGTGCGTTCAAGCACGCGCTGTTCCAGTTCCTGGTTAAGCTGGATAAGGTCGTTATTAATCAGCTGCAGTTTTTCTTCCTGCTGCTTCAGTAACCTGTTCTTCTGATACAATTCGGTAAACACAGCCACTTTCGACCGCAGGATCTCCGGGTTAAACGGCTTCCGCACAAAATCTACCGCGCCGGCTTTGTAACCCTTAAACACGGCAGCTTCCTCGTAATCATGCGCCGTTATAAAAATAATGGGAATGTGCCGCAGCTTGTCCCGCTGATAAATAAGTTCGGCGGTTTCATAGCCATCCATCATCGGCATCTTTACATCCAGCAGGATGAGCGAAAAATCATCCTCCTTCAGCAGGATACGGAGTGCTTCGCGCCCGGAGGTAGCACTGGAAAAAGCATACTGATCTTTTTCCAGCACTACCCTCATCGATAGTAAATTATTTTCGTTATCATCAACCAACAGAATCTTAATGATACTGGTATCGTCCATTTTTAGCGTATAAGTACTTTGTTATCTATATAATTATTTAATGAGCCATACCCGCATCAGCGACAGCAACTGATCGGTTTTTACCGGCTTGGTGATATAATCTGATGCACCCGAAGCAATACATTTTTGCCTGTCGCCAATCATGGCTTTGGCTGTAACCGCTATTATTGGCAGGTTTTTGTTTCGTGCCTCTTTGCGGATGATCTGTATCGTTTCGTACCCATCCATTTCCGGCATCATAATATCCATCAGCACGATGTCAATGGTTTTATCCTTATTTAATATTTCCAGTGCTTCGCGGCCGCTCTCGGCAGTGATCGCTTCTATTTTTGATCGCTCAAATACCGCGGTTAAAGCAAACAGGTTGCGCACATCGTCGTCAACAACCAGTACTTTTTTGCCATCAAGCACATCGGCCTGGTTGCGTACGCTATCAATCATCTTCAGTTTACTTTCGCTGATATATTTTTTATCAACGTGCAGCAGTACCAATATCTCCTCTAAAAGGT
>Ga0307515_10004172_pt1 | contig 30070 bp, 36 predicted proteins | sample 17_EM_MG_FD_194513 | JGI IMG/M metagenome (GOLD analysis project Ga0307515, IMG submission 194513) | Populus trichocarpa ectomycorrhiza microbial communities from riparian zone in the Pacific Northwest, United States - 17_EM | ecosystem: Host-associated > Plants > Roots > Unclassified | place... | reverse complement strand
CAAATGCGCTGCCAGGGGAATCAGACCACGGAACAAAAGAAACCCGGGTGTAGTTCTGTGAGTTTGGTCCGGTAAGCCCAACCGCGCTGCGTTGCATCCATCGCACCCACAGGACTGTGAGGGTGTGCGGTTTGGGGTCAGAGGCAGTGCGCACGGTAACGTGGTAGACCGCAAGGACGTTGGCGTATGACCAGGGCTCATTCTCATCCTCCCCAAGCGTTGGTGTGTATGCCATGATACCTGTTCGGCCGTACCCAATGTGAATGGTGTCATTCTCCTGTTGGACTTCGTAGGATGTGTATTTGATGTTGAGGATTGGATGTTCGTGAAGGGTATCGTTTTCAATGAATACTTGCTCGGTGTTGTCCTCACCAGGGAATAACCGTTCGCGGAGGTGAGCGAGCAGCAGTTCCATAAAGCCCTACCATATCTACCATTTAGTAATGCATCACTTGATACGGTGTAAGCGTTACCGTTGCCGCAGGGTCATTGCGATGATCGTGTAACCATTGAGGCAGATATAGGCTCGACCTGGAACTTTTTGAGATCGTAACCACCGTCTCCTGCGGCACCTCCATTGCTGATGGTGGAGAGCGGACCCTTCCAGGGACGGAAATACCATTCTCACGGAGTTCATCAGCAATTCGCTCAATGTGAAAGAGGGTGTAATCCATCTCGCCGAGCTGTTGATCAGTGTTCCTGTTGTTAGTCCGGGTCTGGGAGGTCTGTTTCACCCATTGGTGACGATGCTCGCCCTAACAAACAATGATTCTCAGTGGGCCACATCCGAAATGCAAGGGGCTTACAAGGGCGCTCGTATAATTGTCGGTGGTTCCAAATGATTTAATACACTCAACATAATCTCCGAGAAAATGAAGTTTGATTGTTTTGAGGCTGAGTGTCTTTGGTTGCCGACCTGTTGATTCCGATGCATTCTGAGATGTGTTGGCGGTTTGGCGTCGGCGTCTCTTGGAATACTCGGCACTCGTTTCAACAGTTTTGAACTCAGTGCAGGTTACACCCACGAAGTACCGTAGGCCAGCGCCCAATGCCGTTGTGGCGGTGTCGAGGAGGTGGAGGGATGTGTCAGTGTGTACTTTCAACTTGGCCAAAGCGTGCCATGTTGCGAGCAAGAAAATTAGGTCAAGAACTGTCGTGTTGTGCGGTTCAGGGAGGAGCCCTTCCAAACAGGGGATTATGCACTACCGTGCTCAAAAATTGGAAGCCGTCCAGGGGTAGCCCAAGTGCTCACTCACCTGAAGCAAGTCTTCAAAGTCATGCCCAGCTAGCCGCTTCATCTCAGAGACATCACCCTCAAAACGCCGTATTGTTGTCTCGCCAAACACGGGAACTTGCCGGAAGCTAACGAAAGCGAATGTCAGGAGGCAATATCAGGCAACAGGAGGTTTGTGTCACGTACCGTTCATTGAAAATCTGCACCTTCTCTGGTCCCAAAAACTCGAGAATGCGGATGATATGCGCAAAGAAATCTTTCCCCAGGCCCAGCTCAAACTCGTGCAGTAAATCCACTGTAAGTATCTTGAAGAGGTTAAACCCGAACTTGAACAAAACCTGCGAGAATGCGTTCTGAAGTATATTCAGGGAAACGAAGTAAGTGCATGTAGTGGCCACCTTACCTTTGTTGGTACCAGTGAACCCTCTTTGAGAAACCCGTCAACATGATCACCACCAAGCGCATACCCACTCTCATAAAGGTTCTTCCGGGCTTGCTCAACTCGGGCTTGCCGCTCGGTAGTATCCACCCGCCGCAACTCTTCACGGGTGCACCGGTCGTCTTCCCTGCCGATTTTGAAGATTTCGTCCTTCGGAATCAAACACCGGGGGCACGGGCACAACCCGAAGTCACGAATGGTTGCAATCATGACCCTACAATGGGTAAGTTGAGTGATAGTGCTAGGGGGCATTGCGCACTTCTCTGGGTAGTCTGCAGAGTAGACAAAGAAACGAGGGAAAAGCCGACGCTTTATCCCATCAATACATTCGACAATTATTCCATTGACATAGGCGTCAAGAAACTCGGGGTCCTGGATTAAAATCAGCCATGCGGCCTGAAAGATTTCTCGTCGGCAATGGGTGAGATGCGCCTTCGATGCTGCCTTGCCCAGCGCAGCTTTGATCTTATCCCGAATTTGATCGGGTAACTGAGAAGTGGTCAGGATGGTAGCTCTGCACTCAACACAAATCTACTAACATCAGGGAGGTATGCGAGGTGTCTGCCCCCACCAGCAGTGGGTGCCGATCGCTCATGTTTTGGTTGGTTCCCGAAGAAGATGTAAACCGGCCAAGCTTTGTTCTGTCCAAAAGGATTCAGCACGGTCGCATCGGACCACACCATCATGGCCGCAATGGCACGGGGGAGGTCACGGTCTGGAACCGACTGGTCGAGCTTGATTGTCTGGATTTTTGCGTCTTCGCGAATCCAGGTGTCAGATGTGTACAATTCGTCGTAGATGCGTTCCGTCGGAAGTGTCGGGTTCACTGGTGAGTGGTATGTCTTTTCGTATGGGTGGTAATGAAAGGACCGAGCAGCCGGGTCCATCGAAAATGTCTCTCGGATGACCTCACAGATTGAACGGTGGTGGAAGTCTCCGACAGAGAGTGGGAATCCATCTAGATTGGCTTTTGTGGAAGGGGGAGGACAAGGAGCATTCTGTACCCTTGCCTGGTGTGCAGCATTCTCTCGCCTGACCGGGGCTGTCTGCTTCTTCCCCGTGGGGATCCCAATATATATCTTGGACGTCCTCCAACCCCGTTCTTGTTCCCAACCATCACGAGAGGAACGACCCCGCAACTCCTCCTCGATCTGACGGAAATTTGTATCCTGAATATCAGCAGGATCAAAGTCTTGATGTGTGATCAAGTCCTTCAGCGCATCCCGATCGTTCCTAGACTTGGACGTCCCTGTCGTCCAGAAGTGGTGGTCAAAGAGAAATGATGAAAGGTTCGGGTATGGGGAGACGATCGCTTCAATCGTCCGGGGTTCCTTGTGTAGCTTAGGGTGGGAATACCCTGGGATATATGAGAGTGCGCCCGGACTGTCAGGGATTGATGACGGCACGCCCTTGTAAGAACGGGAAAGCCCAAAGGCATCACGGTGTTGGGAGTATGTTGGGCGTACAAGCAACTGGACACGGGGAACGGGCCGCAGGGGCTGTTGTTCAGGAAAATCCACGTGAACCGGAACCGCTTCAAGCTGGGACTGAACGACCTTCCAGGTGGGACGCCGAACCCGTTCGCCACGGCGCAAGACATTGGGATTTTCAGCGGGCCCGAGACCTCCAGAGGTGTCCGGATCCATTGCGAGTTGCCCGCACTCCTCGGTTAACTCCTCGAGGGCATGGAAGAGAGTGGCCTCATCAGTTTGCTATAAGTGAGGATCAGTTGTGGTTCGCCCGAGAGTGTTTGAAAAGGCTGACCACATCAGAATCCAGCGGTTGTTCAAAGGTATCATCGTCCATGGTGTAATCCTCAGGAGTAGAGACGTAAATCTAGGTGCAATCTGTCAGAAAATGCGAACAGAGAACAGTTCGCTACGTGCTCATACCTGGGGCATTAGGTCAGGTGGCTGCCATCGCCTTTGTATCTCACTTTCGAGTGCGGGACCGTGTCGTTTAACACCACGGATGGAACTCGCGAACTCCATTTCCTGCCTCTTGCTTTCTTTACATTTGTTCATATGATTTTGCGTGTTCGCGAATGGTCCCGCGCCACAGGCAGAGCAGAATCTTGGGTCTTGCATTGTGTGTACGGACTCGGGGTGAGTGGAGGCGAACAAGGTGTATTGTATCGATATAAAAGGAAATCAAATAAATCCCCTCCGATAAAGGGGGTTTGCGCAAGCGAGGGTGGGGGGACCGGTGACATCAGCAGATAGGAGGTTCTGTCGGAGAGCAAACCTGGGAAATGCAAAACGAGAATTCAGTGTACTCGAACACGCTAAAAGCGAGATCTAATGCGGATATGCAAAACAAGTGAATTGCAAAACAACGAGATGACGACGCCTGCGACGGAGGTGTTGGCGGACCACATGAACCGCGACAGCCCGCAGGTGAGGAGAAGGAGGGCAATCTGGAGCATGATTGAAAGGCTCTCGACGAATAACCGGAACGGCTATTTCTCCAGGCCATCGAATTTGCGCTGGCGGTCACCGCAACGTTCGATCATCGATCCGCCGGTGTGTCGAAGATACCGGTTCAGCCGCTGCTTGCCCAACATCGCGACGAATGCGGCAAGCAGAAGGCTTGCATACAGGAGGTCTGATGTTGTGATGATCTCTGTGGGGGACCGCCCCACGCTGGGGGAGCAGCGGGGTCTTCGCCTGGAACGATGGATCGGTTGAGGCTGAGAAGAATCGCGCGGAGGTAGGCTTCTGACCGTTCAGTGGGGTCTAGCTGGAGCTTGGATTGGACGTCGATGACGAAGGCGGAGCTGACCGCCGAAAATAGACCAGCCTGAGAATGTGGTCAACGCCATACGGCGGTAAAAGGAATGTAGCAACGCACGAAATTCAAGGTGGTGTTTAGATCTCCGTTTTATTTCTGCAGATACTCGGCGTCGTACTCCATTGTCTCTCGTTTGTACATGGTGTGTAGAAATCAAGTTGTGGGTTGTCGTTCTTGATTGGTTGGAGGTACATTCGCACGGCCTCCCAGATGCTATAGGCTGGAGTCAGCTCGTCGGTACTCGCAATCGATTCTACATCTCTAAAACGCACCATCGAGGGTTGACGTTGACCGGTTTTGCGCTCTCCTCACCGCTCATAGTAGTATTCTACCGCCGGTGTGAATGGGATCCCTCTTATACATCGTGTAGAAGTCGAGGCGGGAATCGTCGGTCTTGATGGGTTGGAAGGACGCTCTAAGAGCATCTTGAATACTACGTGGGCTTAGCGGTCAGCAATCCGGTCAAGGTAGGGTGTCGAACGTACCACTCTGGATCGATTTGCAGTGGCGGGGGCTCATTTTCACTCTTTTCACCACTTTCTGCGCCTTCCATGAGTCGTCACACGTGCTTGGATGTAGCCAGCCGATAGGGATGATGGCGTGGGTCGAGGGGACCTTGATACTATGGCGGTTGGGTCGGATGGGAGTAGAGTCTGGAAAGAGGCGAGGTAGGCTGCAAGTGTCGTGGGCGGTGTACCTCGAGGGAGGCCTAAAGGCATGCGCGAGAGTGAGTGGTCGGCTCGAAGAGACCCCAAGCGGTACAACCGTTCTTGGGGCTCATGATAGGTGGGCAAAGGAATGGGGCCGGAGGGTGAAGTGAGTGGAGACAGCGAGCAGGAGTGGCGAACGGAGGGGCAGAGGAAGGGTTCGGTGGCCGGAAGGAAGTGCGATCGCGGCTGGCCGATGTTACCGTATTTGGACCAATACCCCGTTTTGGGATGGACAAATACCCATCCAGTCATCGTGATTGTATCATGATGTCCGAAATCAATTTTCCCGTCTCATGAGGTCCAGAATCCGTCAAAATGGGCCAACATCTCCCGTTGGTTTTTCCGATGGGTGGGGGAGGAAAACTCAAACACTCTCGGTTGCGTTTGCACTGGCAGACTCGCTGCCTTCCTCGTGATCCCCGGTTTTCTCCAAGAAACCGGGCGGTACGTATCCCCTGGCGCTTTGACACGGCTGAAATTAACTCCTGTCACAACAAGAAAAAACAGACCAAGGACAGAGTTTTCCATAAGGGCTGCAATGAATGGAATATCCACCTATCGTTTCTGTTTATCCCTCGTTCCTATATATCACCCCATCTGACACCGCAGACGCCTTTGTGGTCCAAATTCCCTCCCTCCTTTATCCTTCTGCATCTCCAGGGTGGAACTCTCCCGAATCTTGACAGCATCGAGCGTTTGTGAGGGTTGACCGACTCAGATGGACGGACCGGACTTGGCTGTGTTGGTCAAAGTCGGAGAACAATTGTACGTATCTACCCCTCCCTTCTGCCTTTCACGTCTTCCCACTTCGGTGAACCTCTCTAGGTTTGTGTGCAAGGTAGCTTTTCCTATCTCGAGCGCGTGCGGAGACAGCGAAATTTGATCCGTAAAACCACGCAGTTGCTCATGACTGCAGTCCAATGCCTATGGGTATATGACTACCTTTTGACCATTGGAGATGAGGTCCGGTGTACCTGCATTTTTCGACCAAGGTATGAGGTTCTGACCGTTCCACAGATAGATTACGCTTGGTCTGGAAGGAGATCCTGGGGCGGGTTTACTTCCACCTTATCCAAATACTCAAGAGCTCATACGGCCACCTTACAGTATTCATGTTGTTCATTGCTGTACGGTATCCCGAAGCTCCTCAAATTGTGGCGGGACTTGACTGTGTCGTAGAATAGGTACACCCCCGTTTTGCACCTCGTCTGGGTCCACACCACCATGTTTCATTACACGAAACCCGTAAGTCCCTGTCCACGATGTCACCGCGGTATAACCCAATTAAGACCTCCTGCAGTTGTGCGTTCACATCCCCAGAGTAAATCCTTACTCCCTTTAATAGCCCAACAGCTGCCAAGACACGAAATGGTTCGTGATCTTTCATTCAAGCGCCGTTACCTTTCTCGCTCAGGTGGTGGTTGGGTTGAGGTCCGGTCATTTTTTCCAGATCATAGTAAATTCAAACTGAGATCGTATGGTTCGGCATATAGGGCATATGCCGTGACCAACAAGAACAAGTTGTTTGGTGCTGGACTCGCGCTTCTTAATACCGCGCAGTTTTGTTTTGGGATTTTCTCGATTTTCTGGATCGCGTTCCGCCCCCGCAAGTTTCTTAACCGTTTGTCCATTCAAACGCGCGTGGACTTACACCAGCCTCTAGTGCAACCGTTGCCAGATATAGACTTGGATGCGTTCAAATTTTGCGTTTACGGGCGGTGGAAACCTGGGGAGCTCATTTACTTCAACCTGGCAATTGCTTTCGGTGCGCCCTCGCCCTCCATCCTCCATCACGATTTCACCTAGGCAGTTCTGATACACCTTGCATTCCACTCCTCCCCGTGTCGCGGCATGATAGATGTTATTGCCTTCCTGATAATTCTGGTGGCAGCCAAGGGACGCGGATACCCGGGCATACCGAGCATTTTGGATGCCATCCTGCGAGACGCAACACTGTACTTCATGCTAATCTTTTTCGTCCATTTTTTATCCCAGCTGTTCTTGTTTTTCGCCCCGGTAGGTAGTGCATAGCACGTTCGAGGGTGGTTTATCTTGTCGTGCTCACCCGTTGCGTATCCCCCAGGAGGAAATCCAGCTCTTGCCCGGGATGTAAGTTCTCTCTTGTGCTGACGCCAAAGCGACGTCGAGCGACTGATACTGCCTCAACTTGTGTCCCATAGAGCGAACACGATTTTTGTCCCGGTCATGGCATCACGCCTCATGCTCTCTTTAAAGAAAGCTGCCGTCAGACCGAAGGAGGTGTGGTCTCTCGAGACCATGACCAATCTAAGCGGGGAAAGGTCAGCGGCGATTCGTTTCGCATCACAGGTGCCCGGCGGATTGCGCGAAACCCCACCAATTTTTGTGGTACCGAGCGGGGAGGATGTTGAGCTTGGCCCTATGCCTCGATTGCCTGGAATCGTGGGTAACTACAAATAGACTGGTTTCGTTGTATATAATGTCCCTTGGTTAAGTGCTCCCGTCGTGCTCCGGATCCACGTTTATTTATTTCAAGTTTCTATCCCGCTAGCTACGTACATGGGTACAGGAGCGGCTGAGTTATCCACCACACTCCGGATTGGCACGCAGTGCGTGCACCTGTAATATATAAATCGTCGCTGGTTTCCCTGTGTCAAATCGTATCTATTGTGCGGTTCTGATCTGGCAGCCAGCCGTCGGTTATCCCGTCTGCGCACCAGTCTACACGTGTGGTCGACGACTGCGTTGGACTGAAATTACTTTCGTCGACCGTTTCGGGGGGATGGGGGCCCCCCGTGCGGCCACCGGTCGACGAACGGTTTCAGGTTCGGCAGGTTTTGCCTTTCTCACCGGGTCATTCCGACAACAATTCCCACAACCGCTCGTCATCGTGAGTCCAGACTCCAACCAACAAATACCGTTCCAGGGCTAACCTTGCACCCTCGCCCGGTCATTCTGGATGAGACAATCTCACAACCGCAGGAAGAAGTGTATCAATCAGGTCCTGGTTTTCACGAGATTGGAACTTCTGGGGTCAACGAACCGTGAACCACCCATGTTATCGTTGTAGTGCTAGCTTACAATGCATATTCCCGGATGCCAGGCCACAGCACTGTCAATGCAAGGTAATTATCGATCAACTGTCATCTCCTTGAAGCACCGGTAACCTGGGAAGTCGCCATTCCCGCTGATTTGTTTCCCGATGCACAAACATATATGGAGCCCAATCGGTTCGAAGACATTTAGTTGTTCAAACACTAGAGTCGGAAACTTTCCTACCGATCCGGTTCCCTGACAATCAGCGTGTACTCCCCGAGGAATGTCGAACCTAACCCCGCGCATTCGACTCCAACCCACAGCTGTCCGTCAGGTCCGATGTCACAGGGAAAACCTTCCATGGTCGTGGAGACACAGAATACGCACCTCTCATGCACGTGCAATGCTCCAACTTCCCCGACATCGTCACCAAATTTCGTGGGGTCCTCGTAAAACGAGAACATCCCTTTCAGGCGGTTACCCGTTCAAGTCTCTGGATTAGGTTGGAGTGGATAAGATATCGGTATAGCCTTAGAAGAAAGTTGTCTCATAGAGCAACGCCCGAAAGCCCCGCAACTTCAATAACACCGCCGACCAAATGCAAACTCCCAGTAACAAAAACATCGACCCCCTCTTCCCCTTCCGATCCGATTCCTCTTACCACTCTGACCGCGTGTTCTATGGAGGGTAAGACATGTACGTTGTTTGTGGGGAATTCGGGTATCAGGGACGACCAGGCGGCCGCAAGTTCGCTTTGAACTTCGACTGGGTCCGTGTCCGCCGTGGCGATTGATCGTGAGGTGAGATCTATAACCCCGGAAGGATGATCAAGGATAAAGAGCAAAATTGTGTAGAGGGACACACCTCCTTTGAAACAACCGTTCGCATAGGTGACGTTCGTGCAGAAGATGGCGGCATCAAAAAATGTACTCGAAGTTTCCTCGCTCTTGTGAAGCTTGATTTGATCAGCCGTGTACTTGAGCATAGATTCGAGGAAAGCTGCTCCCAAACGACCCCTCGTGCAATTAAATATCAGAATTCTTTTGTTCCCCTTCCTGTACTATCATCAGCCATCCATCGCGTTATCCCGGGCCACGGGAGGTTGGATGGACACCTACTTTTCCCTCAGTCCCGTATCTGGGGCAACAAACCACTTGACAGAACATTCGAGACTCTCACGCGTGTGTGCTCCATCCATAAACCACGTAGTCAGAGGATAAGCAGGATCGCAAACGGTTTGGCATCGTCCCGGCCAACGGGCTTGAATCAGACCCTGTTTAAAATGTTCCGGTAAAGCCTCGTCGAAATGAGCGTTTGCCTGGGATCTCAAGAACACCCGGGAGAGTTCCACGGCTAGTGCGGCGTTTTGGTGTTGGTGGGATCCGGCGAGTCCTGAAGGTCCGGATCAGTGCAATCTAGCCAGAGGAGTTGCAAAGATGAACCCTTACCAAGTTTTATTGTGTCCGTTTCGGGTATTTTTTCCACCACAGAGAGGCTGGAAGCCTTGCGAAGGGTGAGATGGAAATTGCTGTGAGATCGCAAGGCTGAGCCCACCTTCTTTTCTTCAGCCACTCGTTTCAAGACTGTCATCCCTTCCTGCGGTTGTTCGACAGTCAAGGCAGGCACGCCCTCCTATCGCACGTGGTTTAGAGTGGGAACGATCGCTCGAAGTGGTAAACTCACCTTATAAATACCAGCTTTTTGCCACGCAATCTCCTTTATCGTCCCGCCCAATACAGAGACGTGGTCAAGACCCAAGGCTGTGACCCCGGTGACCACCGGCTTAGGCACGATGTTTGTGCTGTCTAGCGCGCCTCCGACGCCGACTTCGAGGATGGTAGCATCGACCTGCAAGGAAGGTCAACGAATGCCCGCGGTCGAAACGTGATGAGCACAGACACCCAACGACAAGAACGCGTGAAACGCGACGAGTGTCACCATGCGAAAGTACATTGGTTTAAGTGAGGTGGATTCCATAGCTCGCTGGGGCCTGGATGAGTCAGCGAGAACGAAGGGAGTGGTTCTGTAGGTGCATACCTCCTGGTTCCTCTCCAACCTGTCCCATACCTCGAAGAAGAATGAAGAGAACTGTTCCTCTGACAAGGGCACGGAGTTTATCCTGATGCGTTCTCGGACGGCAACAAGATGAGGCGAAGTGTATAAGCCTAATCGACCCGATACGACGATTTCAGAGACATGGCGAATCAAACGCACGGGATTCCTCACCGATTCTCCACTCCGGTTTTACTTGCCGTAGGATGGAATCCGTAAAGGCGGATGCCGAACCTTTTCCTTTTGTGCCAGTGATATGTATGACGTTGAGCCTGTTAAGATCACTTGCCTGTGAATCGCAAATCACCGATATATGCGCCCTAGGAAAAGAGCAAGACTCACGCTATAACCGATTCTATGCAGATACTCGAGCATCTCCGGAATGGCAAAACTCCCCAATCTGCCACCGGATGCACGAATGGCCTCGAGGGTGGCAGCATTGCTCTGGAGGGAGTTGAGCGCATCGACTGCTTCGCTGTAGCATCTGGTGGACATGGGTTGCGAAGGGGATGCGCTGAAGAGACGTCGGAGAGAGGAAGATGGGGGTGGACGGAGTGAACGAAGAGCAGCAAACATCCACATCAGCCCGGAAGCGGAACCGGGTCTCTCCCAGTCAGTGGAGGAAAGAATTCGGACACCGAACGCGATCGCTGCATATACCCTGGTCCCGACCAATCACGGTGACCACAAACTACCCTCGTCGGGACCCCCACCATCGTCTAGGGGCTCTAAACGATGCAATTCACGGTGACTGATGTCCACTACGAATTTGGAAAATATTCTACCCAGGCCACGGAAAGAATCGCTCAGTAAGTGGACACGATTCGAAATGTCTACACAAAAATGATAGGGTTTCCCCAATCCAAGCCAAGAATCAAAATGCAACGGGACGTCCCTTCCCATACGTTCGTCAGTCGACACGGTCAGGTTGTGCGCCCCGACCTCCGCGACCCCCTTCGACCGCGATAGATGAAATATCTCCACGTATTCCAGGCATATCACATACTCTATATTCGGATGCAATTAGGAGGGCCCGCTGCCCTCATTTGTTTTCCGGGCGGAACAGTTTGACGTCCGCTTTCATTGTGGTGATTGACGTACATGTATGTTGCCTTGGGGTCGAGGCGCGAGACACTTACGTGAGGTCGTATGCACAACATGGGCGGGGTTTTCTTGTAACGAAGGTGGCCAAGACTACCAGTGCTCATCGGAACGCGGATCGGTTCAAGACCCGAGGCTAGTGGCCCCAGTGATTAATCAGTATTCTATCCCTGGGCGTTTCTTTGATCCTCCTTTCCTACTAGTGAGCGTCGTGTGCGCGGCCGCTGTCGCCCGGGCTGGGAGGGCGTTGGGTACAATTCTTGTACTGCGGTGAGGGCGTCCCGGTTGTTGTCACTCCTATCCCACGGCATCGAGATTGTGTTGCATTTATCTCGGAACACGTCCGCCCAGGTCACAACTCAGGACCCAAAAGGACCTACTCCGAATCACTTAACTGGCTGATATGTCGTCCGTATGCCACTATTCCTTCACACTACCTCAAGGCCTCACACACTGCACACGCGGGCGGCCGGAGAGTAGTTGTCCGTGCTTACCCTTTTTGCCGTTCACATTCTAAATTTCCGGTTCAATGAGCCTCTATAGATTTGCGACCAAAGTGGGTTTTCCGATTGTGGAGACAGCCGATTTTGTTTGATCCGTGAACAATCACACAGTTGCTTATGACTTCTGTCCACTGTCTGTGGATGTAAGACTACCTTCTGACCCTTGGAGATCCTGGGGTACGTTTACTTTGACCTCATCCGAACATTCGGTAACTCCTACGGTCGTCCTACAGTATTCGTGCTGTTCATTGCTGTACGGCGTCCCGGAATGCTTCAAATTCTGAGTATTTGACCGTGCCGTAGAACAGGTATACCCCCGTCTTGCACTTCATCTGGACCCACACCACCATGTTCCACTATACGAAACCTGTAAGCCACTGCCCCCCAATGCCGCTGCGGTACCATGCTCACGAGTCATCCTTTAGTTGTGCGTTTCCACCCCCCTCTGCTCCATATCACTACCGCTTATCCTTACCCCATTCGATAACTCGGTAGTTGTCAAGATACAAAATGGTTTGGAATCTTCTATGCAAGCGTCGTTGCCGTTCTCGCCCAGATAGCGGTTGCGTTAAGGTCCGGTCATTCCCTCCGTATCGAAACGAATTCATGTTGATATTAGGTGTGTTGATTGACACATAGGGTATATGCATTGGCTGGCAGGAACAGGTTGCTTGGTGGTGCACTTGCCCTTTTGATTGCCGCACAGTCCTGTTTTGGTATTTTCTCGGTTTTATGGATCTCGTTGCACCCATGTAAGTTCCTCGACCGTTCGTCCATCCGTGTTGGACTCACCGGCTTCTAGTGCAGCCTTTGCCAGAGATGAACTTGGACGTGTTCAAGTTTTGCCTTTTCAAACGGTGTAAACCCGGCGAAATCGTTTACTATAACCTAACAACTTTTTTCGGTGAGTCCCCAACCACAAATTATCTCACCCGGAGTTTTGACGCGCCTCACATTCCGCACTCCCCCGTGCCGTGACATCATAGACGTTCTTGTGTTTTTGACCATTATGTTCACAGCCAAGAGAAAAAGGGTGAGGAGACATCCGGGCGTACCCAACCTCTTGGATACTATCGTGCAGGACGCGACGTATTACTTCATGTTCAAATTTTTCGTTCAAATTTTGTCGCAGTTGTTCATGTTCCTCGCCCCGGTACGTGATACACAGTACTTCCGAGGGTGGTTGATCAAGTTGCGCTTATTGTGTGTGTATGTTCAGGAGGAAATCCAGCTCTTGCCAGGGATGTAAGTTTGTTTTATCCTTGATGCCGAAGTGACCTTCGAATGACTGATACTAACATTGACTTGTGTCCCATAGAGCGAACACGATTTTTGTCCCGGTCATGGCGTCACGCCTCATGCTCTCTTTGAAGGAAGCTGCCGTCGAACTGAAGGGGTTGTGGTCTTTCAAAAAGATGTCTACTGTAAGCCGGGGAAGATCAACGGGGGACGAAACCGCCGGTTCCACACCACAGGTGCCCAGTAGATTGCTCGAAATCTCACCAACCTCCGCTGCACTCAACGGAGAGGATAGAGTTTGCCGCTGTGCCCCGATTGCCTCTGTCACGACAAGTGCGTTAGTTCCAGTGTGATGTTCAAGTGGGCATCAATAACCTTCGCGATCACTTTTTACTTCCCGCACTTTTTTTACTTCCCGCACTTTTCCTGGACCTCCGCAGGGTCATATGTATCCATGTACAAATCAATATTTTTGGACTTTCGAGGAAGGCAGAGGGACCCCAACCGCTCTGTCAGGTTGCAGACAGCACGAATCTCGGGAAATGGCACCCTTCTACGATGTTTAGAGATATATCTAGCCTTACGGACGGACACCTACTTTTCCCTGCCGATTCGATAACCTGACAATCAGCTCGCACTTCCCAAAGAATTCCCGGCCTGTCAGGTTCGGTGTTGTCGTCGATACATTGTGTCTCAAAATACAAACATCTCATACACACGCATAATACTGTCTCCTGAACTCCAGGGACAAATCCTCACCTTCAACGTTTCTCGTCTACAGACCCTTCCCCACCCCTCTGTGCAATCTTCCCCAGGTCAACAACGACGTAATACGAGAACGTCCTGATCTCCGGTTGTTTGTTCATATTCGCAAGCGAGGAACTCGGGGGGTTCGTGGTTCGAACCGGGGATCCATCGCCCTCCCCACCCTCATCTCCGATGTCCATATCGTCAACCGTATCGTTGCGATACGTGAAGGTTACCATCATGAGGAACTGGAGGACGCGCCGGTCAGCACTAACCCACAAAGGACCAAAATACTCATACCTTTACATCCCCTTTAGCCTCCTTCCCGATGACGACTTCTCCACCGATATACGTAGTGTTCGCCTTTTTCTCCAAGACTCCCACGGTCTTTACCTTCCCACCTCGACCGGGAGTAGTCCTACTCGGGGTGGAAGGAAGTCTTCGGTCATCGACCAGATCTGCGTACTCATCATCGACCATACCGTCTTCATCCTCGTCGTCATATTCCCAAGCCTCAGCAAACGCGGCAACGCTGAACGTGAACGCCGGTAGACTGATCGCGAATGGTGGACGCCGTTTCTCCGGTGAAGGAGGTGCGTCCGGTTCGCCCGTTGGAGCGGTTGTGGTCGTAATGGGGAGAGGGGACCGCAGCACGTTGAGTCGAATTTGTATGGGGTCATACATCGGGTTAGTAAACGACAAGACGAACGGGTACGTTCGCCCCCCAACCATGACCGGACTATTGGGTGCAGAATTCTTATCTTCCTCCCACATGGCGCCCGGTCTGATAGAGCGTTTTGACATGTGCGCCGCGGTGGTGAGGTTGTTGAGGAAGGGAAGAGAGATAGCCATGAGTGGGAGGTAACTCGTGGCACTGATCTTGATTTTGAACCGAACCGATTGGGGTTTCTGCTCGGGTTTGATGAGGATGTGGCGACACGTTGGGCATCGTTTGGATTTCTTCGAATGAAGGGGTATCCGTAGGGGTTTCAGATCCCTGCAGAGAGATCAGCGAGTGTATGCGCGATGAACCAGCAACCGGGCTCACTTGGCGAGTACCGAAGACGTCCAGCTATTAATCCACCTCTGTTCCAATGTAGCAATCTCCTCTGGACTCTCGATCCTGAGAAGACCATCCACATTAGCGCTATCGCTCCCGGTCAATGAAACATCCATTCTACTCCGATATTCCGGCATCTCGTCGCGGTTTGGTTTGTCGCGTCCAACGCGGCTACGAGAAAGGGGATTATACTTGGTAACTCCAGGAACATCCCGAAAAAGCGCATCTGAAGCGGCTGCGGTTATCGGATTTGGGTGAGCATGTTGGGCGGCACGTAAGTGGTGTGGGGCAGAGGACGAAGCGGACGAGGCGCGTATGAATGGTTCAAAGTGTTCTTTGAGACGCTCGAATTCCAGGTTATCTGGAGCGGAATCTTCATGTTTCTGGAGTTGGTCTGAATTGGTTCGGGTTTCGTGTCTTGTTAGGTGGGTACGGTACTGGATGAACATGGGTAATACGCACTTGCAAGACTTGTGGGTTTCTCGAAGGTAATCCCCACTTCTGTAGAGTCCCAGCGACAGTGACTGCAGTACAAGAAAAAGGGTGGATCCCCAAGTGTGTTCACGGATGACATCCGACCGTCGGGGGATTCTGGGGGGTCAGACGGTACGACGATCAAGGTGTTCTTGCAAGCCGGACAGAGGAAACAGTTCCGGGCACATCTATGTAAAAGGAGGTCAGAAGAATTGGACGAGGTACTGAATACGACATGCCTGTTCTTCTCTCCCCTAACGCTTGCACTCGGAACTTCAAACAGACAATTCGGACAATAGTAGCCGCTGACTTCGACGGAGACGCATCTGTTGCACCTTATCGAATCGCACTCCTCACAGAAGTAGAGATCGTGGATTTCGTGATACGAGTACGAAGATGATGGAAGATTCGGCGGTGGTGGAACTGAATTTTGGTTCAGACATGGGCAGTAGATTTTGAGTGATCCAGCGGACATTTACTTTTCCCGGCGTGGTCGAGGGGATGGGACAGTGAATCACTGTAACGCGTCGCGTCTTTTCGCCGCGCGATCAACCTCACAATGTCCCAGTCACCAGCTCCGCTCCATCCAAGTCCGTTCCCCAAAAATTCTGCTGGTAAATGCCCTGCTCACGGCTCAAATGGACAGATTATCACTCAAATATCCAAGCATGGTCGAGTTCCTCCACACCACCTCCAAGAGCCTCGTCGTCCAGGACAACGCGAAGCAGAACGACGAGGGCGAGCAATCTGGCTGCCCAATCCTCTCAACCGTCCACGCTCCAACCCCAGCAAACGCAACCCTACAATGTCTCCTACTACCAACCCCCTCCAGTCCAACCACAGTATTTCTCTCCCACGAAAACACGCACTAACCCACCAAGACCTGCACTACCAACAATGCCACAGGCTCTGCATTCCACTTACCCCTCGCGTTTACGCACAGGATCCACTTTGCTTATGCAACCGATTCTTGGCGCGACTTCGACCGCGCTGGGAGCTGGAGACGGCGGCTTGAGAAGTGGGGGTGGTGGTGCTGGTCGTTCGAGACGATCTACCGCCATAAACTACGCTGAACCTCCGTCTGGAGATGAAGGGTTGGATGCTGGTGCGATTGAATCGGAAGATTCTGATTTCGTTGCCAGTGGTGGCGTAAGGACTTCGATCCGGAGGGCGGGAAGACCGGCCGGTGGTACTCCTTATGGCCGGGGCACACCTCAACCTGGTGGTGGTGGAGAATTGGACCAAAGTTATCTGGGGATGATCCCCCCGTCAAGGTTTGTAACAGCCAAGCCGGTCCATCCGACTACACACGAGTATTTGTGCGTTTCAGCCCCTTTACGTCCGCATTCTCCCACTCACAGGGTCGCCTTTCGCAAAATCCAGCCCGGATGACAAACTCGAAGCCCAGGCTTCCAAACCCTCGGGTCTAATCCCAATCCGCGTAGAGTTCGAGACCGAGACACACCGGATTCGAGATTGTTTCGTTTGGAATTCAAATGAAGTCCTCATAACACCCGAGAAGTTTGCCTCGGTCTTCTGTGCGGACCTGGATCTACCACAGAGACCCTGGGTCGAGACGGTCGCCAATCAGATGCGCGCTCAGATCGAGGAACACGAAGCTGTGGCCACTATGGACCTATCCCCAATCGTGGAATATTCAATGGCTCCTGCACTGAGCGCTTCAAACGCAGACATGGGTGGGATGATGATCCCAGATTGTCGCGTTATCCTGAGCGTAAGTGCCCGCTCATTATCTCCCTCCTGGTGCTGGTTCTCATTCCCTCGTTTCCATAGATCGATGTACAGATTGCCACACACCATTTGATCGACCACATAGAGTGGGATCTTCACTCCCGACTGACTCCTGAAGAGTTCGCCATCCAACTTTGCGCGGAACTCGGTCTCTCAGGGGAAGCTCCACCACTCGTCGCTCATGCCATTCACGAAGAAATCATCAAACACAAGCGCGATGCCATCGAGTGGGGCGTTGTGGGTGGCGACTACGAGATGGTGAACAACCCCGATGGAGTCAGCAACCTAAGTTTGCTCAAAGACAAAACCGGACTGGGCCTTGGATGGGGCAGAACTCCAAGAGACGGAAGGGGTCCAAAGACGTTACGGAGCGTGTGGCGAGATTGGGCAGAAGCGGAGGAGTTCAGGACAAAGTTCGAAGTTCTCACTGCAGACGAAGTGGAGCGAAGAGATATGGAGAGGGATCGTGCTACAAGGTTTGTGGTTTCCATATGCAAAGTATACTCTGTGACTTTGGCTGACATCGGGTACAGGCGACTACGGAGAGAGACATCAAAGTTCCAGACCCAAGCTGGACGTCGGAGGTTCCGTTGATGCAATCGGTCTACATAAATACATCCCTGGTGCTTCATTGTAATACATACAATGTGAAATTATCTCGAAGAGAAGTCAAAGTGCAGAGGTCAGCGATTCCAGAATCCACCCTCACCGTAGTACACATGTGCATATCCATAACAAAACAACTGTGGTGTTCGTTCGAACCATTCGTATTAGTGATCTATTTTGCGTTGAGCGTATCCGTGTCTTGAGCTTCAGCGATTAGATGATCAGCTCCCACTGGCAGGGACCAAACAAAACGCTGTCGGATTCACCTTTACAATCGTGACACCGTGACGGCACCCTTCTTCCTAAGGCCATTGAACATCTTACTCCCGCTGACAGCCCGTACAACCTCCTTCGGCCCATTTACCCTGACAGCCACCTCGAATTCCACTCCGGGGTTTCCAGTCCCGACCTTCTCCGCCAACGCACAAAGAGCTTGGTCGACGGGTGCCCACGAAGCGAGGTCCACATCCGCATCAAACTTCCTCTGACAGCTCACCTCCCCACATGCAATATCGACAACGACCTTGGTCAACTCGGGGGAATCGACGGTGGACAAGGTGAGGGGGACAAAGTCGCACGGTCGTTTAATCGCCACCATTTGGAAGTGAATTTCCTGGAGGTCATTGCATCCAGAAAGAGTGTATTTTTCCGGTTGAGATTCTACAGTGGGCCCGCGAAGAAAGAAGGAAGGGAGGGAGGAGGGGGTCAGAGAAGGGATGGTTTAGAATCTGGTACGGTGCAACGCACGAGGTTTGGTCAGTTCGATGCGTAAACGTTGGAGATTGTGAGCAGGAGAAGCGAAAAGGGTATCCAACGCAAAAGGCTCTCCCGACTTTGTCGTTGCGGTAACATTCGCCTCCTGGACCTTCCAAGGAATTCGGGACAACCATAAAGGCATGGTAGCCCTATCGAGGTCCACCTTGACTTCAACACGACCATTGACCCCAGACATACCACTCAACTCCACAACGGCTCCAGGGTCCCTCGTCGAAGAAGTGTCAGACACGAAAAGGTCCTCGAGTCGAGTGAAGTGTCTCAATAATTCGAGGTATGTGTGGGTGGATGACCTGCAACTCTCGAGTCGCAACGACTGAACCGAGGATCCAAGTTGTCCAAAGTACCTCGGGAACGTGATTTCGTTGAAAGGTTTGAGGTCTACATCATGCAGGTCCAAGGTTCGCACCTTCTTGAGTGAACTGAGGTGGATGATATGCTGTTCGAGGACTTGCGGTCTGATCCACCTTCCACCGAGTTCGAGGGTTCTGACGAAGGAGGAAATGCCGGACGGTGAAGGTGGTATTGTCGCGCACCAGCTTTGAAGGCGAGATTCATTCCAGAGGGAGACGTTTTTGAAGAGGATCAGCTGACTTCGAGTCCTCCACGATCTGGAGATCAACGAACAGCAGCGTAGAGCGACGAGGTGGTGACCGTGGAGGTAGGAGAGAACCTCGTCAACGAGTTCGGCTGGGAGACCGTCCAAGCTCTTCCTCGGGCGCTGCATGACGAAGATGGGTTGACAGCGGGCCAACGAGAGTTGACGTTGGGGGCTCGTCGGTGATATTCGGTTGCAGTTCCTAACTGTGAGCGGGAAGCACGACAATGGCGAAGGGCGTCTATGTCTACCGGTAATTCCCGTCCGAGTTTGTCTGGGTTCCACGAGATCTTATATTTTCCTTCTATAACACACTGATCATGCAACGCGAGGGGGACAATCCACCGCAACTGTCGAACACAGAGGGAAAGCGGATTGGGTGAAAAAGAAAGCAAACTGACGGTGGACTAAGGAGAAATGTGATCGAACATTGGTACTTATCTAATGAGAGTTGTGGTCGCAAGACGGGAAGGAGTAGGAATATTCGACAGAGGGAAACGCAAGAAGGTGAGGAAATCAACACAATACATCGAACCTCTACAGATCAACAAACATCGGGTGGCCAATGTCTCAGCGGGAGGTGGGAAACGAGTTGGTGGGGGATGTGACCGATGTTGTTACAAATATACACACAAAAGATTCAAGCACGCCGGGTACAATCGGTGGGGAGGTGTGAGTGGAGCGAGGCTAGCACAGCAGCACGAATAGATGGGCAGGCTGACCTCGGACACGTGAAAACAGGTCAGATGTCCAGCCTCCGGGCTGCCAGGGCAAAGAACCAATGGGCGAGTGGGGCCCGGGTCAAATGGTCGGTGCGGGGGTTGGGGTTGGGCAACACATGAGGCTACCACGACAAAACAGGGGAGGCTGTTCAAGTCGCCTCAACGACCCCAGGAGGTAAATCATGACGTCGGTTTGTAATAAACCATGGTGATGAACTGCGGATCACAACCGGAACGACATGAGCCCCAAGTCGCGTGGATTCAGAAATGAAATTTACACCCGTACCTTCTTCTTATATCGCACTGTGTCCGCAACGGCTAGGACACCGTTTTTGATCGCGCTGGTGCTCAGGTGATGGAGAACAACGTGATTTGGGACCGGCAAAACGCTCGCGTCATCCGTTAACCTCGCAGCATCGAGCTTCTTGTTTGACGAACCAGCGGAGCTGGAGAACTTCAACGTCGTCGGACGCATTGCGTGTGGGTGGGTCCGTTTGGCAGTTGCGCTGACATCGGTCCCCGAAGCAGTTGTTACCGGTATGATAGCCTCCTGGGATGAGTTTGTTGGGCTGTGGGTGCCGGACTCTGAACCAGATTGTGGAACCGGTCGAGATTTGGTAGTTTTTCGTCGCCTTTCTCTATTCGAATCTCTATCGCTGGCGACTCGGGTGTTCAGGATGAGTTTGTCGAGGTGTCTAGGTAAAACGGGGGCAGGAGGGATGTGAGGCGCGGGTTGGGTGTGCAAGGAGTTGGACAAGGAGGCCAGATAAACTTCCTCTTCCCTCGCAGCGGCGAGGAGTTCAGAAGGAAGCTTGTTTGTCCACTTTTCGGGGAAGGCAGCCGATGAAGATGCCTCCGACCAGAAGGAATTATGCCTTTGAGTGGGTACATGTGGAGTGCCCCCGTAAGAATTGGGGGAAGCGTGAGGTGAGTAGAGGATTGCGACGTAATTGGCGAGACTTCCTTGGTCATCGACAGCGGTAGGGAGATCGTCGGAGATGCGAACCTGGTCATCCACAATGTACCGGATGTGATGCGTACCAGGCGGGAGGTTTACCCACACAAACCAGACGTTATCAGACCTGGGGAAGATGACATAGTACGTAATATGAGTAAAAGGTCTGATCGTTGTGGGGAGGTGACTTACTCTTTTTCCATAGGCTGTCGCCCCTTCCAGTTGTCGTCGCCAGCACGAATGAGGACCACGTTCTTGCCTCCTCCGCGCCAGTAGATTTTCATGGGGACCTCTTCCTTCTTGTGACGACGCTTGCCGTCGTCGTCCATCGACTGATCGGGGTGCTTGTGAAGTGCGATTGGCATGGTGCTGTGGACGACCTCCTGCTTGAAAGGAGACTGTTGTTCTTCTGGCGGCTGAGAGGGTGGGATGGAATCCTTTGAGGATTCGGAACGGTTGGAGTCGCATTTAGTATAGGATGGCTGTCTGTTGTTGGCCTGATGGTAGAGAGGAATGTGAGTAGATGGCTGGACGACCAAATCTGAGACGGTGAATCGCGAATCGTCGTGAACGTTTCGCGGTCTTCTGTGAGCCTCTGGATTTGGATTTGGAGATATGGGAATTGGGATAGGAGCAGAGGGCGGGGGCGGCTGGGGAGGTCGTTGGGAGATACCTAACATGGCGAGGTCGGGGAGTTCCAACGACTTCTTCTTGGTGCGCATCGACTTGTGGGTGTTGTTGTTGGCGCCATTTGAAGGGGCAGTTGGAACAGATTTCGGAACCTTGCCACCATTTGCGGGGTTCGCATGGGAGGACGTGTTGCCCATCGTCGTCGACGACAATGTCAAGGGCTTTCGGTAATCGCCGCCCGTTCCTCGCTCGGCAGGCTCCGATTCCGGCGCCAACGGCTTCCGTCCGAGCCACCTGGCCGGTACGTCGTGTACAACGACCGAGGACGCTGAGCGTGGACTAGCGGAGGTATTCCCGCCCATGTGCTGCGATCTTCGGGGCGGCATCAGACCACTATTTGGAGGATGCTGTGGTTCCTGAGTGATGGATAACAAACACCGAATATCCTTTCGATGATCACTCTTATTATGAGGTCCAGACATCGCCTTTTCTCCCAGGTTCCCATACTTGCGCTCTTCCACGATGTCCACCGACTCAACAGTTCCCCGGCCTAGAGTAATTGTCCTCTGTTTCGACGGAACGGCCAGTCAGTACGACGAAACGGTCAGTTAACAGTTGTTCGGTCGATCTTCCGTTGTGGCGGTCGTGCTGACGCCCAAAAACATCAGAACACGAACGTCGTCCAGTTTTACGCTCTGCTAGACAAGTGCTGTCCTCTCGAACAGATCGTTTATTACCAGGTCCGTCTCCGAACTATGCAAGCTTTTGCTTCCGTCTCGATTGAATTTTCGATCGCGTCCTGAACTCGCCCCGCAGCCCGGCGTCGGAACTTTCTTCAACCCAGGAGTCGTCAGTCCTGCCCTGACATGGCTCGCGAAGATCGCGGACCTGGGCATTGCATGGTACATCATTCCCATTCCTTGCCTGACATCTGAGCTAAGATTTCCCGTTGTGTCACTGGCCAGGTACCTTGATGAGCACGTCATGGGAGGATATAAGTTTCTTATGCAGAACCATCGGGCTGGGGACAAAATCTGTCTCTTTGGTATGTGTCGTTCTTCAGAGAGAGCGAAGAAGGCTTACCAAATGATTGCCGCGCGGCACCACCGACCGCTCATGAATCAGGATTCTCTCGAGGCGCCTACACTGCACGTGCCTTGGCAGGACTTCTCCACAAGGTAAGCCTCCCGCTTAAGGGTCAAAAATCCAGAAATATCAGTCAGGATTTGATCTCATGACTCCCCTCGGCACCTTCGACGACTAGATTGGGTTGCTACCACGAGACAACGAGGAGCAGGTCCCATTCGCTTACGCTCTCTACAAGCGAACTGACAAAGTTGGGCTCGAGCTCGCCGCCGGATTCAAGCGGACCTTTTGCGCGCCAGTTAACATCGATTTCGTAGGAGTATGGTCCGTGATCCAATACCTTCGCTGATATCAGAAAGTTGACGGAACGTCCCCAGGGACACTGTCGCAAGCGTCGGGTTGATTTATAGCCGCAATCTCCCCTTCACGTCCGCGAATTCGGCTGTGAGGGTGTTCAGGCACGCTCTATCCTTGGATGAGGTATTCGATTATAAAAACAGAAGCTGGAGTCTCTCTAATTTGGGGTTTCCAGCATCGAGCGCGATTCCAGCCTAACTTATTTCATCGTGAAACTCCAGAAGATGCCGCCAAGCGCAAGGACGAATCCCAACCAGCGAGAACTGTGAATGCCACCACTACACTACCAGACCCGGAGACCGTCGGGGAGACAAATTCTCGTCCACGACCCAAGTTCGGCCTCACGAGATGGGGTATTGTGGTCCAACGGCTCTCTTCACGAGAACAGTACCAGATTCATGGCACCAATAGTAGAGTCCCGAGCAGCCCTAAAGCTCGCAGTCCAGAGAGGAAGGTGCCTTCTGAGACGCTATCGAAGGTGTTGAAGAATTCGGAGCCACTTCCGGCCGTGCAGGAAGTCTGGTTTGCTGGATGTCATTCGGATGTTGGCGGTGGCGCGGTCGAGGATGCGGTCCGTTACTCGCTTGGGGACATTTCCCTCCGGTGGATGGTCAAGCAAGTTGTTCTTTCCCAGTGCGGGATCAGGTTCGACGCGGGAGCACTGAGAATGGCCGACATCGACGTTTCGAATATCGTCCTTTCCGGCCCTACGCAACCAACCATGGAGCAGATCTGGAGGAGGAAGTCTGAGTCTGAGGCTGGAACTGTTTCGCCGGCTTCGCCAGGCTCGCCTGGAGAGGACGGTAGCGGGGAGTATATGATACGGAAAGGAAAGGAGAGCGATGTTGAGACACAAACTTGGCCGCGAGAGCAGGATGTTCTGACCGATATTCACGATGAGCTGAAGTCTCAACCATTGTGGTGGCTTTTGGAACTCGTGCCGATGAAATTTACATGGCAGGAAGCTGACGGGACATGGAAATCCAAGTGGGGGTAAGCGCTCACGAACCCCCCTTCTGATAAAAAAAACTCATTGATTCGTGTCGAAACCCTTCAGATTTAACTTTGGCCGAGGTCGAAAGATCAGAACCGGGCAACCCAATTTTCACGAAACCGTACGCCAGAGAATGGGTATCAAAGAGCTCAAATATAAGCCAAAAGCAAGATGGACAGCAGGCACGGAACGATACGTTGAATGAGACAGCACTTCATAGTGGTCACTCAGTCATTCATATCTGATGAATTCACGACACCGATGACCACGACGCGACTATGGATGATTTTTGGACGGTTTGACGATGTAATATCTCCCCCCTCTTGGGTGGGCGTTACTAAATACAAGTTATGCTCGGTTCTTTAAGCTTTAACGGTTGTTTATCCCAGGCATCCCGTCGGACTTACGAGTGGTTTGAGGTGATGTTCTCGAAGTTCGGTCCGAACCGAGCCGCTGTCAGCCAAATCCTAGAAGTTTTGCGGGGGCGAACCGAACCCGAACCGAACATCGAGATGGTTAGACCCATACGTAAGGGTGGAACAAGGGCGTTCGCCACCCATGCCCCGCATTCTTGGGGTACATCACGCTGTGCTTGGAGGATTCCTGAGTGATGGGTGACAAACACAGGTTGTCCTCTCGATGATCCCTCTTATTGTGAGGTCCGGACGTTGCTGTTTCCTTCCAAGGTTCCCATACTTGCGTTCTTCCACAATGTCCACCGACTCGACAGTTCCTCGGCCCAGAACCATCGTCCTCTGTTTCGACGGAACGGCCGGTCAATATGATGAAACGGTCGGTCGACAGTCGTTCGGTAGACCCTCTACCGTGACCGTCATGCTGACGCGCAAAAACATCAGAACACGAATGTCGTCAAGTTTTTTGCTCTTCTAAACAAGCGTTGTCCTCTCGAACAGATTGTTTATTACCAGGTCCGTCTCCGAACTATGCAAGCTTTTGCTTCCGTCCCGGTTGAAGTTTCGATTGCGTCCTGAACTCGCCTCGCAGCCCGGCGTCGGGACTTTCATCAACCCAGGAGTCGTCAGTCCTATCCTAGCACGGCTCGCGAAGATCGCGGACCTGGCCATTGCGTGGTACGCCGTTCCCATTCCTTGCCTGACATCTGAGCTAAGATTGTCCCGTTGTGTCACCGGCCAGGTATCTTGGCGAGCACGTCATGGGAGGATACAAGTTCCTCATGCAGAACTATCGGGAAGGGGACAAGGTCTGTCTAATTGGTGTGTGGGCTTTGGTTCTTTAGAGAGTGAGGAAGACTTACTGATCGCCGTGCGGTGCGATCGACCGCTCATGAATCAGGATTCTCTCGAGGCGCCTACACCGCACGCGCCTTGGCAGGATTTCTCCACAAGGTAAGCCTCCCGCTCAAGGGTCAGACTCAGAAACATTAGTCGGGGTTTGATCTTATGTCCTCGATATCGCCGACGACTAGATTGGGTTGCTACCACGAGACAATGAGGAGCAGGTCCCATTCGCTTATGCTCTCTACAAGCGAACTGACAAAGTTGGGCTCGACCTCGCTACCGGATTCAAGCGGACCTTTTGTGCACCAGTCGAGATCGATTTCATCGGAGTATGGTTCGTGATCCAATACCTTCACTGATATCAGAAAGTTGACGGAACGTCCCCAGGGACACCGTCGCAAGCGTCGGGTTGATTTTAGGTCGCGAACTCCCCTTCACGTCCGCGAATTCGGCTGTGAGGGTGTTCAGGCACGCTCTATCCTTGGACGAGGTATTCGATTATAGACACAGATGTTCGCATCTCTCTAACCTTGGGTTTCCAGCACCGAGCGCGATTCCAGCCTAACCTATTTCATCATGAAGCACCACCAGGTGCCACCACTGCACCATCGGACACGGAGACTGCCGAGGCGAATCCTCGAACGTCAGAGTCTATTCCGCCTGTACGGGAAGTCTGGTTTGCTGGATGTCATTCGGATGTTGGCGGCGGTGCGGTCGAGGATGCGGTCCGCCCCTCGTTTGCGAACATTTCCCTCCGATGGATGGTCAAGCAAGTTATTCTTTCCCAGTGCGGAATCAAGTTCGACGAGAGAGCGCTGGAAGAGGCCGGTATTTCTACTATCGTCCCCCCTGGCCCCACGGACTCAACCGTGGAGCAGATACAGAGGAGGATGCCCGAGTCTGAGGCTGGAACTGTTTTGCCCGCCTCGCCAGGCCCTTCTGGAGAGGGGGGAGGTGTCGCGACGCGGACTTGGCCGCAGGATGAGGACGTTCGGGGTGCTGTTCACGATCGGTTGAAGTCTCAACCGTTGTGGTGGCTCTTGGAATTCAAGCCGATGAAGTTTACATGGCAGGAAACTGACGGGACGTGGAAATCCAAGTGGGGGTAAGCACTCAGGAAATCCATCTTCTGATCGAACGAACCCTTACTGGCTCATGTTGAAACCCTTCTCCAGCATTAACTTTTTTAGAGGGCGAAAGATCAGAACTGAGCGGCCCGATTTTCACTACACCGTAGGCCAGAAAATGGGTATCGAAGAACTCAAATATGAGCCCAGGGCAAGATGGGTAGCAGGCACTCAACGATACGTTGAATGAAACGCCACTCCGTGATGTTCACTTATTCGTATTCGGCGAATTCACGACACCGATAACCACGACACGACTATGGATGATTTTTAAACGGTCTTGACGATGGAATTGTGAGCCGGAAAGTTGCGTGGAAAGGTAAACGCGGGTTAGAGCTTCAAGCTTCAAGAGTAAGCGAAACGAGTGAGAAATAAAAAGTGAACGCTCAGGTAATCCGGAGGTCTGTGGGCTACATCTTACAACCGAACGAAAGACAAAAGGGCTGAAGACAAGATGAGTGGGTCTCTATGTTACGACGATAATATGTAGAAACGAGACGCGGATATAGCAAAGTAATGAGTCCGACAAAGAAGGTGCGGATCGGCTTGAAAATATCATAACAGGAATGCCCTCCCCCTTTTGAGTGAGCATCATTAAACGCTAGTTATGTTCAGTTCTTTGAGCTTTAACGGTTGTGCATTCCAGGTATCTCGTCGCTTTTATGAGTAGTTTGAGGGGATTTACAGCAACCGTAATTTCTCGCCCAAACTTGACCCACAAGATGTGCTTGAAGTCCGGTTCGAACCGAACCGCTGTCAATCGAATCCTGAAAATTTGGCAGGGACGAACCGAACTTGAACCGAACACCGACAACGTTGACTAGGCTTCCCTTCCTAGGTTCCCAGACTTGCGCTCATCCACGATGTCCACCGACTCGACAGTTCCCCAGCCCAGAGTCATCGTCCTCTGTTTCGACGGAACGGCCGGCCAATATAGCGAAGCGGTCAGTCGACAGTCGTTCAGTAGACTCTCTGCCATAGTGGTCATGCTAACGTGCAAAAACATCAGAACACGAACGTCGTCAAGTTTTATGGTCTACTAGATAAGCGTTGTCCTCTCGAACAGATCGTTTATTACCAGGTTCGTCCCCGAGCCAAGCAAGCTTTTACCTCCGTCCTGATTGAATTTTCGATCACATCCTGAACTTTGACCCGTCTTGCAGCCTGGCATCGGAACTTTCTTCAACCCAGGAGTCGTCAGTCCTCTCTTGACATGGCTCGCGAAGATTGCGGACATGGCCGTTGCATGGTACATTGATCACTCCCGTTCCTTACCTGACCCCCAAGCTAAGACTGCCCCGCTGCGTCACCGGCCAGGTATCTTGACGAACACGTCATGGGAGGATACAAGTTCCTCATGCAGAACTATCGGGAAGGGGACAAAATCTGTCTTTTTGGTGTGTGGCCTTGGGGTTCGTTAGAGAGTGAAGAAGGCTTACCAAATGATTGCCGCGCGGTACGACCGCCCATGGATCAGGATTCTCTCGAGGCGCCTACACTGCACGTGCCTTGGCAGGACTTCTCCACAAGGTAAGTCTCCCTCTCAAGGGCCAAACCAAGAAACGTTAGTCAGGATTGATCCCTCCGACGACTAGATTGGCTTGCTGCCACGAGACAACGAGGAGCAGGTCCCATTCGCTTACGCTCTCTACGAGCGAACTGACAAAGTTGGGCTCGAGCTCGCCGCCGGATTCAAGCGGACCTTTTGCGCGCCAGTCGACATCGATTTCATTGGAGTATGGTCCGTGATCCGACGACATTGCTGATATCAGAAAGTTGATGGAATGTCCCCAGGGACACTGTCGCAAGCGTCGGGTTGATTTATAGCCGTGATCTCCCCTTCACGTCTGCAAATTCTGCCGTGAGGGTGTTCAGACACGCCCTATCTTTGGACGAGGTACCTGATTATAAAAACAGAAGTTGGCGTCCCTCTAATCTAGGACTCCTAGCATCGAGCGCGATTCCAGCCTAACCTGTTTCATCGTGAAACTCCAGAAGATGCCGCCAAGCGCAAGGACGAATCCCAACCAGCGAGTCCTGTGAATGCCACCACTGCACTATCGGACCCGGAGACAATCGAAACGAATTCTCGGACGTCGGAGCCTTTTCCGGCCGTGCAGGAAGTCTGGTTTGTTGGATGTCATTCGGATGTTGGCGGCGGCGCGGTCGAGGATACAGTCATTTACTCGCTTGGGGACATTTCCCTCCGGTGGATGGTCAAGCAAGTTATTCTTTCCCAGTGCGGGATCAGGTTCGACGCGGAGGCGCTAAGGGATGCCGATATCGACATTTCGACTATCGTCCTTCCTGGCCCCACTCAACCAACCGCGGAGCAGATGCGGAGGGGGCCGCCCGAGGCTGAGGCTGGAGCCGTTTCGACGGCCTCGTCAGGTTCATCTGTAGAGGATAGTAGCGGGGAGTATATGATTCGGAGAAGAGAGGAGAGAGATCTCGAGACGCGGACTTGGCCGCGGGAGCAGGACGTTCGGGCCAAAATTCACGATGATCTGAAGACTCAACCGTTGTGGTGGATTCTGGAAACCAAGCCGATGAAGTTTACATGGCAGGAAGCTGACGGGACGTGGAAATCCAAGTGGGGGTAAGCGCTCACGAAATCCACCTATTTATCAGACGAACCCTCACTGATCCACGTCAACCCTTCAGAATTAACTTTTTTGGAGGGCGAAAGATCAGAACCAAGCGACCCAATTTTCACGACACCGTACGCCAGAGAATGGGTATCGGTGGGCTTAAATATGTGCCCAGAGCAAGGTGGGCAGCAGGCACGGAACGATACGTTGAATGAAACGCCGCTCCATGATGGTTACCTATGTAGTACCTATTCATATCTGATGAATTCGCGACACCAATTACCACAAAACGACTATAGATGATTTTTGGACGGTGTTGACGATGGAATCAGTGTTGTGCCGGCAAATAGCCAGCTATATGATGCCAATTAGGCTGGAATCCAACCTCTTGGAAATTTCCATGACATAGTTTTCTCACGACCGGCATACCAGGAAGCGAACGGGAGAATGTCGAAATCAACTCCTAAGCACCATCGGGCGAGACCGGAGCCCCTTCAGCGACTTTTTCCCATGGGTCATGGGTCATACAATGGTGACAGGACCCATGGGGGTGAGACTGCTATACAACCCATGACCCATGGAGAATTAGTTTTCCATGGATGATGGGTTGTACAGCAGGTACAGGGGGGGTCCTGCCCATGCCTCATGGGTTGTACAACAGTACACACACCCCATGCCTCATGGGGCATACAATTGTCAGGGCCACTCGCACCCTAAACTCCTAGTACCTAGAGGGTGAAAACTGCACCTCTAATCCAAAGGTGACCACAACTCGATGGGAGGATAACTCTGCCTGGCTATCCGGTGTGCTTCCGGTGGGTATCTGACCACTGATCAAATGACTTGAGGGTTTACCGGCTTGTTGTCTTGGAGGACTACTTAACACCAAGCTAGTCCGAGTCTGGGGTTATTCCTGAAAGTCTTGACAGCCGGGGGTGTTCTGCTCGAGGAGAGCGACTGTGTGTGTCGATTCGACAAGAGGTAAGAGTGGAGGAGAGTGAATCTGTTGCTGGGGTTTCTCTACAAGATAAGATCCGATCACGTCAAAACAGCACTAGGGGCTGAGAAGGGCGGAGGATATCCTGAGATATCAAAGCTGAGGAGAAGCCCAGCCACTATCTACTACAGGTATATATACTACGAGTGGCACAGACAGATCTCCACAGAAACTACCCTAAAAGGAAAGAATGTCCATAAAGGTCAAAACAATAGGGAGTGTGAGAATGATGAATAATCAATCGGAACAATAGTGGGT